>OJKW01000382.1_pt1 | contig 36282 bp, 36 predicted proteins | sample 1596591 | NCBI WGS metagenome assembly OJKW01 (sample SAMEA4350166, study PRJEB24818) | metagenome | biome: human; feature: gut; material: faeces | place: Denmark | collected 2013-09
CCATACAAATTATACCATGGCCAATAGAAAAAGTTCATAGGAAAGGTGTTTTTTCATATAAAGAGAAAAATGTTACAGATTACATAATTATAAATTGGAATTTTGTTGCAGAAACTGCATTAAAGAATTGGAAAAATGTCGCAATGCACAAATTTAAACGCCGGAATTTTGTTATTTCTCTATTGAGAAAACATCGTTAAAGTGGTAAAATATTAACATACACTGTAAACGGAGGACACGACTATGCTTTATCGAAAGGCTTACGATAAACTGCTGGAATGGAAGAAGCAGAAAAAGAGAACAGCGCTCTGCATCCAAGGTGCTCGTCAGATTGGTAAAACAACGGTTGTGCGTGAGTTTGGAAAAAATGAGTACAAATGCTTCGTTGAGTTCAACTTCATACGAAACACGAATGTCCAGAAAGTTTTTGATGGAAACCTCGATGCGAACACGATTATCGAGGGCCTCTCAGCACTGGCGCGAAAGCCTCTGATTCCGGGAGATACACTTATTCTGCTGGATGAAATTCAGGAATGTCCCAATGCTCGTGCCGCCATCAAATTCTTGGTTGAAGACGGACGCTTCGATTATATCGAGACCGGCTCGCTGCTCGGCGTGAAAAATAAGGTGGTTCCATCTTTACCGGTCGGCTTTGAGGACCCCTTTACGATGTACCCGATGGACTTTGAGGAGTTCATCATTGCAAACGGTGTGCAGCAGACAACGATTGATGTGATGCGTAGAGCATATCTGGATAGAATCCCGGTATCGGATATCATCCATACCACGATGAGCAAGCTGTTCTACTCTTATATCATCGTGGGTGGTATGCCAAAAGTTGTTCAGACCTATGTGGAAACACACGACATTGGGAGAGTAATCAAAGCCCAGAATGAAATCATCGAACTGTATCGCCAAGACATCACAAAGTATGCCAACGAGAGCGACCGACCCAAAATCAGAGCCATCTTTGACTCTATCCCAGCTCAGCTTAATGAGAAAAATCGTAGATTTACTGTCACGGACTTGGCAGCGGCTGCGCGTATGAATCGTTACGCGGATAGTTTTAACTGGCTTACGGACGCGGGTGTCGCAAATGCTTGCTATAATGTAGAAGAGCCGAGAGCAGCTCTCAAGCTGAATGAAAAGCGCAGCCTCTTCAAGCTGTTCATGGGAGACACGGGGCTGCTCTGTGCTCTGTCGATGGATAACATCCAATTCAGCATTCTGCAAGGTGACTTGAGCGTAAATATGGGCAGTATTCTGGAAAACGCTATGTCGCAGATGTTTAAAGCAAATGGCTTCTCGCTGCATTACTTCGACACCAAGAAATACGGTGAGTTGGATTTCGTCTTGCAGGAAGGCACGGCAATTGACCTCGTTGAAATCAAATCCGGTAATGACTACAAGAAGCACGCTGCATTAAATAAGGTAATGAAGGTAGACGAGTGGAAAGCAAAACAAGCAATTGTTTTCTGCAAGGGCAATGTCGAAGAAGAGAACGGTATCCTGTACCTGCCGTGGTACATGGCAATCTTTTTTAAGCAGGCGCAGATTCCGGAAGGATTGACCTATGAAGTGGACCTCACTGGTCTTTAATGGTGTAATGGATTGTGCAATGAAAGAAGGGAAAAGGTATGGAGCAAACGGCAGTTGTAGAGGTAGAAGAACTCTCCAAGCGTGAAAAGTACCGCGAGCGGCGAGGCGAGGAATACGAAATTGTCTCCAAGGTGGCATTTCTTATCGGTGTATCGGAATCCCACTGGGAGAGCCAGTATACAGGGCTTGCGCAGGATATATATGAACAGTTGAGCGAGAATAAGAATGCCCGCATCATCCGTAACCTCTGTGGTCTGCGTACTGAAATCGAGCGAAACTTCAAGCGATTCTCAATGCTCATCCTGATGGAACTGAAGAATCTGCATACTATCCCGCAAACGCAGGGGATGGTCACCCAACTTCGCAAAGATGGCATCGAAATCATCAAGGCCAATCCGAAGCTGGAAGAATATCTGCCGAAAATCAACAGTCTCTTGCAGCAGCACATTGATGCTTGCAAGACGCTGTTTCCCATCTGGATTAGTTGGGAATTTGTGCGGCAGCTCTTCATCATTCCCGGTGGCAACAGCCAAAAGAAGTCAAGAGAAGCACTCGAATATTACATGGATAACCTAGAGCGCTATCCTTACCGAATGTTTATCTATTGGCGCTGGGGCAAAGACGATGAGGGAAACCTGCTCTACAACGATGAGAAATTTCTGAGCCGCCTTTATCAGCAAAACGGAGAAGTGTTCACAGGCTATTCCAATGTCAGAGGCGAGGGAAAGGAAACGCAGAGGAATATCTACAGCTTCGTGGATGCCAGCGAGCAGACAGTGGCCCTTGTTGACTGCGAAAACTGTGACCCACTGAAGCTCTGCGCAGCACTCCAAAGTATGCAGCCGGAGACGCTCGCCAAAATTACGAAAATCATCCTTTACAATGATGTCAACGCATCCTCGGCTTGGAACCTGTTACAGAAACACACCAAGGCCACGATTGAGCATCAGATGACGGAGCGTGTTTTGACGGGCAAGAGCCTCGTAGATGTCATGCTCGTTGCTGGCTGTTGCAAAGAACATTATATGAATAAGGTGGACAGCTTCTTGCTTTTCTCTTCGGACTCAGACTACTGGGGTCTCATTAGCTCGGTCAGCACGGCAAAGTTCCTTGTGATGGTTGAGCAGAGCAAGGTTAGCGGCGAGGTCGTTCAAAAGATGATTGACAGCGATATCCCGTTCTGCTATCTGGACCAGTTCTGTCAGGGCGGGCAGTCCCACAAGATGAAAGTGGATGCGTTGCTCAGTGAATGCCAGCGCTTTGTCAGTAAGCATTTTGAGAGCTTCAATGTGCAGGAAATGGTAAATGTGGCGCTGCTTCAGACTAGAATTGAGATGTCCAAAGCGGAGCAGAAACAGTTCTACGAGCGGTACATAAAGGCTATGCGTCTGAAAATTGCTGCCGATGGTACGGTAAATATTGAATTCGAAGGATAACAGTTATGGATAAGAACATTCTGTATCAGAATCTGGACATGCTTTCTGTAATGGAAGCGTGTGAAGATAAGTCTAAGGATTTCATATTACTATTTATGCCAACAACAATGGGTGGAACAGTAGGCGAGTCTTCCAGACAGAGGAAAATATCGCCAGAGTATGACAAATGGTATAATGAAAATGCTAGGGAATATGCTGATTTTGGTAGACTATATTTCAGCGATTTGAATGATTATAATGACTATGTTACATTGGTAAAAAAAGTCATTCAAAATGCAGGGCGAATCTTGGGTGATAATGGCATATTCTGCTTTGCTGTGCCGCAGGTTATTAAATTGTTGGGTTATGAAGCCATCGAGGCACTAAATGTACAAGTGCTGCTTGAACAGACTTTTGCATACAGTAAAGTTCTATCTATGCCGTCATTTAGTGTTGCGATGGAAGAAAAGAGAGAATGTGGAGATAACCTTTCGATAGGAAGATGCTTTGCAACTGGGATAACTCCATATACATTATATGTGTGCAGCAATTGTGAAACAAAATTGCATGGAAGAAACTGGACGATATATAGTATAAAAAGACCGCCTAATGCTATAGTTGATGACTTTCTTGAAAAGAATGCTGATGAACTTACAAGACAAAATTATGCAGGACTATATAAAAGGGAATGGTTAAAAGGACCGGGTTCAATTGCTATAAGGCTGTTTAACACACTGCTAATCAGAGAATTAAGGCAGAGGGATGTTTTAGAAGCTGTAGAGAAAATGAGTTTCAGTTCCTACCGCATAGCGGGGAAAAGTGATGAGGAAATAGCTCAGTTTGAAAATGCTCATGCACAGTTACGGGATGACACATTAGCAATCTTGAATGATAAAAACAACTGGACTTCAATTTATGAATGTCTAATATATACATTATATGAAAAGCAGAAGAATGCAAGAGTGTTATTCCCGTTTGATAGAAATGCAGAGTGTGCTTCTATAGCAAACCGATTAGGATTGAATTGGGTATCTTTATATAAAATATCATTGTGCAACAAAGAAATCAGTTGCCGCAGTGAGGAGATGTCAGCTTTTGACTGTTCTGAACTGAAAAGAGACGACATCTATCCAATACGCTATCAGCATGTGGATTATCTAAAGAATATTAAGCCTTGCGAATATACTATACTGAAGACGGCTAAAAGAGTTGGTTCGGTTCACTATGATAACTATGTGGTATCATCTGTAGCTGAAATAAATAGAATGAAGAACAAAGTTGTCAAGTATACGAACCTGTTAAATGAAATAGTAAGGTGTTCTGTTGAAACTGGGGACCAAGAAAATCCGGATATGGAAGATGCGGTTCACTCCATTATTAAGCTGGCAGTGAAAGGGCATAAGGGTTCAATTGAAGGAAATGAAGCTGAAAAGTGGTATGGAGATGGTTGGGAAAAACTATCCGCTCAATGTCAAGACTATCTTCAGACCGCCGCAGCATACGAAAAAATCAGCCAGCAGAGCGGCAAGGCAGATTATGCCCCAATCGGTATAGAGTATTATCGTTCGTTGGAGTATGAACTAAATAGAACGCTGGTCAATGATTTGTTTGCCTACATAAAAGAGAATAGTGAAAAAGTCAAGGAAATTCTTGAAAATGCCGAGCAAAGTAACGACACAAAGCGGATTGTTTCTACGATGAGTGCTATTCTAAACGATGAAACCGTGCGAGGATTAACACTTGGAGAGATACATCAGAGTCTGAAAGCGGCAGTGGCTTCTTCTGACGAAGATGTCGGCAGTGTAATTGCAGAGTGCTGTCGTAACAAAGGATATGTAAATTTTCTGGCGTATGATAATGTCAGTCTGCTTGGAATGGCCTCGCAGCTCAGAAATCTATGCGCACATCCATCGGACATTGATGACAGCTTTATGAGCCTCAATCTTCAAATCGTTCGGAAGGCATTGAAGGAGCAGCAGATGCGGGCAGAAAGTCAACGCAGCAGTGATGCGCCATCTGTTTGTGCCATCATCGGTCCGGACAACAATAAAATGAAGTATCCTGAAGACGCAACGAACATGAAAGCGGCTATCAAGAACCTGATACTGATGCTCTACAAGAGCGGTATCCGTCAGTATGCTTCTACAGGGAATTCGGGATTTGACTTGCTTGTGGCTGATGTTCTGAAAGAATGCAGACAAAGCGGCGAAGCAAAGAGCATCAAGGTGGTGGAGTACCTACCCTGTGAGCGCGACAAGATGAAGTTTGCGCCGAACCGAAAGAAGCGAGTGCTGGCAATCGATAAGTTCGCAACGATTGAAGTGTGTGGTGATGCGGACAATGCTGCCAATAAAAGTGTTTGTCAGGAAAAAGCTCTCGAAAACGCCGCCTTTTGCATTGCCTTTTATGCCGAAGATGGTCAATCTGCAATTGCAAACAGGGTAAAAGATGCTATGCAGAAAGGCACGATAGTTTACAACGCCTATGGCATTGTGTGAGAAGCTGCGAGATTGTCTTTCTGCACAAAGACGAGCTTTAAATGCTGTCGAAACTGCTAATTGTACAGCCCATATCGCTATGTTAAAATAAGGCAAGCCATATTATTGTCGTCAATAATAATTCCTTACAATTAAAAATGGTTCGCACTTCAGAAATGAGGAGCATTATTGGTTTTGTCGGAGCTTCTTGATTCGTCCGTTGATTGACGGAAAAATCAAAATCAATACATTTTTATAATATAAGGAGATAATTATTATGACTAACAAGAAGTTTAAGAATGTTGACTCTACTGAGACTCGGTATGCCGACTATTGCAAACTGTATGGCGAGGAAACTGTCAGCGCATTAGCAGATGAGGAAACCATCGAAGGTGCTGTTACTACCATTAGCATGTTTGAAAAGGCCGTGAAGGCACAGACTGGGCTGATTGCTCTGTTTTATACTGGAAACCAGCTTCTCTATTCTGTTTTGCCCACAGAGAATTCTTACGCGTTTTTGAATTCCTGTGAAGAAGGCGGCTCTTATATCGTTATTCCTGTATATGATTGCAGGAAGTTCGATAAGGACTCAATGTATATTGAGGATGTTATTCATGCTGTGATTAACGCGTTTCTGGCAAAGAAGCGTGCCTTAAAGTTCCTTCAGAGCGATTGCCTCGTTGTCGATGAATGCTGCTGATAGCTTTCGGGAGAGCTGCCTTCGGGCAGCTCTTTTTTATTGACTGTTTGCTGTCTCTATGCTAATATTATTTTAAGCCATATTTGTACATGGTCGTCATAGTATAGTGCCTTTATAGGCAGAATGAACGCACTGTGGTAAAACGCAGGGCATACAGATTTTGTCGAAGCTTCATTGATTCGACCCTTCACCTGGTAAAATCAAAATCAACATTCTGTTTTTTAATATAAAGGAGAAATATATTATGGATATGACTATGAACACTCAGATGGACGCTTATGCTCTGTACTGCGAGAAATATGGTGAGAAAATCAATCAGCTCTCCGAGGTGGTCGGCGAGGACGAGGCGGCTTATCTTATCGGACTGTTTGAGAAAGTCGTCGGTAAGAAGAGTGGCACTATTACCATTTCTCTGTCTGATGGCGAGCTTGATACGGTTTGCGATGAGACGATTGCATTCGAAGGCAGCGAATTTGTTCGCATGGTGGATGATGGCAATTATAAGGGCCTTTCGTTCTTGGTTTGGGAAGCGCATGGCGCTCCTGAATACGATGCCGGTTTTTCCGAAGATGAGATTGTAAGCGGCATCATCGAGCTTTGGGCTTGGACGATGAAGTTTGCACTCACTGTGACCGGAAAGGACACCTTTGATATCGTGACTCATACGGTATAAGAGCTGACATGATTTTCGGGAAGAGCTGCTTTCGGGCGGCTCTTTTTTGTTGGATGAGGTTGAAAATTGGATTTTCGATGTGATATAATAAAAGTGCCGTATATAAGAATATTGTTGGCTACATCTGATAATTGAAAATGACTTAGCACTGCTCAAAAGGCGGAGCATTATTGGTTTTGTCGAGTTTCTGATTCGCCCATTGATTGATGGGAAAATCAAAATCATTCATTTTTAATTAAAAGGAGTAATCGTTATGTATTCTTATTCTATTTATGAAGCCTTGCAGAACATTGAGCATGAGGCCACTGGCGTTTTCAAAGACCGTCCGGAAGGGGCTGGTCCGGAATACGGATTCTGGCTTTTAACTGGGTATGTTGTTGAAGACAATCAGTTGGTTCTTCGTGTCAGTGTAACGCCGCAAGTGCTCGAAAATGGTAGCAACATCGAGCCGGTGTCCTTGAGAGCTTACTTCCGCAACTTGGATGAGCTTAATGATGACTTTCAGGCTGTCATTAAGCAACTCAGAACAGCAGCAGAGCCGTCTTCGGCGGACCTGCGCCAGTATGAGGAGCTCTGCCTGAAACAGGGATTTAACAAGTTCGTTGCTCGCAGTGCATGTGAGACAGCTCGTCAGGGTTTTCTGTTTGTCGCAGAGGAACTTGAGAAAGCGGCCCCGGATGCAAAATCCAGCGTAAATAGTTGATACGGAGAGGAGCTGCCTTAGCGGGCAGCTCCTTTTTTGTCAATTGTGAGAAGATACGAAGATGTGCGTCCATTTTTGGCACTCTGCAAATTGACCGGGTGCTTAGCAAATGCTATCATATGTGTATATATAATAAGGTAGGCGGATGCATATGTTAAAGCAAATGCCCACATGGAAGAAGGCCGTGTTCGGAATATTGGCTATCGCTTTGGTGCTCGCTGCATTTCTTTTCAGCAAAGTAAAAGCTGATGGTGGGGGAGCTTCCAGCCCATATGATGCGAACATTGTTGGCGACTGGCAGATAAGTTCTATCGTTGGCAGTGGAGATGTTCCAGAACAATATCTCGACACGAGCTATTTGGCGCAAGTCACGGTGAAGGATGACCACACCGGCGTAATGCAGTATGGACCCCAACAAGTGCCATTCCACTGGAAGTATAGTGAGAGTTACGATGATGGTAGCATAGGATATATGATGAGTTTTGATGACGGTCGCCTCATTGGAGCAATCCTTGTCGGAGATAATTCAGTGGATTTTCCTGACTACCGAGGAATGCTTGGAATTAACATTGTCGATGATGCGATGATGGCATTTGTGCGGATGCAAAACAGCGAACAAACTATGCAAGCAGCATGAGGAAACAGAGGTTGCCAGCAACGGTGACCTCCTTTTTTATGCGAATTTATGGGAAGTTTGGGATGATTATGCTATAATAGCAATAATAGAAATTTGCATGAGGGACACGCCATGAAGTCGAAAGCAAAAGTCAAGAAGAAAAACGCACCGGCAACATTTCGGGAAAAGTGCAGGAGAGCATTCCAGCACAGCTTAAAATGCTTTGATGGTGCGCAGAACGGCAATCTCGAAGAGATAGTGGCATCCTTTGACCTCGACAAGAAGAGCATCGACCGCCGCATCGATGCCTTGGAAAAGTCGAGACCTTTAGCAGAAAGTATAGCGCGGTCCCATATCAAGGAAACGGAAGCCTACAACTTTGCCGCGGACTGGATAGCCATAAACTTGATTATGCGCCCGTCCTATAATGTTGGGGAAGAGCAATTCAACTACTCGCTCGCCGCAGCCGTCTGGATGTTGGACGCAATCCGCGCTAACCATAAGATGGATGAGGCGCTGAAGATTTTGCCCCGTGGCAAGGAAAAGCTTGCCTCGGTAAAAATTCCGCAGTGCATATCTCCTTGTTACAGCGAAGATGTCATCAGGAGCATGGTTTACACAATCCTGCATCGCAATGATGATTGTACGGGGCTAATAAATCCCAAAAAATTGCCTGCCGACAATCCGGTTACTGACTGTTATACAATAGCCGGTAAGCAGCATCAGGATGTTCCTTCACGCAGAACCTACGAGGATGTTCTGAAATTACTCCCTGAAGACTTGGTGGATAATGCTGTAAACATGTTCGCGATGCAGTCCAAGGGTGCAACGGACCGATACTTTGCTTGTAGGTCCCGCTGGATAAAGAAAGAAACGGCTTATGCTACGGAATTGAAGCGGCTGAACGATGAACTTCAGGCGGTAACAAACAAGGTAAATGCCCTCACAAAGAAAGCATCGGCATACTTTGACGGAAAACCTGTACCAAAAGTCGTGAGTGATGTGCCGAGTATTAGCTCTGACATGGATTTGGGCATTCAGTTTGCCTCGGTGCAAGAACAGGCGCGAGTGATTCTCGACAAAATTGACGAAGTAAATAAAAAGGATGATGCCCTCTACGACGAGATGGACCAGTTTGCAAATGACAGCATCACCTGCTCCTACTGGACTGAAGAAACATGGGCTAAGTACTACCCAAAACTTGTCGCCCGCCGCGCCGCTAAGTTTTCTGTGGCGGACCCGTATGAAGTTTGTTTTGCGTTTTTTTACCTAATTGACGAGGGTGACTATCTGCCGTGGGTTTATTACCCAACGAGCGTCTTGCTCTCCTATGCTGCCGCGCAGTTGCCATGGAGCGGTGGCGCTGTGAAAGAATATGTCGATGAGAGTAGCAACAAAACCAGAGATATTATAGAGAACCTGCCACGCCTGAACATTTATGACGACTACAAGACTAAGGATAGTCGTATGATACCGATTAGCTGGAATGAACTGTCCCTCCAACTGCCGTCAGACAGCAAGGAACGGGATATGCTCCGGCATACTCCGGCCAAGGCTATCTATGCGTTCACGAACGGAGCGCTTGTCCCGCGAAACACCAGAAACGCTGATGTGTTTGCTGATGCTCTGGATAAATCCGGCGTGACATCAACCGAAGGCAAAGCTATATATGGCGCATACATTTCACTACTCTCAAATCTCGAAGAGCGTATCGACTTCCCGGCAGACGATATCGAGACGCTGAAAGAACAGTGCAAGGCTTACGAGCGGCAGATTGAAAAGCTCAAGGCCGAGACCGAAACGCAAAAGCAAGAACTTTATCAGGTACAGAAAGCACTGGCCGATGTGGGTGTTAAATCTGAGAAGCAAGCAAAGACACAAGCGGCAGAAAAGCAGGAGCTAAACGACCTCCGCGAGCTGGTCTTTGCACTGACCAACGATGCCGATTCCGATAAGGAAGAGGTAAAAACAAAAACCATATTCCCATACCATACAACGAAAAAGCACATAGTCTTTGGCGGTCATCCTACTTGGTTAAAGGCAATCAAACCGTTGCTGCCGGATGTGCGGTTCATTGAGGGCCAGCCAAGCAGCGAACAGGTCAAGGGAGCGGAGGTTGTTTGGCTTCAAACGAACTATATGTCGCATAAGGCATTTTATAAAATCATCGACATCGTCCGTAGCAAAAATATCCCGCTTCGGTATTTCACCAGTGCCTCGGCGACAAAGGGTGCGGAACAGGTAGTGGCGGCAGACAACGGAAAGTGACCATTTTAGAAACGAAGGACAAAACAAATGGGTAGATACATTACACACGAACAGCTTCCGTTCAAGGGCAAGCTCGTCAAAATCCGAATGAGGAGCTATGGGTTCAGCAATGTTGCCAGCCAGTTACAAAACGAGGAAGAGCTGCTCGAAATCACGCCAGATGGCATCGTAAAACTCAGTGCAACCAGAATAGATGGGCGGGAAAAATGCAAGGTTCAGATACCGGTTGATGATGCCGCATATATTTTCAATGCGTTTACCACCGTATTTTCCGAATACAAGAAAGAAAAAATTCCGGGCTATTCCGGATTCTGGAAAGTTCGTCTGCTGACCGACGAGGACGAAGTGTTTTTCTATCACGGTTCGAACGGGCAGGATTATATGTATGAGGGCAAGACCTTAACCGAGATTCTCCGGGAAAGGACAACGCTCGAAGAACTCAACGGCTTCGCTATGCGCATCGACGAGAAAAGCCATGTGTCGAGCATCGACATCAGTTTCCGGCAGACGGTGGCAGAGGATGCCACCGAGAAGGTCGCAGAGAAGAATCATCAGCCGATGGAAGATACCACCGAGCGGCTCATCATCAGCAACAGGACCCATGAAATCGTGTACAATCGCAGGGTGGGGAACTATAAGCGTGTATCTCTGTCGTTTGAGATGCCGGAAGCGGTTAAGAACTTGCTTGCTTGGTATGAGGAGCAGCCTCTATTTGAGCCGGGCGAGGTGAGCCCGAAGCCTGTCGCAGAGGAAGATATCAGCAGAACCTACCAAATCACAGTCTTGTACTCCGACAAGAAATCGGCATCCTATTCAGGTTCTTTCGACAAGGAAGGGCTTCCGGACAACTGGGCGGACTTCATCAGTCGCGTGGCTGCGTTCTTTGACACGGAGAGTCTCGGCGAGATGTTTAATGCGAGAACCTTCGACCGAGTCACGGCAAGAGAGGACGAAGTCGTATTCTACGGCGTTGAGATTCTCGGCGTTGTCGGGGTCCGGTATTATCGGTGCGATGACGATGTGTGTCTGGGTGACATTGTCGTTGTACCGGCCCCGACCAAAAGAAAACCGGCTGTCGGCAAGGTGGTCGAGGTGCGGACCAGTATGAAAGTGACGATTCCGGATGATATTAAGAAAGCAAAGCCAATCATACGGAAACTGTTGCCAGATGTGATGCCAGTATAAGACAAGGCATAAGTATATGAGAAAAAACAGCTTCGCCCTCATATTGGTAAACGGTAGACAGAATAAAACGAGCAACAGAAAAAGAAAATGCGTAATATAGTTGTTTTGTACGAATGATTATTGTATAATGACAGTAGGCAATAGAAGCAGAACTTCTGCGGTATTGTACAGGTAGTAAGGAGTGTGAAAAGCATGGGCTATTACGATTATGGTTTGACAGGGCTGATACTCGGCTTCATCGGAACATTCTGGATTCTTGCGGTAGTTTGGATAGTTCTTAAAGTCGTTGCAGGCTGGAAGATTTTCGGTAAGGCAGGGCAGCCGGGATGGGCCTCTATCGTGCCGTTCTACAACAGCTACATTGAGTACAAAATCTACTGGGGTAACGGTTGGTTGTTCCTTGTGCCGCTGGTGCTTGGTTTGCTTGGAGGCATTCCTATCATCGGTTCGATTCTTGTGCTTCTCGGAGCTATCATCGGCATCATCACGAAGTATAAACAGGCGGTTGCGTTCGGCCAAGGAATTGGGTTCACCGTTGGTCTCGTTCTGCTGAACCCAATTTTCTGCATGATTCTTGGCTTCGGCAGCTATGAGTATTATGGTGTTCCGCTTGATGGGTACTCTTATGGCGAACTCAGAAACAAGTATTATAACTACAAGGCAAGTCATCCTTCGCAGCAGACTACATATGAGCAGCCTCCGCAGGACCATCAGCCTAATGTGAAGTATGGTCAGCCGGATACCCAAGCACAGCAACAGCAATATCCGCTGCATCATGGCCCGATTTATCAGCAGCCCGCCGCGCCGAACAAGCCCAATGATGAGCAGAATCATCAGAACAGTGATGATGGGCAAAACAATCAGTAACTACATACTGTCATATGCCGTTCACTTTTTTCGAGTGGACGGTATTTTTTGTTGAAAAATTCGACATAATGATAGATAATAGAAACAAAAGTAAGCGCACTCTTGAGTTGCTGAAAGGGTACCAGTATGGCAGAAAATAAGAAAAAGAGCGCAATCGTGGATAACGACGGCTGGACTCCCGTATGGGAGGGCAAGCCGAAAAAAGCAGGGGCTTACCTCGTGACGCGAATTAAACCGAGAAGAACCACGATGGCTTTCTACGAAGATGGCAAATGGTGGAGTGACGCGCTACATACCGATTTTTGGCCGACCTACATGATTGTCGCGTGGAAGCAAAAACCTGCACCTTTTGCCGGAAATCCAGTCACTTTCGTGCCTGATGTGGACCTAAAAGCAGTAGTAGAAGTATTAAAGCAGCGTGAAAGGGACATTGAGCGTTACGCATACATAATGGAACAAGTTTTGAAGGTAGATGTCTCGCAAGATGAGGACTTCCAGCGGGTGTTCAATGCTTTCTATCGTGTACGGAGAGACGATGGATGGAGAAAGACTTTCTACGAGTTATTCGAGAAAGTGAAGCAGAATCCTCAGTCTCGCTTTGACAGAACGCTTGAAAGTCTTTACGCAAGAACGGGAAACATCGAGCCGTCTTTCGTAAGCAAGATGATAGCAACAACGGCTCCGAACGAACCTATCTGGGATTCGCATGTTCTTGAAGTGTTGGGGCTGAAACCGCGAAAGAAAGGCGGAAAGTATCAGCTCGATGATGTCTTTGACTGCTATAGCAGCATCAACAACTGGTATGAAGAATTCAAAAGACTTCCATTGGCAAAGAAATGGGCGCGAGCCTTCGACAGAGCACTTCCAGAGCATCGTTATATCAGTGCTACAAAGAAGATTGATTTCATTCTTTGGGCGGCGGGTAGTAACCAGAGCAAATAGAAAGCGGAAAGGATGAGGAATCGTGAGCAAAATCAAAGCCAATGCATCTACCTCTAACAGGTGTGAAAAAAATGATGGTGTTCATTATGTCGTGGAAGGAAACCTTTGGATTGACGATGTAATCTTCAACTTTACTTTGGATGCCGAGAACTTAAGCAATATGACATTGTATTGCAAAAATGACCTTGTTGATGCAAAACTCCAGTTTGACGCGGAAGAGGAAGCGTATGGAAATTGGGTGTTTATCAAAGGAAAAGACACACCCGATGGAGAGAAGTTTCATAAGCATAGAAAAGCTGTCATGACACGCGTTAGGGAAGCGGCCAACAAGAGGACTAAAAGTGACACATGTGCAAGAGCGGACTTTTTCGATTTTGTTGCAAAGCATATAGAAAACTATGATTTTTATGTAGATTATTGCCGTGCGTATCCAGATGAAAAGTTCAAATGTTGGATTAAGATTTCTACCGGCTGTTATTTTGACGCTATTACCTTGTTATTTTACATGGGCTATTATGATGAAGACTTGCCTGATATTGCTGAAGTGGGCATGACCGTAGTAAATGATTTTTATGAGCATTGTACAGACAAGGAATTTCTCGATGATATTTATGACTGGCTGGAACAGATACTTTATACGCGTGTTGACGAATGGGATGAGTACGGACGGATACTTCCTAAGTACGATGGCTCGGTATACGAAAACGAAGAAAGGCGTGAGTTATTAAAAAGGAAATTGAGATGCAGTATCGACACCAGCGGATTTGAAAATGCGAATGAGAAACAGAGCAACTCAGATATTGCAACCAGAATTAGCAAATTTCATGGGTTTGACACCAGTGATGATTATTTCAAAGTGGATGGAACAGTTGCACTGGGAAGATTAAAATACGAATTTTCTTTCCGGATGACAAATGAAACAGAACTCCAAATTGAAGTCTTTGCTAATGGGGTTCATATTGTGCAAAAGGCTGACTTTGATGACAGAAGGCATATTGAGGTGTGCGTTATCGAAAATAAAGACAGCGATACGACAAACCGTTGGGTGAGCAGAAAAAAGTCCTGCATGGCTAGTATTTGCAATACCATAAAACAATATATCAATACCAATTTTGACGCATGGATAGAGTTCTTTAATTTTATTGTTTGGAAAACGAATATGAGCGAGGTCGAGCTCGTTTCAGTTACTGCGCATCCTGAAGAGAAATATGAGTGCTTTACTGAATTTATAAAGGATGGTTTTCTTGGGAAATGCGGTGTAAAGTATAATTTTGGCTATGCTGAAAACGAAATGCCGATTGTTTGTGCCACTGCATTTCCGAACGAGAATTTACTCAAAACAGAAGCAAATTGCGATGCACTCGAACATATTGGAATGTGGTTGCAGGACTACTTTGAGAGAAGAATCGGTGAAGGCGATGATGATGGAAATTTTAAGCCAGAATACGATGGCTCAATGGCAGAAAAACCCTTGCGCAAAGCCTTTGTCGAAGATAGTCTCCATGTGAAAATCAAGCTGGAAGGCTTCAATAACTGTATTGACTGCACAGATAAATTTAAGGAAATCGGAAAAAAGAAGAAATAAGTAGTTGTGCAGCTGCAGCATTTCTGATTTAACGGAGGTGCTCCATGAAAAGCAAGACCAACAATAATGAACCGTTCAGTGGCAAACTCATAAAGATGCAGCTTCGTTCTAGCTGCATGGGCTATGGTCCTCGGCCTGAGCCAGATGAAGAGGTCGAACAGCTTCTCTCAATCGATGCACAGATTAGGACGATTCACTTTGAGCACCTGAACTATGGTGATGGCGATTTCATCTGTGCGAGAGAGGGAACAAGCCATGGCAGCGGTAGTCAGATAAAGGATGCCTTTACAGTGCTGGAGGAGGTATTCAAAAACTTCCGTGAGCAGGAACAATATACCGATATCGGTGATTGGAAGCTGACGCTGACTAACGAAGAAGGTGAGCTGTATAAGTACAACTGCTCGTTCGGCTGCGATTTCCTGTACAATGGTCAGAGTGTGTCTAAGCTGCTGCGCGACATCCTGAATGAGCCGGACCTCTGGATATTTACCCCGGACGGTGTGGATGCCATCGAGAGCATTTGCGTCCATTATACGCATACCATTAAGCTTGACCCGCCACCGGGTCTCGAATGTGAGCTTGAATGTGTCACATGGAAAACCAGCGAGCAATTGATAATAGACCGCGATTCCGAAACCATCACGCTGATACGACAGGTTGCAGATGGAGTGAAAATTACATCCAAGTATGAGATTCAGGATGGTGTCAGTGATTTCCTTGATGGATTCGATGAGGACGAACTTTTCGCAAAGACCGAAGGAAATCCTCCCAATGTCATAATGGATGACCGCGACACCAGCGAGTATCAGATTACTGTTACCTACCAGAATAAAGAGCCGTTGGAGCTGCAAGGCACATTCGACAAGAAAGATTTGCCGGACGATTGGGACGAGTTCGCAGAAGACCTCTTCAACTTCCTCACCTTCTATGGCTTTGCGGATATTTTGGACAGCAAATTCTATGGCAAGCGGATGCGGTGTGAGGACGATGTAATCCACTTGAAAGTCAAATTTGATTCCAACGAGCGGCTGTACAGCTATCGGACTGACGATGATTCTATCGTAGCGGGCGATGATGTGATAGTCCCTGTTGGAAAAGGCAACGAGCCAAAGATTGCAACGGTCGTTGAGAAGGTCTACTATAAAAAAGACGGAGAGCCGACTTTCGATGGAAAGATAAAGACTATCATTGGACTTGCAACACCGGCAAAGTTGGACCCGCCAACAATGCCGAGCTGATGGAGAGGGGACAACGGCATAATAGACTTGGCTAATAGCAATACTATTGACATCTATCCGCCAGAAGCCTATACTACAGATAGAGATTGAATTTGTATTCCATTTCTGGCACAAAACAATGCATCCCCCAGAGCTAGCCACTCTGGGGGATTTTTCTTTGTATAGTATTAGAATGTGAGTCGCATTTGATGCCAAGCCACATTTCCGTGGGTGGATTTGTTGGTGATGCCTTCATCCCTAAATCCGAACTTAGCATAGTAGTGAACGAGCTTATCCTTACAGGTCAGAACAAGACCCTTACGACCCTGCCGTTTGGCATCGAAGATTGCTTGTCGTATCAGCTCACCGGCATACCCATGCTGGCGATATGCAGGCAGCGTATTGACACCGAAAATCATCTGCCACGCACCGTTCTCGTTGTGCATGGCGGCGTTCTCGTACATCTCATCGGTCAAGTCCGCGTCATCGGTCACAAACCCATCCACGAAGGAGATGAGCTTGTCACCATCATACATCAGCCAGAAATGATTGCCGTAATGAGCTACTCTCTCAGCAAACTCGGCGGCAGTAGCAGCCTCAGCGGGTGGGAAACACTCGGCCTCAACGGCAGAAAGTGCCGGGACATCAGCAGGAACAGCGTATCGAATCGTCATAGCCGTCGCTGTACCTCACAAGGATTTGCCAAGATTGTAGGCGTCCAGCAAAGTCTCAGTATGATTCTTTGCATCACCCGGCTCGGCAATACCGTTGCCGAACACATAGCCTTTGAGCTCGGCCTTCTCGAAGCAATCGACCCAACCCTGCAAACCGTTGTAAGCTTTGTCGATGGCATGCGCATCGTCATCTGCGGCGGTGGCAAGCATATAAATGTCGCGGAATTTATAGTCGGACTCGTACAGAGGATTCAGGCGGTCGAGCAGCGTCTTCATCTGTCCGCACATCTCATAATAGTAGATAGGTGTGGCAAAGATAACAACCTCAGCTTCCTTAACCTTTGCCATGATTTCAGCGACATCATCTTTCAAGACGCAATGACCGGTTTTCTGGCACGACATGCAGCCGATGCAGAACCGGATATCTTTGCCGCGCAGGGACACGAACTCAACCTCATGCCCCGCATCATTCGCGCCGCGCTCGCATTCCTTTGCCAAAATATCCGAGTTGCTGTTTCCGCGCAGGCTGGTGGAAACTACAAGAACCTTCTTCGCCATAGTTTTAACGCTCCTTTTTGCTCTGATTTTTGCTCATTAAACGCAGAAAATTTGCCGCGCCAGCATCGAGCCGCTGTTTGTCTGCATGACTTTGTTGATGAATCCCTTGATATTTTCTTTGCTGTACTCGCTCTCGGCGGCATTTACGATGTAATCTGCCTCGATGAGGATTTGGTAGTCGATGCCGTCAATGTCTGTCAGAGTATGGTGATGGCTGACCAGATACGCAACACGGTCCACCTGCGCCGGGGTCAGGCCAGTGTCATGCAGAAATTCCAGAACCAAGGGCCCGCCTTCGAGTTCCTGATGCTTGCCGTCAGCATTGCCGTATTTTTTCCGGCAGAGAGGGCAGGCAATATCATGCGTGATGGCGGCGACTTCCAGTATGTACTGTGTCTCAGCATCGATATGTTCGAGTTCGCCGATGGTCTTGGCGAATGTCCAGACACGAATCAGGTGGTCGATGTCGTGGATACTGCCGTTCGAGAAGCAAATCATCTTCTCTAAAATTTCTGCGATGGTCATGCCTCATACCCTCCAATACTCTCAAAATTGCTGTCTGTTTTAGTCCGGAAAAACCTCGCCGAGTGCAAGCACCGCATTGCGTACACACTCAGGACAGGGGCAGAGCGGTTTGCCAGTTTCGATACCCTTCAGGTCCTTACAGATAGTAGCACCGCATTTGGCCTCAAACTTCTGCAGGAGTTCTTTGGAAATCCGAGGTGTTGCTTTGCCATCAGTCAGTATACCCGCTACCATCACAGCTCCGATAAGAGCGCCGCAGGTGCTCTCCATGCACCCCATACCGGCAGCATACCCCGCCGTCAGCTTCATGAGGGTATCCTCACCGATAGGCAGCTTGTCCTGAAATACTTTGACAACCGACTGCGAGCAGTTGCACTTGCCGGTGGCTTTCAGTTCATACGCGGCTGCTGCGCGTTCCTCAATACTTTGCATATTATCACATCCTGTTTTCTTTCTATTATAGCACGGAGAGGCGTCATTGAGAACGCCTCTTTTACTTTTGTCAATAATTTCGCAGTTGTAGTAGCGTAAACCGGACTACAACCGGAGAAATTTTCAATCTATATTGCAACCGCCGGTTGTAAATGATATAATAAAAACAACCAAAAAGCAAAACCATACAACAAAATCGCGTAAAACGAGCGATGGGAGAGGAAGACCATGGCACAGGAGCGGACGATACTCCATTGCGATATGAACTGCTTTTACGCTTCCTGTGAGATGGCCTATCACCCGGAATTACAGGGGAAGCCGATTGCTGTATGCGGAGACCCCGAAAGACGCAGCGGCATCATTCTGACGGCCTCTTATCCGGCCAAACGGATGGGAGTTAAAACGGGTATGCCGTTATGGGAAGCACAGCAGCATTGTCGGGATATTATCTTTGTACCGGCACACTATGACCTGTATACAAGGTTCAGCGGGTATACCAGAGAGATATTCCTGCGTTTCACGGACCAAGTAGAGCCGTTTGGACTCGATGAGGCATGGCTGGATTGTACGGCGAGCCAGCCGCTTTTCGGCAACGGTGAGGAGATAGCTAAGAAGATTTCCGACACCGTCAAAGACGAGCTTGGTATCACCTGTTCAATAGGGGTTTCTTGGAACAAAATCCTCGCCAAGCTGGGGTCCGACTACAAGAAGCCTGACGCTATCACCATCATCAACAAGGATAACTTCAAGAAAATTGTCTTTCCACTTCCTGCCTCGGACCTGCTTTATGTTGGCCGTAAGACCGCTGCTAAGCTGGACAATTACGCTATCCACACAATAGGGGACCTCGCCCAGACCAATCCGAAGTTCTTGCAAGAGAAGCTCGGCAAAATCGGGCTCATGCTATGGCGGTTCGCCAATGGTATGGACATCTCGCCAGTAGCTAAATATGAAGCAAAAGATGTTGTTGCGCCTATCAAGAGTATCGGAAATAGCTGGACTACGCCGAGAGACCTGCTCACGGATGGGGATGTTTGGATAGTGCTATATCTACTTTCCGAGAGCGTTGCGGCAAGACTCCGGGAAAACCACTTCCGGTGCAGGGGAGTGGAGGTCAGTCTTCGCGATTCAAGCCTCTTCTCTTTTGAGCGACAGTGCAAGCTCAGCCAGCCGACAATGCAGGAAAAGGATATAGCGGAGGCTGCATTCCAATTGTACAAAAAGAATTACAGGTGGAGCGAACATCTCCGCTCGGTGGGCGTTCGTGCTATCGACCTACGACCTGACACTGAGCCGTCTCAAATATCATTCAATTTCAGTGCAGAAAAGCAGGAGGAAATGGAGAGACTCGAATCGGCCATTGATGGTGTTCGCAACCGATTCGGGTATTATTCTGTACAGCGCGGCGTGATGTATTGTGACCGCGCTTTATCTCACTGTGATGCCAAGGGAGACCATACAATACACCCACATGGGTTCTTGCAAGGGAGCATTTGATAAATGGAACAGCGATGTAAGAAGTATGTCGAAGTAGTGGCCGACTTTAGCCCGGATGGGGAACTCATGCCATTGCGGGTTATCTGGGACGATGGGGAGGAGTTCGAAATCACAAATGTCACTGACATCGCACCTCGCAAGTACAGTAAATGCGGGGGTGTCGGAGTTCGGTACACCTGTCAGATAGGCAGAAAAAATACCTACCTCTATTATGAGGTAGGTAAGTGGTTTGTGGAAGCCAAAAGAAATGTGCCGACACAGCAAACATGATTATTTCACGCTTTCTGCATTTTTCATGAGGGCTTTCAGCGCTCGTTTGAATTCGGCGAGCTCTTTCTCGGACATGGAATCGTGAACCATCTTTGCATAAAACTCCGGACGAGTAATTGTAGACGAGAATGTGCGGGCGTAAGTCTTCCCGGCGCGAACCATACCAACTTCCTCAATCAGTTTCTTCCCAATGAGGCTGTTCAGTAAGGAGAAGACAGAGCGAGCTTTCCAACACAGAATGCCCTTTGACTCAGCAGTATCAACAATCTGTTGCTGAGTCAAAGGTTCTTTGCTCTCCCAAAGAATCTGCATGATGGTTTCCTCAGAGGGAGTGAGGTGATAGGGACGAACAGTCTTAGCCATTTTTGTACACCACCTTTCTATTTGTAAAATGCGTGATTGCTTCTATTATAGCATATTGCGTAGGGCCGTCAATAATGTCATGTTCGAATCGAGCGGTATACAAATTCACCAAAAAAGAGAACAATATTTTGGCACGATAACTTCGTTATAGTTATTGTATAATATAAGGTATAAAAACCATAGAGGAGGGCTGACTGATGGGAAAATACGCGGAGCAAACCTGCTGCTTCACAGGGCATAGAGATATTCCGGTGGGCGAAGAAATTAAAATTAAAACCAGAGTCTACCATCGTATTCAGCCCCTTATCCAGCAAGGCGTTATCTACTACGGAGTGGGCGGTGCGTTGGGCTTTGACCGTATGATGACTGAATATCTGCTCCAGCTCCGTAAGGACAACAAGCGTATGAAAATCATAGAGGTGCTTCCGTTTGAGGGCTACCGCGCCAAGTGGTCGCAGGAAGAACAGGCCAAAGCTGCACTCCTTGACAAGCAGATGGATAAGATTGTCTATGTGTCAAAAGAGCCAAGCAAGGGCACATATCTTGCGCGTGACCGGCATTTGGTGGATGGTTCGCGATATTGCATCTGTTACTGTAATAAGCCCACAGGCGGAACTGCCTATACCGTCAAGTATGCTTTGGAAAAGGGATTGACCGTCTATAATGCATCGAGCTACGATGTAAGTGAACTGCTGCGAGAAAAATCTGTGTGGAAGTAATATTCAAAGAGATACAGAAGATGACACTGCCAAAAAATCTGAGGTGATAAACAAGATGACGGCAAACGAGATGAAAAAGGTATATTGGAAAGCGCCAGTGTGTTTATTATCCACCAAAGATTTTGCAGTGTACATGAGTGCTATCAGTGCAGGAAACTATGAAAAGGCGTGTCATGGATTCAAAGCAAAAGCCGAGGAAAGATTTATTAAGGGTGTATATCTCAAAGAGCAGGATTCATTTTTGATTGATATTGCCAACTTTTTGCCAGTGGTAGATATTCCATTTGAGCAGAGCTTTATCGTGTTCAGCGGGAAATTAAAAATAACGGCTAAAGAGGGACGCAAAAAGCTGCATATAGAAAAAGCAAAAGCCGAAGATGATTTTTTGATTCCAATACAAAAAGAAAGAGCAAGACGAGCTGAACTTCGCAAATCGCAAGTGCAGCGAGTAAGGACCTATCCAAGAATTATTATAGTTGAGCACTATGATATCCTAAAAGTGGAATGGTTCTATATTTATGAAAACAAGAACGAAGATTTACTAAAAGGTGTGCGCTATAAGCTGAGCACAAAGGATGGCAAGCTTATTGATGTAGAGAGTTACTACCTTGTCTCGAAGTCGGCATTTATTTTGGATGTGGAGGCATTTCGAGAACAGAGACTGGTAATTTACCAAGATAACCTAAGCGTTGCATTTGCAGATGTGAAACTTACAACAACCTCAGCAGGAAATACCATATCGCTAAAACATGTCAATAAATTGAAGACTATCTATGCAAAGAGCAAGACTTCAAAAGTGAGTCAAAACAGTGAAGGCAAGGAGAACGATAATAGTTCAGATACTCAAAAAAATGAAGCTGAAAGAAAATCAGTTAGGCAAAAAGAAAATGTCTGCCTTCTTACATCTGATAAGATGGAGCGAGTAGTAGATAGCATTGTAAGAAGGCCAAACAGCGAGAAAAAGGATAGACAGATTTGCTTAAAGGACACAAAAGGCAACGATGTTATCGTATACGGGTTTGCTGTGAAAAGGCATCATGTGGTAATGATTGATGTTGCCGATTTTGTAAAGAAGGATATTAGTATAGACAAAAGTGCGGTTACATTCTATACGGGTACATTTACAAACAGCAGCAGAACAGATAATCTGATGGAATACTTTGTTTTGCAGGGTGACCCGAATCGCGTTTTGAAAATCATAGAAGCTGAAAGGGAGCGAGTAAGACTAAAGAACCAGCCAAGTATGGATAAAGTAGATGAAAAGTCTGACACGAAAGAAAAAACCATTAGCAATCGAATTTGCATTGTTTCCAGAGCAGATTATATCAGTGTACAACAATACTCTATTGGAAACGGAAAAGATACGACACATAAAGAAACCTATGTTCTGGCAAATATGCGCGGCGAGATTGTAGAGGTGTCCGGAATCTACTATGGCAAGGCAAGGTGTGGGTACATAAATGCTGCGGATGTACTGAGCAAGGATATAAACTGGCATAATAAGGAATATGAATTTTGCTCTGGGTCGATAGGCAGCTTCGGAGTACGAAATCCGCTGGCAAAAATTGAGTATTACAAAAATGGACAAAAGACGAAGGAGCTTTTACAGCGCGAGCAAACAAAAATAAGCCTGTATGAGAGACGCTATGGCACAGAGAACAAAAAAGGCGTTTGGCATAGTAAAGTGAATTTGTCTTATATCCCGGCTGGAAATGTTATCCAGCTTTATAGCTTACGATGCCATTGCAGCAAGTGTTTTAATCGCTTTGACCAAGATACAATTGTAGATTGTACGGCCTATGTAAACACAAAAAGCGGTAGAGAAGTTCCGGTTACGGTGCAATATTGTAGTGGCTGCGGCTCCTTTTTTATGAACTACGATGTGTTTGTAGGCTATCAAGCTAAATATGGTGCTCTTCGATTTGAGTGTAAGCTCGAACAGAGTGAATTTGAAGATTATGATGATTTTGGTTTTGCGGACACTTCTTTTCTTAGCCGAGCTGGATATTCTGTTAGAGCGTCTGTGAGTCAGCGGAGGCGGCAAATAATTTTAAAAGAGCTTTTGGACAGCGGTAAATATACTAAATGGGAAATTACGGAGAAAATATCGGAATTTATTAAACTTCGTAAAAACAATCCGGATATGAGAGATGCCATCAAGCGCTGGGAAGAAGACATCGCATTTGTTGCTGACTACGATACAGACAACCAGACCAAGGTGGGACGAGCAACCTTCAAGCAGGGCGGAAAAATAACTCGTAGATAAAAATATTTTCTGAATTCTCTTGGAAGTCCAGACAATGACACTCCTAATATGGTATAATGAATTCAATGAAAGCCGATGGCAAATTACACCAAATATAGGAGGACTTGGAATGGATATCCGAGAATACGAAGACCGCCTGAACGGAGCACTCATCACGGCAAAGGAACTGCTAAGTCAGTCCGGCTACAGTGATAACCGGACGCTGGAGTACATCGACTACGATGAAGATGACCCGAATGAAGCGCAGCGCTGGGATGAGCTCATGAAAGCATCTGAGGCACTTCTTCGGCTGACTCAGAATTTGGACTATATCCGCCGCCCGGTTGCCGGAACAAGTGAACTGCACATTAACAGCAGCGGCAGGTATGAGGATGACTTCTACGAGTACACCTGCGGCTCCGGCATCGAGTTCTTGCTGGTGAAGAATTGCTTCACTCCCCGCTGGGTACATTCCTATGTTGAGGGCGATGACGATGGCAAGTATTATATCGTAGGATATAAGTGGCTCGACATGGAAGGCTTGAAGACCAGAGTTAGGCAAAAAGCATAACTACTATTACAGGACAAATAAAAAGACCTCTGCCAAAAATGGCAGGGGTCTTTCGTTTGTTTCACTTGCTAATTAAGGCACACTATTCACCGAGCCATCACGAATATCTTTTTCAATGAGAGAAATCTGAGTCTCGGCAAACGCACGGCAAACACGAAGCTGATTATCGAGCTGAATCTTCGTACAGTTCTTCGAAAGAACCATTTGCTGATAATCATAGGCAGGGGAGAGGTCCGGCTGAAACAGAATGCAGTTGAGAAATGTTTGGCAGGATGCAAACAGGGTGTTGACCTCTGCACATCTTGATTTGTGTTCAGCTTTCAGACGAGTACTCCAGTGAGCTTTTCGGATGAGTTCCTTACATTGCGCTATTGCGGACAAACTATATGATGCCTTGTCCATATTAGTCCTCGCTCATATAGATGTCATTTCCGTCCAGATAAATGTAGGGCTTTTCCTGCTCTACGAACCCGTTGATGGCAATGAAGCCAAGCTGCTTGACCGCAAGTTCCTTGATGCCCGCAACCTGTTGAGCCTCACGATGAATCTCATCGAGAGTCATGGGCTGAGCATAGTATTTTGCTTCGTAAATTGCATAGCCGTCTGTCAGCTCCAGAGCAACATCAAACTCGCCGTTCTTGCGGTGGACGGGGTCATCATAGTAGTAGCTGCCAATGTTGCGGACACCTTTCAGCTTTCCAGAACGAACCTGCAAGCTGAAATAGTCACGGCAGATACCTTCAAACCGGCGAGAGATAAAGTCAGTCAGAGCAGGAGCTACATACTCATCGTAGAATGCCTCCGCGCCGAGCACCTGCAACGCGCTGGCGTTCTTATAGACATAGGTAAAATAGAACCGCAGCAGGTTGTCATTTATTTCGAAGGTAGACTTCTTGCTGTCGTTGAGTTTGTTGATTGGGTAATTGCGGGAGATGATTTCAAGGTCACGCAGAGGTTTCATTTGCTTTGCGAGATTGCCGGTCTTCTTCACATCCAGCTTGTCTTCAATCTCTGAATAGCGCTTCTTGCCGTTACCAATGACTGCAAAGATGCGCTCAGCGTTGATTTTGACGGAGTAGTCCGACAACAGCAACTGACTGGCATACAGGTACACCGCACTCACAGGGTTTAGAATCGTGTTGATGATGTTTTCTCGCAGCGTGGCCGCAGGGTACAGTGCCTGATTCACGAAAGGAGACCCGCCGAATACAGCATAGTGCGCCACCTTGTCGTAGGGAGTTTTGTCAGGATAGAACTTGGCGGTATCCAGATAGTTCAATTCGTTGAGTTTGATAGTGACAGCAAAGCGTCCATACAGAGCATTTTTCTCCTGCAAGAGGTCTTTCATCATTCCGATGTGAGAGCCGGAGAGGATAAGCTCAATGTTTCCAAGCCGGTTATCAATGATGCTCTGAAAAACGGAATCAACTGTTGTGGGCTCATTCATCACCTTCAGATAGGGGTATTCGTCAATGACGACAACCATTTTCTGAGGCAGCGTGTTAAGATAGGTAAAAACATCTTGTAGTGTACAGAAGCTCAGAGCTACTGGCAATATCTTGGCTCGAACCAGCTCATCAACGAGGCTATCAATATTTTCTTGTACTGTGCCTTTCAAACACTCGAAATAGACGGTCTGATAAGGGCAGTTATCAAGGGCTTTCTGAATGAGCGTGGTCTTTCCAACTCGCCGCTTGCCGTAGACCATCACAGCTTTGCCGATGTAGTCTTGCTGCAAGAGCACCAGTTCTTTCTCACGGCCTATAAACATATTGCACCTCCAATAATACTGAATACATTTTCACTGAAATAACTTTCAGCATTATTTTACCACGAGACCGAACAAAAAGCAAGCAAAAAAGAGGACCACCGCACCGCAAGCGATGGTCTTATTTTTTATTGGCAGCATACGCCGCTTGTCAAGAATTACATTGCCAACAGTATGAGCGCCGCGACTACGGCAACAACGATGATAAGCAACAGAGGCCCGCAGCCGGAGCCATTGCCGCCACCGTTATGATTCCCTCCGCCGCCACCGGAACCGCCGAAGTTGCGGTCAAATGACTGTTTATAGTGGGCATATCCGGTACTGCCGCTGCCAAAATAGCCGTAATCGTTCGCCATGATACACTACCTCATTCGCTATATTTGTCCTTGTTCCCTGCAAGAATATCCTCGCAAACGCCCTTGTACTCCGGTAACATCTCCAAAAACGGAGCCCACCGCCGCTTAACCTCTTCTCGGCCTTCATCATCCAGATTGGAAACATCATCACAATCCTCGGATTCTAGTACGACATCGGTGACTACCTCTTCAAACAAACGGCGAGCAAGCTTCTGTGCATCAGTATAGATACTTGTGCCATATAGGCAATCCTGTACTGTGTCGATACTCAACAATATATAGCCGAGCTTCTCCGACCAGACAAGGTCTAAGTTTGGATGCCGGTGAATGTACCCGGAGAAAGCATCGGCAATACGGTCAATTTCGGGATTGCGCTTCACATAGTTAGGATTCATGGTGCTTGTCCTCCAAAATTTTCAAGCTCTGAATTTCGCTTGCTCCGAGTACCGGAATAAAGTGGTGCGGCTCAATCACAGCCAAATAGGCATCCTCAGCACCGTTTTCCGGGTAGAACTCGTCCACCACGCCGCGATGCTCCACAGTATCATTGCTGCGTGTCCACGCGATACGAGTACCGCAGGAGCACTTTGCCATTACTTCGATGATTTCATCCTGTGTCATTATTTACCTCGTCTTATTCATAATAGGGAAGTTTCTTGCTGAATCTCGCAGCCAGTTCTCGTGCTGCGATTCGTTCCGCAGCCAGATGGTATCGTTCATCGCTGTCTGGCTCGGCAGCTTCTACCTCTGCTCTCATTGTGTTCTCGTACTGGAGCAGCGCTCTGCGGATGACATCCACATCGTACTGCCGGGTCGGGCCGAGGTCGTAATATTTGTTTCGTCCTGCGGGAAGTGTTGGGATGTTCATACCTGTGCTCCTTTCTCAGTCTCCTTCTTTGGACTCTTCGGCTTCATACGGCGCAGTGTATTTACACTCAGGGAAGTTCTTGCAGCCATAGAATTGACTGCCGGGCTTCGGACCGAACTTCGCCACTCGAAGCACCAGAGCTCCGCCGCACAGGGGACATACTTTCTCAGAGTCTTTCTGCTTCTTTACGGAAACGCTCTTTGGAATAGTCCCGGTCTCAATCCATTTGCGGAATTGAGCGACAGACATGCTGTACCCAGTGCCGTCCTTATCTTTCAGGTCAATTCGTTGCGCACCATCAATATAATTCGTTAGGAGATACTTCTTCGTGCTGCCAGTGAGTGAACACCAAGAATAAGCATTCGGCGAAAAGCAGATGATGCAGCTATTGGGGACAAGTCTGTGACGCGGATAGTTAGAATAGTTCGTCATATCTGATACCTCGAACGCAGCGAGCTATGCTGCCATAGATAGTGTTTTAGGCTCCGGCATTAGTGTCGGAGCTATTTTTCGTTCACTACCTAAATTATATCAGATAGCTTGTCCCATAATCTGGACTTCCAGAGCAGAAGCAGCATCTTCGTGAAAATGCACAAAAATTCAAAGAGATTTTCTACGGCTTGCTTCTCGAACTTTTGGTTGCTTCCAGCGATGTTCATATATAGAGAGACTTTTTTGAGTTTACAATTCAGACCTGAAATTCTCTTTATAAAGTAATGAAAAAAACTCAAAAAGTGAATCAATTGGAGGATTTTTGCTCTGTTTTATTTATAAAGAGAAAAATTTGAAATTTTGTTGGAAAATTTCTGATTTCTTGTTCTCTTATACATTAGAGGGCAAAATTCAAGCCCTACTAAACAAAGGAGTTTTTACTATGAACATGGACAAGCAGACCCGCAGAATTTTTAGAGGCAAATTTGGAAAGGAAGCTCTCAAAGGGCTGGAACGGTACGGGGTGGAGGACCTGAGCGAGTATACGCCGTGGCAGTTGAATTTCTATGTGAAGAGTCCGCTGCCGTGGCCGCAGTGTGAGGAGTTGTTTAAGCAGTATAAGGAATACTGCTCTGAGCATCGGTTTATGAGGTTCGATACTTGGTATGCTACGGTGAATGGTAATCCGGTTCGTGATGGCGGCGATGATTTTGATTACTCGGCATACGATGACCCTTCAGAACAGTACATAAATTATTCGTGGGGCGAACCTCTGGATAAAGTCAATTGTGAAGACGAGACGGTGGAGATTGACTGCTGATATTGTCAATGGATGAAGTGAACAAAGATACTGTGCAAACATTGTGCAATAGGCAAAAACGAAAGGATAGAGCAGACTTTATTTGCAATTTTGCGACAGAAATTATACAATTAAATTATGTATAGTTCAGTGCAGCAGAAGCCATCAAAAAGCAGGTGTGTATCATGATTGACAGAAAGAAATTTGATAAGTTGGTCAAGGAATACCAGAATTACTTCACCAACCACAAAGGGGAAAATGGTGAAAGCTACTGGGAAGAAGAGGAATTCAAGTGGCGCGGCATAAAAACATTTCAAGACAACTGGGACCTTGATGCGCAAGACCTCTCGGACATGATAAAGCGCTCTTTGCACGGTGTAAGCCACATGATGGTTTCGCAAGCGCGTTTCCCGGAAGGAATGATTGAGGACTTTGCAGAGCGAGAGCCCGATACAGTTCGAGCCATGTTCAAAGACCTTTTTGATGAGAGCAAAGATATTGTCGAGCGTTTCCATTCCTTTAAGCAAAAATCGGCTGACCTGCTGGAGCGTGTTGGCAACGGGGCGAAGAACCATTTTCAAGACGAAAGAACCATTGCCTTATATCTTTGGCTGCGGTATCCGGACAAATACTATGTATATCAGTATACGCAAGCTCGGAATCTCTCGATTGCCCTTGGCAGCGACCATCGCATCATAAAAGGTCGTCTGGATAGTAACATTCGTGAATGGCTGGCGTTATATAACGAAGTAACCGAGTTGATGAAGCAAAAACCTGAGGTTCGTAACTGGGAAACGCAGGGCATGACAGCAGTGCATTATCCCGACCCGGAGTATCGGATGCTCGCCACGGACTTGGCCTACTGCTACACTGAGCGTATTCTCAAAGAACAGAAGGCAGAGCAGGAGTGGGAGCCGAAAGACTATAACCCCGGCATTACTGTTGAGAACTGGGTATCACTGCTTGCAAATAATGAAGTCTATCATGAGAGTGCCAAAACTGTCATCGAACGACTTCTGGATTACGGCGGGCAAGCGACCTGCACCCAGTTGGCACAGAAATATGGTGATAACGCTAATACCTACAATGTGAACTCTATTGCCTTCGCCAAGAAGGTCTATGAAAAGACCCACTGCAAGTTGGCAGAGCGGGAAGACGAAAGTGTTCGCTGGTGGTCCATCCTATACATGGGAAAGAAAGCGGACAAGGACGATGATGGCGTGTACATCTGGAAGCTGCGTCCCGAACTAGCTGAGGCACTAAAAATTGTGAATGGTGAGGAAGTGCCTGACGAAGACACAGATACAACGGAGTATACCAAAAAGGACTTTTTGGAAGAGGTATTTATCTCCGAGGCCAAGTACGATGAGATGTATGCTGTCCTGATGCGTAAGCAAAACATCATTTTGCAGGGCGCACCGGGCGTTGGTAAAACTTTTGTTGCAAAGCGGCTTGCGTACTCCATCATGGGCGTGAAGAACGATGACCATATCCAATTCGTGCAGTTCCATCAGAACTACAGCTATGAGGATTTTGTAGAGGGTTACAGACCCGCCGCCAGTGGTTTCGTTCGGACTGATGGCATTTTCAAACGCTTTTGCATAGACGCGGCAGATGCTCCTGACGAAAAGTTCTTCTTTATCATCGATGAAATCAATCGCGGCAACCTCTCCAAAATTTTTGGTGAGCTCTTGATGCTGATTGAGAAAGACTATCGCGGTCAGGCCGCGACGCTCCCCTACAGTGGCCGCTCCTTTACTGTACCGAAGAACCTCTATATCATTGGCATGATGAATACTGCGGACCGAAGTTTAGCTATGATTGACTACGCGCTGCGCCGTCGATTTAGTTTCATCGATATGGAGCCGGGTTTCGACACTGACGGCTTCAAGGAGTACATGAGCAGCAAGGGCAGCAGCACGATGAAAGCACTTGTTGAGGAAGTAAAGCAGCTTAATGTCGATATCAAAGAAAAGCTTGGCAAGGGTTTTTGCATAGGGCATAGCTATTTTGTCTTCGATGAACCGTGCTCGGACGAACTCCTCAAAAACATTGTGAACTACGATATCCTCCCAATGCTGGCAGAGTATTGGTTTGATGATGAAGAACAGTATGAGATGTGGGCATCCCGCCTGAACGGGGTCTTTGAGAATGGCAGCAAGTGATAGAGAACAAATCCTTATAAAAAATATCTACTACATGCTGGCCTATGCTTTTAAGGCGTTGCAACAGAAGAACTACAAGGATATGGAGACCGTCCAGTTCGACAACGCTCAAAACCTTTTTGCGGCAATTCTTGCGCAGGGTATCAGTCAGCAGCTAAAGCAGGGACTCTATAAGGAGTATATCGACCAAGAAGGAGACCTCTCCGTACTGCACGGTAAAATTTCCTTTCCGGGCACGATTCGAAACCAGATAGCCCATCGTCAGCAGTTACATTGCGAGTACGATGAACTCTCCGAGAACAACCTTTTGAATCAGATAATTAAGACCACTGCGCTGATTCTGGTAGGAAGTAGCGAAGTAAAGAAAGAGTATCGACAGCGCCTCCGCAGTGAGATGCTCTTCTTCTCGTCTGTCGATGAGGTCGAGCCAAGTTCTATACGATGGTCTGACCTACGCTTTCACCGCAACAACGAGACTTATCTGATGCTCATAGGCATCTGCCAGCTCGTTCTGAATGGTATGCTTCAGACCGAAGATGATGGCAGCTATAAACTCGCTGCGTTTGAGGACAGTCAGGAGATTAGCCACCTATATGAGAAGTTCCTGCTCGAATACTACCGGCGAGAGCACCCGCAACTGAAAGCATCAGCATCCCAGATACGATGGGCGCTTGATGATGGCGTGCAGAACGCGCTACCTATCATGCAGAGCGATATCATGCTCCAGCAGGGGAATAGCGTTCTGATAATCGATGCCAAGTTCTATGCTCACAACATGCAGGAGCAATACAATAAACGCACCATTCACTCAGGAAATATGTACCAAATTTACACATATGTAAAGAATAAAGAATTTGAGCTGGAGAAGAGTGGCGAGCCTCACAAGGTATCTGGTATGCTTTTGTACGCAAAGACGGTAGATGTCATCCAGCCGGACAGTGTGTTCCAAATGCACGGAAACCAAATCTCAGTCCGAACGCTGGACCTATACCAGCCATTTGAACAAATCAAACAATCCTTGGATGGCATTGCGGCCGACCACTTCGAGAAATGAGGAGAACGAATGAAAAGAATCGCTTTCATCATCATAGCAGTAAGTCTATCTCTTTTGCTGGCTGCTTGTGCATCCAGTACGGAATCCTCTTCAGTCACATCATCTATCACGGATAAGCCTGTGGCCTCCGTCGAAAAAAGTGGCGAGTCCGTCACTATCACATATCCAAGCTATATGATACCGGGTGCAAACAGTGATAGTACAGACACGGAAAAGGTCACTGCCGCCGAAAACTTCTGCAAGAACATCCTTGATAGCGAGGGTACGCTGGAAGCAAAAGCCAACGATGATGGCTCAGCCACAGTCACGATGACCAGCGAAGCACATGAGAAACTGCTCTTAAATTTCAAGGCAAGCATCGATTCACAGATGGAGGATTTCTTCTCTGATGGTCAATCTTCTGAATATAGCGACTACTCCTATAATGATGACCTGACTGTATTCACCGTCAACATGGATTCTAACGATTATGAGAGTCCGTTCACAACTGCAGGTATGTTGTTCGGCATCAGCGCAGAAGGCTATCAAGTCTTAAATGGTGTAGAAGAACCGCATGTCGTCATCAACTATGTGGATAGCAAAACAGGGGATACGCTCGGAACATTAACTTATCCTGATGACTACGACCAAATTTTCAGTGATGCAGAAAACACTCTTAGAGAAGCAGGAGAACTGGACTGACAATGACCTTCTACATAGAACCAGTGAATCTCCGGCAATGGAATCTTTTTGACAATGTGAAAGGTTCCGGCCATGTAGAGTGTTTTCTTGCCTCCCGTGATATGCAGCTTGGGGACATTGTAATTCTGCATGTCGGCAAACAGGACCCCGCGCATGAGAGTGGTGTATATGCCTACGGCACGGTCATTTATGGTCCGTATATTCTCGAAAATCGTCCCGCTGAATACTGCAACAACAAATTGACCGTGGATGTTCGTATAGACCATATCGTATATGACACACCCATCATCACCCACGAGCAATGTAAGAGATACACCGGCCAGTATAGAAGTGTTCACGCCATCGCAGATTCTTTCAATGACAATTTGAAAGTCACTCTGGGTATCCAGTAATACTCCACAAAATGAAAAAGCGCTCACCGTGAAAGGTGGGCGCTTTTCTCTTTCTTAATCAGTACTTATAAAAGGTATATCACACCAGCATATCGAACAGTCCAATCATCAGAGGCATCGTGATGATGGAAAGCAGCGTACTCAGAACATACAATGCACTTGAGTGCGCCGCATCACGATTGTAGAGTTGCGCCATTGAGGTGACTGTCGCACAAGACGGCGTAATAGCCGATAGGTAGACTGTCATTAAAATTGCTTTACCATCTGCAATCCAGTTAGATGCGTGGAACACGCAAAGTAGCAGCAGAACAATGATAGAAACTACAATCAGACGAAGTGCAACGGGCAAATAATTTCGTACTGTGCAAAAGACTTTTTTGAGAGGGACTTCTGCAATAGCCATGCCAGCCAGCAACATTCCCATAGGTCCAATCATGTTTCCCACGCTGCTGAGCGTACTCACAATGGGCGTGGGCAGGGCAATATGTAGCAAGTAAAGAAGCGCACCAACAACAATCGCAATCAGATTGATGTTAGTGAGAATTTTCTTCCATTCCAGCTTTGCATTCCCCTGTAGACAAGCGCTTGCATGAGTCCAAAGCAGTATCAACTGAACGATGACAAAAGCACAGGAATACACGACATATTCCTCGCCGAGCAAAGCCTGAACCAGAGGGATGACGAGCGCAGCCGCATTGCTGTATATGATGTTGACCTGCTCCACGACATCCAATTTAAGCGGCCTTTTAAAGATAGCATTGAGGACCAGAAACACGACATGCATTCCGACCGCTATGCCCATCGAGTACAAGAGTCCTGTGCGAATCTGCGGCGTATCATCGATTTGAAATGCGTTGAGAACAACACACGGCATGACCAGATACACGAAAACCACGGATAAAACCTTGCTGTCTGAGGCTTTCAGAAGCCCTGCCTTGACGACTGCATAGCCCATTATGAGAACGATGAACAGCTGAGCTATCTGCTGCATGAGCAACAAACTGACATCCATGACAATCCCTTCATTCGATTCAAAATAGCGTACTCTTTTCTCGGAAAATAGTCAATATGCAACATGACGGAAGTTTTTAGAAAAATACGAAAATCAATGGCTAGTGGCGGAGGTTGAGAGTTAGCCATATGTACTGGGTACTATGCACAGTTTCGTAATGTGCTAATTATGCAAACAGTAAAACTTGATAGAGAAGTTGTAAAATCTATAAAAATCAATGTAAACGCGATATTTTCTTTGGTATAATATAGTTAAGAAACTATCCCCAAAATGGAAGGAGGTTTATCATGAAAAGGAGAGTAAGTACAGCGAAAAGAATCGTTGCTGTGGCCTTAGCTGTTACGGTTGCGGTTTCTTTGACCGGCTGCAAGAAAAGAAAAAACACCAACGATACGACGAGTTCGGATGTGACCACGAGCCAAAGTCAGGCTGCGGTTCCGGAAGCACCAGAAGTAACTGCCACACCTGCACCGACCGCTACACCTGCACCGACCGCCGCGCCCGCTGAGAGCACCGATAAGAAGGACAACACCACCAGCGAGCCAACTAAGACGGAGAAGCCGAGCACCGGCACTTCGACTTCCGGCGGGACTACCAAACCGGCAGCGACCAAAACACCGGCACCTGCTTCGGCAGCTACTCCGGCTCCTACCGCAAAGCCTCAGGTAAAATACACCTTCACGGTTCGCCGTCATGAGGCGACCTGCACCACGCAGGGCTACGATGAGCATATCTGCCATGAGTGGGGCGGCATGAACTACAATGACCGTTTTGTTCCGGCAAAGGGACATAGCTGGGATGGCGGTACAGTCACGAAGGCTGCTACTTATACCGAGACCGGTATCAAGACCTTCAAGTGCATGGAATGCGATGAGACGCGCACCGAGGAAATCCCGTCTCTCGACAAGACATATCATATTAAGAGCGTTGTTGCTCCGACCTGCACCGCTGAGGGTTATACCATCTATGAGTGCAACGAAGTCCCCGGTCTGACCTATAAGGGCGATTACAAGGCAAAGCTGCCGCACGCCTACGATGCCGGTAAGGTCACTAAGCCTGCTACCATCTACGAGAAGGGTACGAAGACCTTTACCTGCGCTTCCTGCGGTGCTACATACACGGAAGATATCCCGGTAGTCGAGAAGACATGGCATAAGGGTAATACGGTAGCGCCTACCTGCACAGAGAAGGGCTATACCATCTACATCTGCGACCAAGATTCCGCTCTGACCGAAAAACGCGATTATACGAATGCACTGGGGCATGCCTGGGATACCGGTACAGTCACAACGGCAGCGACCTGTACGACAGCTGGCGTTAAGACCTACAAGTGCCAGAATACCGGCTGCGCAGAGACTAAGACAGAAGAAATTGCTGCTCTGGGGCACAAGTACGACGACGGTGTTGTCACCAAGGCTCCGACCTGCACCGAGGATGGTGTTAAGACATTCACTTGCCTGAATGATGGGAGCCACACCTACACGGAACCTGTTCCTGCGACGGGACACGCTTGGGACGCTGGTAAGGTTACGAAGGAACCGACCTACGAAGAAGATGGCGAGCGCACCTATACCTGCCAAAATGACGGGACCCATGTGTATACAGAAGTGATTCCTGCACTGGGCTATACCTTCACGGAAACTGTCGTTCCTCCTACTTGCACCGAGGACGGTTACACGCTGCATACCTGCAATGAGAATCCCGCAAAGACCTATCAGGATACGCCTGTTGCTGCGTTGGGCCATCAGTATAAGGAAGTCACTACTCCCGCTACCTGTGGCGCTCCTGGCAGCGTAGACAATGTCTGTGAGCGCTGCAACGATAAGCAGCATGTGAAAGACATTCCTGCCACTGGTGAGCATCAGTGGGATGAAGGCGTTGTAACGAAGGAGCCGACCGCTATCGAGACCGGCATCAAGACCTTCACCTGCACCGTTTGCAGCGAAACAAAGACCGAAGATATCGTCAAGGTACATACCCACGATTACACGCGCCTTGGCGAAATTGTCAAAGAGCCTTCTTGTGAGACCGAGGGCGAGCGTTGGGTGTATTGCAACTACGAGGGTTGCAACGAAAGAGTGTTGAAGCCTGTGCCAGCTATCGGCAGCCATGATTGGGACACCGAGCACACCGAATGCCTGAAAAAGGCTACCTGCACCGAGAAGGGCACCATGCTGATGCACTGCAAGCGCGATGCTTCCCATACCATGACATACGACTACGGCGGTACAGGTCACATCTGGGATGAGGGCGTCATCACTACCCCGCCTACTTATGAAGAGTACGGTGAAAAGACTCTGCATTGCAAGAACTGCGATGCGACCAAGACCGAAAAGGTCCTGCCCACCAAGTACACCTTCACCGTTACCGTTGTCCAGCCGACTTGCACCGAGGACGGCTACACGATGCACAAGTGCAATCAGGATGACAGCCTCTCCTACAAGGACAACATTGTACACTCCACCGGTCACCATGCCGCTAAGCGTGTCATAGAGTCTACCTGCAAGGAAGAGGGTCGCACCGAAATCTACTGCAAAGTCTGCGGTGATGTGAGCAGCACTTTCGATTTCACGCCCAAGAAAGACCACACTTGGGATAACGGTGTTGTGACTACTGAGCCCACGGCTGAAAAAGAAGGCGTCAAGACCTACACC
>OJKW01000395.1_pt1 | contig 35656 bp, 30 predicted proteins | sample 1596591 | NCBI WGS metagenome assembly OJKW01 (sample SAMEA4350166, study PRJEB24818) | metagenome | biome: human; feature: gut; material: faeces | place: Denmark | collected 2013-09
CCGTTTTCCCACTTGCTCACGGCCTGCGCGCTCACGTGGAGGGCTTTTGCAAGCTGCTCCTGCGTCATGCTTTTGGAGAGGCGCAGCGTTTTGATCTTGCTGCCGATGTCGATGTTCATAAAGGCAAAACTCCGTTTCTATAAAGTGCGGACGTCCTTGATGAGTTCAGTATAGCCGATTGCAGGAAAACGCGCAATGGAGGGGGAGTTTCGCGCGCTCAAACGGCGGTTGAGCGCAAAAAGGACGGAAGATGCTTTTCTTCCGTCCTTTTTATGCAGTTCCAGTCGAATCAGTCGCCGACGCCGGGGTTCAGAACCTTGCCGACGTTCCACAGGTGCGCGACCTGCTGCGCGGCGGCCAGACGTTCCTCGGGGGACTCGTAGCTTGCGTGCGCGGTCTGCGCGCCGCAGTCGACACAGGTGACATAAACGCACCAGCCCTGCTCATCCTCCACCGTACCGGTGCCGCGGCAGTAGGGGCAGTCCTGCAATTCGATCTCATAAATCGGGTCCATGGTATCATCCTTTCCTACCGCGCAAAATTGACAGTTTGCGCGGAAATAACCTAATGACCGTAGTATAGCAGGGAAACGGGCGCTTTACAAGCAAGAAAATAGCAAAAATGGGGCGCTCGCAAGCGCCCCGCTTTTTACACGTTTGACGACGGAACAGGAAGCTGGTACTTTTCCACGTAGGATTCGTACGTCTGCTGGAAGCTGCCGTCGGCAGTCTTGGCCTGGCGCAGCGTTTCGTGCAGGTTGAGGTTATGCGCACGGGCGTCGATGACGCAGCCGGCGATGTTGGAGCAGTGGTCGGATGTGCGCTCAAGGTCGGTCAGAAGATCGGAGAGGACAAAGCCAGCCTCAATGCTGCAATGGCCCTGCTGCATGCGCAGGATGTGGCGCGTGCGCATCTGCTCTTTGAGCGTGTCGATGACCTGCTCGAGCGGCTCGACCTGTTGGGCGAGCGCGACGTCCTGCGAGGAGAAGGACTTGAGCGAGAGCGAAAGGATCTCGCGGATGGCGGAGGTGAGAATGGCGAGCTCGTTGAGGGCGCTGCCGGAGAACGTGAGGCCCTTTTGCTCCATCTCCTCAGCGGAGGAGAGAATGTTGACCGCGTGGTCAGAAATGCGCTCAAAGTCGCCGATGGTCTTGAGTAACTCGGTCGCCTCCTCGCTCTCGTCGCGGCCCATTTTCTGCGTGCTGAGCTTGACGAGGTAGGTGCCGAGGATATCTTCATAGTGGTCGCAAAGCTCCTCATCGTCGCGGATGCTCTGGGCGAGCTCGGGCGTGTTGTGGTCAAGGGCGGTGAGAGCGTTGTTCAGCGCGCGCACGGCGCAGTCCGCCATTTCGCGGGCGACGGTGCGGCTCTGGCGAAGGGCGAGGGACGGGGTGGGGAGAAGACGCTCGTCGAGCTCGGTCGTCTTTTCACCCTGCGTCTGGGGATCGTCGGGGACGATGCGGCAGGCGAGCTTTTCAAGAAGGCCGCCCGCGGGCAGGAGCATGGCGGTGCAGAGGACGTTGAAGACCGAGTGTGTGACGGCGATGCCCGCCATGGTGGCGGATTCATCCAGCAGCGCGGGCACAAAAGCCGCGCGCACAATGCAGAAGACCGTCAGCAGCACGACAACGCCGATAACATTGAAGAGAAGGTGAACGACCGCGGCGCGGCGGGCGTTTTTGTTCGTGCCGATGGACGACAGCATGGCCGTGACGGTCGTGCCGATGTTCTGGCCCATGATGATGGGAATGGCCGCGGCATAGCTCACCGAGCCCGTGACGGCGAGCGCCTGCAAAATACCGACGGACGCGGAGCTTGACTGGATGATGGCCGTGAGCAGCGCGCCGGCGAGCACGCCGAGAAGGGGATTCTGAAAGGCAACAAAGAGATTCGTGAACGCGGGGACGTCCTTGAGGCCCGCGACCGCGCCGCTCATCGTCTCCATGCCGAACATGAGCGTGGCAAAGCCGAGCAGGATCATGCCGGTGTCCTTTTTCTTGTTATCCTTGCAGAACATGTAGTAGATGATGCCGATGAGCGCAAGGACGGGAGTGAAGGATGAGGGCTTTAAGAGCTTGATCCAGAAGTTGCCGGAGTCGATGCCGCCAAGGCTCAAAAGCCAGGCCGTGACGGTCGTGCCGACGTTGGCGCCCATGATGACGTTGATGGCCTGACGCAGCGTCATCAGGCCCGAGTTGACAAAGCCGACCACCATGACCGTGGTGGCGGACGAGCTCTGGATGATGGCCGTGATGCCAAGGCCCGTTAAAAATCCGGCGAATACGCTGCCGGTCATCTTGTCGAGAAGAGAGCGGAGCTTGCCGCCCGCGCGGCGCTCGAGCGCCTGGCCCATCAGGTTCATGCCGAAGAGGAACAGGCACAGCCCGCCGATCATCGTGAGCACATTGAAAATATCCATATTTTCTATCTTTCCTTTTTTCTTTTTTGAGACTCTATTTATAACCAAGTAATAGTTTACGCGCCAAATGTCAAAACTGCCAGAGGAGAATTGTAAAATCTATGTAAAATACACAGCAGCGACGGAATGCGGCGTGATTTGTGTCATGTTGCACAGTTTTTTCCGCATGAACTGGAAAAAAGTGCAGACACTAAGCGCAGCATTCGCCGCGGCGTCTGCCTCCGCGGCAAAAAGCAACTTGAAATGTCGGAGGAATCGTATGAAAAAAGACTTTATCGACACCAATGAATTCACAAAGCAGGAACTGCTCGACATCATCGACTTGTCGCTCGCCATCAAAAAGGCCATTCAGGCGGGCTACTATCCGCCCCTGATGCGCAACATGACGCTCGGCATGATCTTCCAGCAGTCCTCTACGCGCACGCGCGTCTCGTTTGAGACCGCGATGAGCCAGATGGGCGGGCACGCGCAGTATTTAGGCCCCGGTATGATCCAGCTCGGCGGGCATGAGACCATCGGCGACACGGGCAAGGTACTCTCAAAGCTTGTCGATGTCGTGATGGCGCGCGTCATCGAGCACAAGACGATCGAAGAGCTCGCAAAAAGCTGCACCATCCCCGTCATCAACGGCATGTCGGACTACAACCACCCCACGCAGGAGATCGGCGACCTCTGCACGATCGTGGAGAACCTTCCGCAGGGGAAAAAGTTAGAGGACTGCAAGGTCGTGTTCGTGGGCGACGCGACGCAGGTGTGCGCGTCGCTCGGCTTTATCACGACGAAGCTCGGCATGCACTTTGTCCAGTACGGCCCCCAGGGCCACCAGCTGAATGAGCAGCACAAGGAGATCATGAAGAAGAACTGCGCGCTCTCCGGCGGCAGCTACCTTGTCACCGATGACCGCGAGAGCGTACGCGGCGCGGACTTCATCTATACCGATGTGTGGTACGGCCTCTACGAAAACGAGATGCCGAAGGAAGAGCGCGTGCGCGTCTTCCACGACTATCAGGTCAACCGCGAGCTGATGCAGCTGGGAAACCTCGGCTGCAAATTCATGCACTGCCTGCCCGCGACGCGCGGCGAGGACGTGACCGACGAGGTCGCCGACAGCGACGCCTCCCTCTGCTGGGAGGAGGCAGGCAACCGCCTGACGGCCATGCGCGGCCTTCTTGTCTACTTTACACGCTGCCGCAAGGAGCCGAGCGGTCTTCAGATCGCGGCGGCGAAGGAGGAGCTTGACAAAGTGCTCTGCGACAAGCTCGGCTGCGTCGAGGCCTACTGCGGCGTTTCGAAAGCGGAAAAGAGCTGAGATAAGCCATGGAGAAGAATCAATTCCGGCTCGCAGACGTCATTTTGTCGGTCATCTGCGTGGTGTTTGTCGCCGAGGCGGCGGCGCCGGTCGCGTCGATCGGCAACAGCCAGTATTTCTGGTGGATCTTTATGATATTGGCGTTTCTGCTGCCCTACGGCCTCATCGCCGCCGAGCTCGGCACAGCCTACGCGGGAGACGGCGGGCTCTATGACTGGATCCACGCGGCGTATCCGGACGGCAAGTGGGCGGCGCGTGCCTCGTGGTACTACTGGATCAACTTCCCGCTGTGGATGGCATCGCTCGCGGTGATGTGCCCCGAGCTCATCACGTTCATCACGGGGCGGAGCCTCGGGACGTTCGGCTCGCTCGTGGTCGAGCTGCTGTTCATCTGGATCGTCACGCTCATCGCGTGCTATCCCGTGTGCGACAGCATCATTATCCTGAACGTGAGCGCTGTCATCAAGATCGTGCTGGCGCTGCTGGTCGGCGGGCTCGGCGTGTGGTATATCAGCCGTTACGGCTTTGTCAACGACATGTCGGCGCGGACGTTTCTGCCGTCGTTCGACTTAAACAGCCTCTCGTATATCTCCGTCATCATCTTCAACTTCCTCGGCTTTGAGGTCGTGTGCACGTACGCAAACAACATGAGCGACCCGAAAAAGCAGATCCCGCAGTCTATCGTGACCGGCGGCATCGTCATCGCGGCCATCTACCTCTTCTCGGCGTTCGGCATCGGCGCGGCAGTGGATGTGCGTGAGATCAGCGTGGATTCGGGGCTTATCGACGCGGTGTCGCTCATTCTGGGCGGCAGCGGCGGCGTACTTGTGGGCGTGGTGGCGCTTTTGTTCCTCGTGACGCTGTTCGGCAACATGATCTCGTGGTCGATGGGCGTCAATTCGACGGCGGCGCTGGCGGCGGACCACAACGACATGCCGCGGGTGTTCGCCAAGCGCTGGGCAAAGAACGACATGCCCGTCGGCGCGGCGGTCACGTCGGGCGTCGTCGCCTCGTGCGTGTGTGTTTTGGGCGTGCTCATCGAGATGGCGTCGCCGGACTCGTCACTCTTCTGGAGCTTTTTCGCGCTGAATCTCGTGATGCTGCTTTTGAGCTATCTTCCCGTGTTTCCGGCGTTTTTGAAGCTGCGGCGCGAGGATGCGAAGACGCCGCGCCCGTTCCGCGTGCCGGGGTCTGACACGGCGCTCAAATGGATCGCCTACGTGCCGATGGTGCTCATCGTCATTTCGATCATTTTCACTGCGGTCCCGCTCTCGTTTGACGCAGAGACGCTTGCGAGCTTTCTGCCCATTACGATCGGGTCGATCCTCAGCGTGGCGATCGGCGAGGTGCTGATCGCGCTGCGCGGGAAAAACGCGCGCAGCTAAGTATGGTTTCATCATAAGGAGACAAAGCTATGGCAAAACGAATCATCGGCACAACGCCGAAGCAGGACGGGTATCGCATGCCCGCCGAATTTGAGCCCCAGCAGGGCGTGTGGATGCTCTGGCCCGAGCGAAACGACAACTGGCGCGACGGCGGCAAGCCCGCGCAGAAGGCCTTTGCGGATGTTGCCAAGGCCATCGCAAAATTTGAAAAGGTCACGGTCGGCGCATCCGTGCGCCAGTATCAGAACGCGCGCGCCAAGCTCCCCGAAAATATCCGCGTCGTGGAGCTCGAGAGCGACGACGCGTGGGTGCGCGACTGCGGGCCGACGTTCCTTGTGAACGACAAGGGCGGTCTTCGCGCGGTGGACTGGGAGTTCAACGCCTGGGGCGGGCTCGTCGACGGGCTGTATTTCCCCTGGGACAAGGACGACCAGATCGCGCGCAAGATCTGCGAGATCGCGGATGTGGACAGCTACCGCACAGAGGGCTTCGTGCTCGAGGGCGGCTCTATCCACGTCGACGGAGAGAGCACGGTGCTGACGACCGAGATGTGCCTGCTCTCTGAGGGCCGCAACCCCGACAAGTCGAAAGAAGAGATCGAGCAGATGCTGCGCGAATACCTCGGGTGCGAGAAGGTGCTGTGGATCAAGGACGGCATCGACCCTGACGAGACGAACGGGCACATCGACGACGTGGCGTGCTTCGTCGCGCCCGGCGAGGTCGCGTGCATTTGGACGGAGGACAAGAACCATCCGTTTTATGAGCAGGCGCAGGCGGCTTACAGATTCCTGAGCGAGGCGACGGACGCCAAGGGACGCAAATTAAAGGTTCACAAGCTCTGTCTGACGAAAAAGCCGTGCTTACTCGAGGGCGCGGATACCATCGACGCCGTGGAGGGCACCATCCCCCGTGAGGACGGTGAGGTCAGCATCGCGTCGTATATGAACTTTTTGATCGTCAACGGCGCGGTCATCTTGCCGCAGTACGGCGACGAAAACGACGCAGTCGCCATCGAACAGGTGCAGAAAATGTTCCCCGACCGCGAGGTCGTGGGCGTGCAGACGAAGGAGGTCGCCTTCGGCGGCGGCAATATCCACTGCATCACCCAGCAGCAGCCTGCGGTGAAGAAGTAAAAAAGAGTGCCGTCCGTGCAATAAATGTACGGGCGGCGTTTTTATGGTGCTTATGCAGTCTGCTCGCGGGCGATGCGGATGAATTCCGAGAGCACGCTCCACGGATACGAGCGGCTCAAGTACCCAAAGCAGATGGGATAGGAAGCCTCTGGGCAGAGCGGGAGAATGTGCAGGTGCGCGAGCTGCACGGGCGAGAGCGCCGTGTGCAGCAGATTTTCCGGACAGAAGCACGCGCCGACGCCCTGCTCGCAGAGCGCGAGCAGCGTTTCGACGTTTTCCGACGTCGCTTTGCTGACGGGCGAGACGCCCGAGGAGCGCAAAAGTCCGCGCCCGATGCGCCCGCCGATGTCTTCCGCGGAGCCGAGGACAAAGGGACAGTCACACAGGGCACTTAGGTTTCCCGCGGCGATCTCGCCGCGGTGCGTGTCGAGGTCGATGCCGCACTGCGCGAGCAGCCCATCGGACAGGCACAGCACGATGTGCTCCAGATAGTAATCCTCAAGCACCACGCCGGGGAGCGGGTGTGGAAAGCCGGCGATGGCGAGGTCAATGCCGCCGCTGAGCAGCGCCTTCTGGATCGCGTCGTTCGAGCCTTCGAGCAGCGTGATCTCGACATTCGGATACTGACGCTGAAAAGCGGGGATCAGGCGCGGCATGATGGCGCGGCCGCGCGTATAGGCGATGCCGACGCGCAGCTCGCCCTTCTGATTTTCGGAGATGTCGCAGAATTCGCGCTCCATGGCCTGGCGCGTCTGGCCGATGGATTCGGCATAGCGCAGAAACGTCCGGCCTGCGTAGGTGAGCTCAAGCGGCGTGCGGCGCACAAGGAGCGTGCAGCCAAGCTCCTTTTCAAGTCCCGCAATGTGGGACGAGAGCGACTGCTGCGTGATGTGCAGCGCTTCAGCGGCGCGGGTGAAGTTTTTCTCCCGCGCGAGCACGAGAAAATAGTCAAGAGAATGGAAATTCATGGGAACGCTCCTTTTACAGATGTTTCTTGTAGAATATATCAATTTTAACAGTTTTACAAGATGAAAATCCGCGCTTATACTAAAGACAACGAAAGGCTGAACGAACGGCAAAGCGCACGGGTTTTCTTTTTCACCGCGCCTCCATCCACACACGTTCGTTCGCTTTGCGTGGGGGAACCTGACAGCCGGAGCACCAGCAGGAGATTTTGCAATTTCCGCCTGCTGCACTCCGGCTTGCAGGGCATATCGGAAAGGATGGCGGGAGAGGAACATGAGCATTTTAGAGCTGGGGAGCTTGCAGCTCACGCTTTTTGCGATGATGCTGATCGGCGCGCTGCTCAAAAAGAAGGACATCATCGACGAAAACGGCAAAAAGTGCCTGGCCGACCTCTGTATCAATGCGGTCATCCCGTGCAACATCTTTAAATCCTGCCTCATTGAGCTGGATGCGGGTGTGCTCAAATCCTGCGAGATGCTGCTTGTGAGCGCGGTCGTGATGCAGCTATTGTGCCTCGCCTTGAACCGGTTCCTTTTTGAACGCTATGATGCGCAGCGGAAAAAGGTGCTGCAATACTGCACCATCGTGCCGATGAGCGGTTTTCTCGGCAATCCCATCGCCGAGGGAATCTAGAATGAGGTTGGCGTGCTCTACACCTCGATTTTTTTGATCCCGATGCGCATTGTGATGTGGTCGGTCGGCACGACGTACTTTGTCGCGGGCGCGACGGTGGAGAAGAAAAAGCTCATCAAAAACGTGCTGACGCACCCCTGCCTTGTCGCCATCTACTTGGGACTTCTCTGTATGGTGACGCAGGTGCAGCTGCCGTCCGTGATCCTGAACACGGTAAAGTACATCGGGAACTGCAACTCCGCACTGACGATGTTTATTGTCGGCATGATCTTGACGGATGCGCCGTTCAAGAGCATCGTGAGCCGCGACACGGTAAAGTTCAGCTTGCTGCGGCTCGCGCTGCTACCCGCGGCAGCGCTGGGCGTCGGGCTGCTGCACCTTGAACCGACGGCGCTTGGCGTGAGTGTCCTGATGACGGGCATGCCCGCGGGCGCGACGGCGGCCATCTTTGCCGCCAAATACGGCAGCGACGCGCCGTTCGCCGCGCGAAATGTCGTGTTCACAACGCTTTTATCCATGCTGACGCTGCCGCTGTGGGCGTATGCGGTGGGATAAAAACGAGTTTTCTTTTTGATCGCTTCGTGCTAAGATAGCGATACTGTGTTAAAATGGATAGGGAGGACTTGGATGGCTGCGATCGTTTTATTCTGCCTTGCGCTGCTCGTGTGCATCGTGCTGGGGACGAATATCCTCTACGCGCTCCTGGCGGGGCTTGTGATCTTCACGCTGTACGGCAAAAAGCAGGGCTTTTCGTGGAAAGAACTCGGGAAGATGATCTGCTCGGGCGTGAAGACGTCGGCAAGCGTGCTGCTCGTCTTTCCGCTGATCGGAATTCTGACGGCGTTCTGGCGCGCGTGCGGCACGCTGCCGTTCATCATCTGCTGCGCCGTCGACCTCATCCGGCCGGAGATCTTGCTGCTGATGACGTTTCTCCTGAATTGCGGCGTCTCGATGCTGACAGGCACGGCGTTCGGCACGGCGGCGACGATGGGCACCATCTGCGTGAGCGTCGGCATTTCGATGGGCATGGACCCCGTGCTGCTCGGCGGCGCGATGCTTTCGGGCGTATACTTCGGCGACCGCTGCTCGCCGGTCTCGACGAGCGCGCTGCTCGTGAGCGAGCTGACGGAGACGAACATTTACGACAACATCAAGCGCATGCTCAAGACGGCGCTCGTGCCGTTTCTTCTGAGCTGCGGCGTCTATGCGGCGCTCGGCATGGTGAAAAGCGGCAGCGGCGCGGCGGGCGAGCTGTGGTCGCTCTACGGGCGCGAGATGACGCTTCACTGGGTCATGTGCCTGCCGGCGGTGCTCATTTTGATCCTGTCGGTCCTACGCGTGAACGTGAAAAAGGCGATGTCGGTCAGCATTTTAGCGGCGGTCGTGCTGTGCATTTTCCTGCGGCATCTGGACGCGGTGACGATCCTCAAGACCGCAATCTTAGGCTACACGGCGTCGGACGCCGAGGTCGGCGCGATGCTCAACGGCGGCGGCATCATTTCAATGGTGCGCGTGGCGCTGATCGTGATGATCTCGTCGGCGTATTCCGGCATTTTTCGCAAGACGGGGCTGCTCGACGGGCTGTGCGGGCGTGTGACGGCGCTGCGCGACAAAACGTCGCCCTATGCCTCGATGCTGCTGACGGCGGTTCTGGCGAGCCTTCTCGCCTGCAACCAGACGTTGACGATCATCCTGACACACCAGCTCTGCGCGCCGTCGCAGAAGGATAAAGAAGAATTTGCCATCAACCTTGAAAACAGCGCCGTCGTCGTCGCGCCGCTGATCCCGTGGTCGATCGCGGGGGCGACGCCGCTCTCGACCGTCGGCGCGCCGATGACAGGCATGGCGTTTGCGTGCTTTTTATACATCCTGCCGCTGTGCGAGCTCGTGCGGCGGACAGCGCAGCAGCGCGCGGCGAAAAAAACCGCCGCGCAGAAATGAGAAAGGAAGTTTGCATGAACGGAGAGACTTTACTGGCGGAAGCCATCGAAATGAAAGACGAGATCGTCGAGAACCGGAGAGCGATCCACCGCGCGCCGGAGGTCGGCGCGCACCTGCCGCAGACGGTTCAATTTGTCGAAGAAAAGCTGCGATTGCTCGGCTATGAGCCGCGCGAGCTGGGCGGCGGCGTGGTCGCGGAGCTCACGGGCGAGGATACGGGGCGCTGTATCCTGCTGCGCGCCGACATGGACGCGCTCAAGGTGCGGGAGAAGACCGACCTGCCGTTCCGCTCGGAAAACGGCAGCATGCACGCCTGCGGACACGATATGCATGCCGCGATGCTGCTGGGCGCTGCAAGGCTGCTCAAGGCGCATCAAAGCGAACTCAAGGGCACGGTGAAGCTCGTCTTCCAGCCCGACGAGGAAGGCTTCACGGGCGCGAAAGCGATGCTTAAGGCCGGTGTGCTGGAGGCGCCGGAGCCGCAGGCGGCGATGGCGCTGCACGTGAACTCCGGGACGCCGTCGGGCCTGGTGCTCTGCGGCAAGGGAACGTTTATGGCGGGTTGCACGCTGTTTCGCATCACGGTCAAGGGCGTCGGCTGTCACGGGGCAATGCCGGAGACGGGCGTCGACCCAATCAACATTGCCGCGCACATCTACCTTGCGCTTCAGGAGATCACGGCGCGCGAGCTGCCCGCGAAGACGCCCGCCATCGTGACAATGGGCAAATTCAGCGCGGGGCACGCGCCGAATATCATCCCGCAGGAGGCCGTGATCGAGGGCACGATCCGCACGTTCGACCGCGACGTGACCGCGCTGATCCTGCGCCGCATCGGCGAGATCGCGGACGCGACGGCCAGGGCCTTCCGCGGCAGTGCGAGCGTCGAAGAGCTCGCGAGCGCGCCGCCGCTCAAAAACGACGAGGCGCTGACCGAGCAGATGGCACGCTGCGCCGAAATGCTGTTCGGCGAGAAGAGCGTCTACCGCCTGCGTGAGGGCGGGATGGGCTCGGAGGACTTTGCGTCCTACACCTACGAGCTGCCGTGCGCGTATCTGTTGCTCGGCGCGGGCACGGCGCAGGAGGACGCGCGCTACGGAAAGCCCATGCACAACGAGAGCGTCGTCTTCAACGAGAACATTTTACCGCGCGGGAGCGCACTGCTCGCCTATGGCGCGATGCAGTGGCTCGAAGACCGGCAATAAAAAAATCCGCTTACGAATTTCGTAAGCGGATTTTTTATAATCGGTTGTCGATGACTTAGCCGACGAGCGCCTCGGTATCCATGGCGATCATGAGCTCCTCGTTCGTGGGGATGAGGAGGACGGTGACCTTGGAGTCGGGCGCGGAGATGACGCGTTCTTCGCCGCGGACCTTGTTGGCGTCCTCGTCCATCTTGACGCCCATGAACTCGAGGCCGGAGGCGATGGCCATGCGCTGGGAAGCGCTGTTCTCGCCGACACCTGCGGTGAAGATGATGGCGTCCACGCCGCCCATCGCGGCGGCATACGCACCGATGAGCTTCTTCACGCCGTAGTTGAACATATCGACGGCAAGGCCGGCGCGCTCATTGCCCTGCTCGAAGGCCTCTTCGAGATCGCGGAAGTCGGAGCTGACGCCGCTGACGCCCATGACGCCGGACTTCTTGTTGAGGATTGTGAGCATCTCGGTGATGTCCATGCCGTACTTGTTCATCAGGTACTCGAGGATACCGGCGTCAATGTCGCCGGAGCGGGTACCCATGGGAAGACCGGCGAGCGGGGTGAAGCCCATGGAGGTGTCGACGCTCTTGCCGCCGTCGATCGCGGTGACGGAGGAGCCGTTGCCGAGGTGGCAGGAGATCAGCTTGAGCTGCTCGATGGGCTTGCCGAGCATATCGGCCGCGCGCTGGGAAACATACTTGTGAGAGGTGCCGTGGAAGCCGTAGCGGCGGACCTTGTCCTTCTCATAGTACTCATAGGGAAGAGCATAGGTGTAAGCCACGGGAGGCATGGTCTGGTGGAAGGCAGTGTCGAACACGGCGACCATGGGCACGCCGGGCATGAGCTCCTGGCAGGCCTTGATGCCGATGATGTTGGCGGGGTTGTGGAGCGGGGCGAGGGGATTGCACTCCTCGATTGCCTGCATGACCTCGTCGGTGATGACGACGGACTTGGCAAACTTTTCGCCGCCGTGGACGACGCGGTGGCCGACAGCGTCGATCTCCTTCATGGAGCCGATGACGCCGTTCTTCTCGTCGACGAGCGCGTTCAGCACGGCCTGGATGGCCTCGCTGTGGGTGGGCATGGAGACGGAAGCGGCCTTGATGGCTTCCTTGCCGGGAAGCTGGGGCTTATAGGTGAACAGACCGTCGATGCCGATGCGCTCGCACAGACCCTTCGCCAGCAGCTCGCCCGTGGTGGGGTTGAGCAGCTGATACTTCAGGGAAGAAGAACCTGCGTTGATGACCAGAACATTCATAAGTATACTCCTTTTTCCGAGGGCGCTTGCATTGCGCCCGAATTTCCGATAAAATAAGAATCAAATTGATCGGATGTACAATTCAATACAGAATATATTATAACAACTTTTTTCGCAAAGACAAGTAAATTTAACAAAACGTAACTCTTTTGTAACCGCTTTGAGAGGACTTCCATGAGGGTATTTGGTATAATATGCGAATATAATCCCTTCCACCGCGGCCACAAGTGGCAAATTGATGAATTGCGCCGTCTGGCAGGCGAGGAAGAGTGCGCGGTCGTGTGCGCGATGAGCGGCGATTTTGTCCAGCGGGGCGATTTTGCCATTGAACGCGCGCATGCGCGCGCCGAGGCTGCCGTGCGCGGCGGGGCAGATTTAGTCCTTGAGCTGCCGCTGCCGTGGGCCATTTCGTCGGCGGAGGGCTTTGCCCGCGGCGGCGTGAGCATTTTGGCGGCGACGGGCGTGGTCGACACGCTGGCCTTTGGCAGCGAATGCGGTAACGCGGCGAAATTGCAGCGCGCGGCAAAGGCACTGCTGCGGGCGGATTTTCCCGACGCGCTGCGAGAGGAGCTTGCCAAGGGCCTGTCCTTTGCCGCGGCGAGGGAGAGCGCCGCGAGGGCGCTCATCGGCGAGGATGCCGCGGTGCTCCGGGAGCCGAACGATATCCTCGGCGTAGAATACTGCAAGGCGCTGCTGCAAAGCGGCAGTACCATCGCGCCGCTGGCAATATTGCGAAAGGTCGTCGGGCACAACGGGGGTGCGGCGAAGGGCTTCGCCTCGGCGAGCCACATCCGCGAGCTGCTCACGAACGGAGAGGACGCCTCCGCGTATCTGACGGCGGAGAGCGCCGCCATCTATGCGCGCGAATGCGCAGCGGGCCGCGCGCCGGTGACGATGCAGAATGCGGAGCGAGCGGTGCTTTCCCGGCTGCGCGCGATGTGCGAGGAGGACTTCGCCCGCTATGACAGCGGGAATGAAGGCCTTTATCGCCGGTTTTATGACGCAGCGCGGACGGCAGCGTCCGTTGACGAGCTGCTCTCCGCGGTGAAGACGAAGCGCTATGCCTATGCGCGGCTGCGGCGGATGCTGCTTGCGGCGTATCTGGACGTGACGGCGGCGGATGTGCCGCCGGAGGTCCCCTATCTGCGCGTGCTGGCGTGCAATGAGCGGGGACGAAAGCTGCTCAAAACGATCAAAAAAACGGGAAGCGCACCGGTGCTGACCAAGAGCGCCGATGTGCGCGCGTTGAGCGAGGAGGCGCAGAAGCTCTTCGCTCTGACGGCGCGCGCGGCGGATCAATACGTGCTCGCCTATCCCGAGCTGCGCGCGGCCAGAGGCAGCAGCGCGTGGACGGAGGGGCCTGTGATCGTTTGAGCAAGGAACCGAGACCTCGAAAGGAGAACAGAATGAAAAAATGGATGACGCTGCTGCTTTGCTGCGTGCTGGCGCTGAATTTGACCGCCTGCGGCGCAGGAGCGCCCGGCGGGCCGGAGGACAACGCGCCGCCGCAGGCGAGCGCGCTGCACTTTGAAGTCGCGACGCAAGTTTACGAAAACGAGTACAAGGCCGACGACGGCACGGTGCTTCTGGCGGAGCGCTACGAACTGCCGGTGCTCGAACTGCGCACGGAGGACGGCGAGCTCTACACGCTGGCGGAGAACGTGACGGCGAACGGCGGCACGGGCAACCCCGCGCAGTTCACGGCGCAGAACGCCTTCAACACGGAGATGAACAACGTGCTCGCGGGTCTTGAGTCCGAGGCGGCGCAGATGGCCGCGGAGGCCAAGGAGCTCTATGCGGAAAACGGCACATCGGTCTTTTTGAACGGAAGCTACTGGACGAACGAGCTGAGCCTGACGCAGACCTACATGACCGAGGGGAAGCTCCTGAGCATCGCGGCGGAGAACTACACCTACTACGGCGGCGTGCATCCGAATTCCGCCACCCGCGCGTGGAGCTTTGATCTGACGACGGGCGAATTCCTGACGCTGGACGCGCTGGCCTCGGAGGAGGGCGATTTGCAGGGAAACTCGCTGCAGGAGAGCATTTATTGGAATATCTACGAGCAGATCGCGCAAAAGGGCCTCAGCGAAGGATATTTTGACGATTATGACTCTTATTTGCAGGATTTCCCCACGCTCGCGACGCTGAACTTTACGGAAAACGGCCTGACGGTCACGTTCGACCAGTACGTCATCGCGCCGTATGCGGCGGGGCCGCAGGTGTTCTCGGTGCCGTACAGCGAATTCTACAACGCGCTGAGCGAGCACGCGAAGACGATCCTGAGCGTGTCGCAGGAGCAGACCGTGACAGCGGATTTCAAGGCGGCGGCGACACTGTGGTCGTGGTTTTATATGGACGATCCGCCGATGGATTACAATGTGACAGCCGAGGTCGACGGCAATCTTTATGATCTGGCGGACATCAAGGGCGTGGAAACGCTGGAGGGCCTCCGTGCGCTGCTGCTGCGGTATGTCACGCCGGAGCTTGCCGACGAGTGGCTGGGCAGCACTGAGCAGCGTTACCGTGATATTGACGGCAGACTCTATGTCATGTCCGCAGGCCGCGGCGGCAACGAGAGCCTGGGCGGATACACGTGCACGGCTGCGCTCGACGGCGACAGCGGCGTGCTGACGCAGACGGTCACGCTGCTTGCGTGGGACGACATCGCGCAGGCGTGGGCGGATACCGGCAAAACGGAAGCCTATGAATATCCCTTTACCCTCGTCGACGGCCACGCAGTGTTCTCCGCATTCCCGTATCCGTACTGAGAGAATAGGAGAGAGGGAGGAGAGTCCCATGGCGTAAAAAGTGCGGCTGCGCCGCAGAAGCGATCATAATAGGACCACTTTTACGGAGGATGAGAGAAATGAAGAGAGTAAAAATCTTTCTGCTGCTTTTTACCCTGTGCTGCGCACTGACCGCTTGCGGCACAAAGCCCGCGGACGACGTACCGCCGCCGGATGATGAGACGTCTGCGGTGGACATCGAATGGTTCAACACGGAATTTTTCAATGTGGGCAGTGGCGTGTGCATGACGAATATGCTGCTCAGCAGCTATTACGACACCGCCACGGACATCGACCTCTATGAGCTCTTCTATAATGGCCCGACAGGAATACAGGAAGAGGTCACTGAGGCAGAACAGACAGCAATCGGCCCGGTGGCGTTTGAGCATTATCCCATCAAAACGCAGAGAACGGAAATGGACGCCTTTTTGCAGGAGTATTTGGGCGTGGCACTGGACGAGACGAACAAAAAGAATCTCGACCAGTTCATCTATCTCGAGGAGTACGACGCCTATTATCTGCTCCACGGCGATACGAATTTCCAGCGCTGCACGGTCACCTCGCTCGAGCAGAACGAGGACGGGACTATCACGCTCACCTATGAGCAGGAGAGCGGTGAAAAGGGGATCGTCACGCTGAAGGGCAGCAAAGGCAGCTACCAGTTTGTGTCGAACAAGGAAGCGTGAAGATAAAAGAAAAATGCTGGCTCTTATGAGCCAGCATTTTTTATGTAGCTTACCGGAAGCGCTCGCGGTGTGCGTGCATGATCTCAGCCAGCAGCACACCGTTGTCGGGCGGGGTGTAGGTGATGGCGTTCGCGCCTGCCGCGATGGTCTTGCGAATAGTCTCATCCTTCGGGCCGCCGGTGGCGATGATGGGGATCTCGGGATGGCGCTCGCGGAGCGCGGCGACGAGCTGCGGCGTTTCCGACGCGGCAGAGACGTTCAAAATGTCGACGCCTGCGGCGATACGAGCCTCAGTGTCCTGCGTGGCGGAGACGATGGTCGCCACGACCGGAATGTCGATGTGCGACTTGATGTCGCGCAGAATATCCGCCGAAACGGGCGCGTTGAGCACGACGCCGTAAGCGCCGCAGTGCTCAGCCTCCATCGCCTGCGCGACAGAGCGCGCGCCGGACGTGAAGCCGCCGCCGACGCCGCAGAACACGGGCATATCCGCCACGCTGATGACGGCGCGCACGATACGTGGCTGCGGGGTAAAGGGATAAACGGCGATCACCGCATCGGCATTGACGCTTGCGATGGTGGCAACGTCAGTGGAAAAGACAAAGGACTTGATCGTTCTGCCGAAGATGCGGATGCCGCTGCACTCGTTGATGCACTCGGGCACCATCAGCATATGGTTGCGGAGCTTTCCGCTGTAACTCGGCGTGGGCGTAGGGGTAAAATCGCTCATAAAAGCACCTTCCTTTCCGCAGGTAATAGATGACCGGTAAAATGTTATGCAGGGAAATTATTCGACATGAATGCTTGCACGCATGGCGAGGATCGTCTGCTCAATGAGCGTGTCAAGATCCCAGCCGAGCATTTCCGCGCCGCGCTCGATGACCTCGCGCGAGCAGCCGGCGGCAAACTTCTTGTCCTTGTACTTTTTCTTGACGGACTTGACCTCAAGATCGCTGACGCTCTTACTCGGGCGCATGAGCGCGACCGCGCCGATCAGGCCTGTGAGCTCGTCGGTGGCAAAGAGGACCTTTTCCATCTCGTGCTGAGGCTCGGGAAGGCCGTCAAAGTGCAGGCCATAGCCGTGGCTGGCGGTGGCGCGGATCAGGCGCTCGTCGAGACCGTTTTCACGCATGATCTCCTGCGACTTGATGCAGTGCTCGTCGGGATACATCTCAAAATCAAGGTCGTGGAGAAGGCCGACGATCTCCCAGAAGTCCGCCTCGTCGCCATAGCCAAGCTTTTCTGCGTACCAGCGCATCACGTCGGCGACGGTGTTGGCGTGCTTTAAGTGGAATTCACCCTTGTTGTACTGCGTGAGCAGCTCCCACGCCTGTTCTTTCGTATATGCCATAATGATGGACTCCCTTTGCTTATGGCTGCTCGTCCGTAAAGTGGACGTGATTGAAAATGTGGTCAGAGCAGAAGCAGTGGTACCCTGCGCACTTGCTGCAATAGCGGAACTGGAGCTCGGGATTCGTCACATCGGTGCGGCCGCACACGGCGCATTTATGGCGGAAGCCCTGCGTCTGCTGCTGATACTGCTCCTGGCGCTGCTGGGCACGCACGGTGTTATGGAAGTGCGTGGCCTGCTTGCTCTGGTGGCGTTCGAGTCCCCAAAACCGTGTAAGCTCGGGCCAGAAGAAAATGACGAAATTCAAAAGCGCCACAATGGGCATGATGGAATAGTACCATCTGCCGGCGGCAATGTAGCGCACAATGTCGAAGAAGAAGTAGAATACGTCAATATACGCGAGCCACTTCATGCGGATGGGGAAGACGAAAAACAGCAGCACCTGCGCATCGGGATAGAGGAGCGCGAAGGCCATGAACATGGCAAAGTTGACATAATTTGCACCGTAGACGGGGATGCTGTAGCCCGTGATCAGGCTGACGATGCTCGCGCCGACGACGGTGAGCAGCATGCCGCTCAGGTAATACGTTGTAAACTTGGCCGTACCCCACTGCCGCTCGAGCGTCGAGCCGATCCAGTAGTAGAAGTAGCAGGTGATGAGAAGGTAAAACGGACTTGTGCTCTCAGGGATGAGGACAAAGGTGATGAGCCGCCAGACCTGTCCGTGGAGAAGACCCGAGAGCGTGTAGGAGAAGAAGCTCAGAAAGTTGCCGTTCGAGAAGTTGGACAAAAGTCCCAGCACCACGTTGCCGATGACGACATAGAGCATCAGGTTGGGGATGCCAAAATTCGGGTGCAGGATACAGAAGCGGTCGATCGCCTGGTTGAGTTTTTTCAATACGGGATACCTCGTTTCGATCAAATAACATTTAAGAACATTATGACACAGCGACGGGGAAAAGTCATCAATAAAGTTTGAACAAATGACCATTCCTGAATGGAATGAAGAGCAGAAATGCGGAAAGAAACGAATTCTTTCCGCATTCTTAACACTTGTTCACTTGAGATCGAGCTCGGGCGGGACGTCGATCTCCTCGCCGACGTATTTGCCGTTCTTTTTCCGCTGGCGCACGCACTCGGTCAAAAGATACTCGATTTGGCCGTTGACGGAGCGGAAATCGTCCTCTGCCCAGGCGGCGATGGCGGCGTAGAGCTTGGGGGACAGGCGCAGGGGCACCTGCTTTTTGGCGTTGTCGTTCATGGCAGCCTCCCAAAAAGTAGCACGGCGCAGTTAATACAGGCTGCCGGAGTTGACGACGGGCTGGGCGTCGTGGTTGCCGCACAGCACCACGAGCAGGTTCGAGACCATGGCCGCCTTGCGCTCCTCGTCGAGCTCGACCGTGCCCTTTTCCGCCAGACGCTCAAGCGCCATTTCGACCATGCCGACCGCGCCGTCGACGATCATCTTGCGCGCGTCGATGATGGCGCTGGCCTGCTGGCGCTGGAGCATGACGGCCGCAATCTCGGGCGCATAGGCGAGGTAGGTGATGCGCGCTTCGATGATCTCAAGGCCCGCGTCGGCGACCTTGGCCTGAATTTCATCGCGGATGCGTGCGGCCACGACCTCGCTCGAGCCGCGAAGGCTGCCCTCGTCGGCCTGACCGTCGCCCGTGGTGTCGACATTCGGGGCGACGTCGTAGGGATAGACGCGCACGATATTGCGCAGTGCCGCGTCGCACTGGAGGGACAGGTATTCCTTATAGTTGTCCACGTTAAACACGGCCTTGGCTGTGTCGGTCACGCGCCACATCACGGCGATTCCGATCTCCACGGGATTGCCGAGACAGTCGTTGATCTTCTGGCGGGCGTTGTTGAGCGTCATGATCTTGAGCGAGATCTTCTTGCTGGTGCCGGCCTCGACCGCGGCGGACGCGCCCTGCATGGCAGCGAGAAGGTCCGTGCCCTTGTGGCCGCCGTCCACATCGCCGGACTGGTTGAGCTTCGTCTTGGCGGCGGGGTTAAAGGACGAGCAGAAGGGATTGACGCAGTAGAAGCCCTCGCCCTTGAGCGTGCCGATGTACTTGCCGAACAGCGTCAGCACCAGCGCCTCCTGCGGCTTCAGAACGCGCAGGCCGCACAGTGGGATCCAGCCGAGCAACAGCAGGATGACGCAAAGGACGACAAGGGGCAGAAAGCCCGCGTTGATGCCGACGATCAGAAAAACGACCGCGGCGATGTAGAGAACAAGCTCGAGCAGCAGCACGAGCATGCCGTTTTTGTGACCGGTGATGATCTTTTCTTCCATAAAAAGCACCTCCAAACTTGATATCAAAATAATATCACAACAATATGAGATGTCAAGAGGAAAATGCAAAAAAACGACCGGTGATTGCACCGGTCGGTGAAAAATCAATTATGTGGCAATGACAAACTGGAATCTATCTGGGTATTCCATCATCATTAAAATGTTTTTTCAAAGCTTTTTCTGTCGGGTAAATTGATAGAATCATAATAAAACATTGGATTGTTACAAGAATTATCCCTGCAAATCCAATCGTATTCTTATCACTATGGTATAACGGAATATGTATCAAGGCAGATGGTATAACCATTACCCATCCTATTTTCCACCAAAGTTTTCCACAATAGTTATGAGCAAATTTCCATGTATCCATATTTTTCATTGAACGAGTTGTTCTGTATCCTAACATGCTGTTTATATGTTTTGGGCAATGCTTCCACATCATTCTTCCTGCAATGACCATAACAATGGGAATGATCAAATCGCATAGTAACATGAACCACCAAAAGCACATAACATTCACCTCAAAAAGTAGAATTTGATAGAATTATTACGCCACAGCCCGTCAGAAAGCGCAAGCACAGCCGCGGTGGTTCGAGCCACCGCGGCTGTTTGGATGATCTGCTTTATGCGTAGTGGTATTTTTTCCGTCCGAGGAGGAAAAGCGTTTCTGTGACGATCAGTGTGAGCGCTTCGGCCACGGTGATGGCGAGCCAGATGCCGTTGATGCCGAGAAGTTTTGGCAAAAGAAGCACCGCGGCGACCTGAATGACGAGCGTGCGCAGGAACGAAATGAGCGCGCTGGCTGTGCCATTGTTGAGCCCCGTGAAAAACGCCGAACCGAAGATATTGAAACCGCAGACGAGGAATGAGAGCGCGTAGATGCGCAGCGCGTTGACCGTCATGTCGCACAGCTCCGCGTCGTAGCCGACGAAAAGATGTGCGATGGGGTTTGCCAGCAGGATGGACGAGGCCGTCATCGCAAGGCTCGTGATGAGCGTGACGGTCAGGCTCTTTTTGAGGAGGCTCTTGAGCTCGGCGTGATTCTTCGCGCCGTAGTGATAGCCGACGACGGGTGTGACGGCGATGGAATAGCCGAAGAAAAACGCCATGAAGATGAAGCTCACGTACATCAGAACACCGTAGGCATTCACGCCGTTTTCCTTGGCAATCGCCATGAGCTGCACGTTATAGAGTACGCCGACGAGAGAGGTCGAAAGGTTGCTGACCATCTCGCTCGAGCCGTTGTAGCAGGCCTTGCCGAGGGCGCGGAAGTCAAAGCGCGGACGCGTGAGGCGCAGCAGCGAATCGTTCGGGCGGAGAAAGTAGACAAGCGGGATGAGCGCGCCGACAATCTGCGAAAACGCCGTGGCGAGCGCCGCGCCGAGAAGGCCGAACGGGAACACGTAGACGAGCAGAAAATCGAGTACCATGTTCGTCAGCCCCGCGAACACCGTCACACGCAGGCCGAAGTGCGGCTTTTCCGCCGTGGCCAAAAAGCTCTGGAAGCTGTTTTGCAGCATGAAAAAGGGGAGCGACGCGAGCAGTACGCGCCCATAGAGCACACAGTCGTCGATCGTCAGGTCCGTCGCGCCGACGGCGAACGAGATGGGGCGCAGGAAGACGATGCACACGCCGCTCAAAACCGCGCCGCCGGCGGCGAGCACGATGACGAGCATGGAGAAGATCTCATTTGCCTCCTTGGGCTTGCCCTCGCCGAGCGTTTTGGCGATGAGCGCGCTGCCGCCCGTGCCGATCATAAAGCCGACGGCGGCGAGCGCCATGATGACGGGAAAGATGAGGTTCAGCGCGGCAAACGAATTTTTGCCGACGAAGTTCGAGACGAAAAAGCCGTCGACAATGCTGTAAATAGAGGTGATGATCATCATCAAAATGCTGGGCGCGACAAAGCGCAGCAGCTTTTGATACGTAAAATGATCGGAAAGGGAGACGGTCATAAAAGACCTCCTTGCTTGAAGTCAGGAGAGGTTTCCGTTGTATTCCCGCGAGAGAAGGCTTTGATAGTCGCGGATACAGAGGACAACGTCGGGCTTATAAGCTGCGATGTAATCGCTCAGGCTCTGCGCGGTATAGTGACGCAGGTCGATGGAGTGCAGCTCATCGAAGCTGTAGTAGGCAAGGCTCTCGACGGGATTGGTGAAGCTGTCGCCGAAGATGAGGGCGGTGGGGAGCGAGGAGCGGTCCGTGCGGATGCACGTCTCGGCGATGTCGCCGCCCATGTAGAGCTCGTAGGTCAAAGGCTCCGTGTCGGTCGCGGGGAGGGTGTAGACCGTGGCGGCGACTTCCCCGCCGTTATCGAAGCGGGTGAAGGGGATATCCTCGCGGAAGGCGGCGGTGAGCAGCTTTTCGTCGTTGCCGCGGAGGCCCAGGAGCTTGCGCGTGCGCGAGCCCATGTAGGGGTTCGGGAGCGCGGAGAAGGTCACGTCCGCACCCTCTTCGGGGAAGGAGAGCGCGAGGCCGTAAGCGTCGTTCAGCGCCTGCACGGCGGCGCGGTAGGTCTCATACGCGCCGCGGAGGCCGTAGTGGTTGTCCACCTTTGAGCTGAACGCGGGCAGATGACCGAGCGAGTCGAAGATGGGACCCATGTCCACATGGGTGATGCCCTGTGCATCCATAGCGCTGTTGAGCGCCGCGAGCTCGGCGGCGGTGTAGGCGGAGCGGTTTTCGAGATAGGAGGGGTATTCATCCTCATAGTAGGCGTACTGGCAGGGGACGGCGATATAACAGTAATGCCCGCCGTAGGCTTCGATCTGATCGCGCAGCGCGGCGTTGTCCGCGGCGACATCCGCGGCTTTGCGCGCGATGTCGTCGGCGGTATCGGGCATGGTGTAGAGCTGCTCGAGCAGCGCGTCGTCCGTGACAACGATATCGTTGACCACGGGGCGGTGGAAGACGTTCAGATCACACCATGTGACGGCCTTGAGCGCGGGAGTTCGCCAGGCGGCGTAGTCGCAGAACAGGGTCTCGAGGTCGCCGAAGACCTGACCGCTGAGGACCGATTCCGCCGTGATCTCGGGAAAGGCGGAGAGGTTGCGGTTTTCGTAGTAGGAGTAGCGGTTTTTCGGCAGCAGGATGGTCGCAGCCATCAGGACGAGCAGCACGCCGGAAAAGAGCAAGGCCATCGCCCATTCACAGATACGTTTCATGCGCAGACACCTCCTTTTTCAGAAGCGGAAATAGATAAAAGGATTGAACGAGCCCGTGACGAGCCTGCAGTAGGAAAGCGCGAGCAGTGCGAGGGAGGCGAGCTTCGGCCCCACGATGAGGATGCCGCGGGAGAGCTTGCTGTTACGCTTTTCAAGCGCCGTTTCGAGCAGGTTTTTGACCGGCAGGGCAGCAATGCAGCAGAGCAGCAGCTCCGGCCAGAATTCAAGCGCGTAGTACACGGCGCGGCTGTCGCAGAGGGCGGGGGCGCGGCCGAACATCGCGGCCATGTAGCACAGCGCAGCGTCGATATCGTCCGCGCGGAAGAGCACCCAGCTCAAAATGACGAGCAGCATGGCGTAGACATGCTGCAAAAGAGACGGAAGGCGCGAGAGCGCCTTACCCCAGAGAAACTTTTCGCCGATGAGCAGCACAAAGAACCACAGGCCCCACGCGATGAACGTCCAGTTGGCCCCGTGCCAGAGGCCCGTGAGCGCCCAGACGAGAAAGAGGTTCAGAATATTGCGCGCGCGGGAGCAGCGGTTGCCGCCGAGGGGAATGTAGACATAGTCGCGGAACCACGTGGAGAGCGAGATGTGCCAGCGCCGCCAGAACTCGGTGACGCTGCGGGAGACATAGGGATAGTTGAAGTTTTCAAGAAAGTGGAAGCCGAACATCCGGCCAAGGCCGATGGCCATGTCGGAATAGGCGGAAAAGTCGAAATAAATCTGAAACGTGTAGGCGACGGCGCCGAGCCACGCAAGGGCCACCGAGGGGGAGACGGCGGAAAAGGCGGCGTCGGCGATCTGCGCGACAGCGTTGGCGAGCAGCATTTTCTTGGCAAGGCCGAAGAGAAAGCGCACCGCGCCCGCGGAGAATTCGGAAACGGACTCGTGCCGCTCGTCGATCTCGTCTGCGACCGTGGTGTAGCGCACGATGGGACCGGCGACGAGCTGCGGGAAAAACGAGATATAGAGCGCGAGCTTGAGAGGGTTTCTCTGCACGGCGGCAGCATCGCGGAAAACGTCGATCACATAGCTGAGACCCTGGAAGGTAAAAAATGAGATGCCGATGGGCAGCGTGACCTGCGGCACGGGGATAAAGGGCATCAGGGCGTGGAGCATCTCGCCGAAAAAGCCCGCGTACTTGAACCAGCCGAGAAGCCCGAGCCCCAGCACGGCTGCGAGCGTCACGCCTGCCTTCCGGGCGGTGGGGCGGTGCTTTGACCCCGCGAGGAGCCCGCAGCAGTAGTTGATGACGATGGAGAGCAGCATGAGCAGCAAAAACTTTGGCCCGCCGCAGGCGTAGAAGGCGAGGCTGAACGCGAGCAGGATGAAATTCCGTGCCCCGCGGTACCGCCGCGGCACCATAAAATAAAGAACGAGCAGGCAGGGAAGAAAGAAAACAAGAAAGCTGACACTGCTGAAGACCATCGCAAACGAGCTCCTGTCGAATAGATTTTGTGTGCAAAGTTTCCTCAATATAGCACTTTTTTTCAAAAATTGCAAGAGCACCGCATTTTGCGCCGATTTGGACGTTTTTGGGGAAATGTCACTTGACAAAACGCACAAACATGATAGAATACGATTCGGCGAAAGCCACAAGTGAATACTTCATCGAGAGTGGTTGAGGGATCGGCCCTATGACACCACGACAACCTGCCCGAAGAGGCAAGGTGCCAAATCCGACGAACGAATCGAAAGATGAGGAAGAGCAGAAAGCGCGATACTCTGTCGGTTCGACAGAGTATTTTTTGTTTTTCCCAACAACGAGAAAGGAAGAAAAATAACCATGGCAAAACGTTTATTCACCTCCGAATCCGTCACCGAGGGGCATCCCGACAAGATCTGCGACCAGATCTCCGACGCGGTGCTCGACGCGATCCTTGAAAAAGACCCCAACGGCCGCGTGGCCTGCGAGACGACCGTCTCCACCGGCCTTGTCCACATCATGGGCGAGATCACCACGAGCTGCTATGTCGACATCCCGAAGATCGCACGCGACGTCATCCGCGAGATCGGCTACGACCGCGCGAAGTACGGCTTCGACTGCGACACCTGCGGCGTTATCACGAACATCGACGAGCAGAGCGGCGATATCGCGATGGGCGTCGACAACTCCTTTGAAAATAAGGAGAGCGGCGCGAGCGAGCTCGACAACGGCGCGGGCGACCAGGGCATGATGTTCGGCTACGCCTGCACCGAGACCCCTGAGCTTATGCCGCTTGCGATCTCCCTTTCCCATAAGATGGCAAAGAAGCTGACCGACGTGCGCAAGCAGGGCCTTGTCGACTATCTCCGTCCCGACGGCAAGACGCAGGTGACGGTCGAGTACGACGAGAGCGGCAAGCCCGTCCGCGTCGACACGGTCGTCCTCTCCACCCAGCACGCGCCGGAGGCGACGCTTGAGCAGATCCGCAAGGACATGATCGAGCTTGTCATCAAGCCGACTGTTCCCGCGGAGCTGATGGACGAGAACACCAGGATTTATGTTAACCCGACCGGCCGCTTCGTCATCGGCGGCCCGCAGGGCGACAGCGGCCTGACCGGCCGCAAGATCATCGTCGACACCTACGGCGGCAGCGCCCCGCACGGCGGCGGCGCATTCTCCGGCAAGGACCCGACGAAGGTCGACCGCAGTGCCGCTTACGCCGCGCGCTATGTCGCTAAGAACATTGTGGCCGCGGGCCTTGCCGACAAGTGCCAGGTCCAGCTCGCCTACGCTATCGGCGTTGCGCATCCCGTGAGCGTGCTCGTTGAGACGTTCGGCACCGGCAAGGTCGATGACGGTAAGCTCGAAGAGGCCGTCGAGAAGGTCTTCGACCTGCGCCCGACCGCCATCATCCGCGACCTCGACCTGCGCCGTCCCATCTACCGCCAGCTTGCCGCTTATGGCCACATGGGCCGCGAAGACCTCGGCGTAACGTGGGAGAAGACTGACCGCGTCGACGCGCTGCTCGCCGCGCTGAAGTAAGAGCATTCGAAGACGTGGCAAAGGCCGCTGGATATCCAGCCGGCGGCCTTTCTGTCAAAGGAACCGCGCCGGTCTGCGAAAGCAGACCGGCGCGGTTCCTTTGTGTGTATGGGAAGGTAACATGAAAGCGGTTTAGCTGCGGTGCTCCTCGTCCCAGAGCTTTTCGGCCTCGGGGCGCCAGCAGGCGGCGTAGGACTCGCACTTGTTGCACAGGTGCTCCACGCTCTCGGGCGCTTCCAGGTCGGTCGAATGCGCGCCGCTGCGCGCGACCATCTGTGGCAGATATTCGGGATTTTCCAGCATCGGGCAGGGGCGCAGGTGGTTGTTGTTGAACGGCTGGCCCTTGCGGTACTCCTTAAAAAGCGGCTGCTGGAGACATTCGAGGAAGCTCTTTTCGCGGATGTTCGCACCCGAGTAATGGATGAACACGCAGGGCTCGACGTCGCCCGCGGCGTTGATGTGGCAGTAGAGCTTGCCGCCGGCGATGCAGCCGCCTGTGAACTCGCCGTCATTCTGGAAGTCGATGGCGAAGATCTCCTTGCCGCCGGTGAGACCGCGGATCTCGCGCACGCGGTCTTTCATATAGGCGCGCTGCTCGGGATTAAGCAGCAGGTCGGTCGTCGCGCCCATGCCGACGGGCATGTAGTGGAAGTACCAGGCGAAGAAGCAGCCCTTGGAGATGAGCAGGTCGAGGAACTCGTCACTCGTGACGACCTTGTAGTTCTTGCTCGTGTAGCAGATGGACACGCCGAACGGGATGTGGTTTTTGTGCATGAGGTCCATCGCGGCGAGCGCCTTTTCAAAATGTCCCGCGCCGCGGCGGCCGTCGTTGGCGTCCTCAAAGCCCTCGATGCTGACCGAGACGATGAAGTTGCCCACGCGCTTGAGCTCGTCGCAGAAGGCCTGGTCGATGAGCGTGCCGTTCGTGAAGGCGTGGAAAGCGATGTCGCGGTGCTTTTCGCACAGGCGGAAGATGTCCGCCTTGCGCATGAGCGGTTCGCCGCCGGTGAAGAGGCAGGCGTGGGTGCCGAGCTCTGCGCCCTCGGTCAGCACGCGGTCCATCTCCTCAAAGGTGAGGTTCTGCTTGTGGCCGTACTCCGCCGCCCAGCAGCCCGCGCAGCGCATATTGCAGGCGCTCGTCGGGTCCATGAGGACGATCCAAGGGATATTGCAGTCATACTTTTCGGAGTTTGCCCGCGCCTGCTGGAAGCCGCGGAAGCCGCCCTCATAGGCAGCGGCCGTCAGGAAGGTCCTGAGAAGGTAGGGGTCGCACTCGCGCAGCAGGCGCTCGGCGTAGTGTGCCCATTTGCTGTCGGGGTCGTTTGCGATCTGGTGCAGCATCTCGAAGGTCTCCGGCGTCCAGACGCTGGAGTGGATCTTTTGGACCATGTTGACAAAGTCGTTTGCGACGGTGCAGACGTCCTTCGTCTGGCTTTTTCTGATGAGCGAGTCGAGCATGGCCTCAAAGGCCTTGCGCTCTGCTGCGTGGGCGATTTTTTCTGCTGCGTTCATAGTGTCACGATTCCTTTCCCTGCCCGCGGTGCGGGCATCCTAAAAATTCAGGAGGAAAGGGCGCGATCCTTTCCCTCCGTTGCCTGTGCGGCGATTTTCTGGAGCTTTTCCATGCGCGCATCGAGCTGTGCGCTGATCTCGGCGCACTCATAGAGCTCGCGCTCCACGTATTCCATTTCGGGGAGATTTTTCTTGTAGCGGATCTTATGCTCAAGGCTGGCCCACCAATCCATCGAGATCGTGCGGAACTGCACCTCGACTTTCATGAGCCGCTTCTGGTCATGCAGGAAGATGGGCGTTTCGACGATGAGATGGAGGCTGCGGTAGCCGTTGGGCTTAGGGTTTGCGATGTAGTCCTTGCGCTCTAAGAGTGTGATGTCGTCCTGGCGCAAAAATGCCTCGGAGAGTTTGTAGATGTCGGCAGGGTGCGAGCAGATCACGCGCACACCGGCGATGTCGTTCAAATTCTTTTCGATGCTCTCCACCGTGAGCGGATATCCGCGGCGGCTGAGCTTTTCCATGATGCTCTCGGGGGACTTGAGGCGGGTCTTGATCGTCTCGATGGGGTTGCGGTCGTATTGCAGCGAGAGCTCTTCGTTGAGCACGTTGAACTTCGTCTCGACCTCCATGATCGCGCAGCGGTAATAGCTCATCAGCTCACGGTAGGGCTGGAAGTATTTCTGGACCCACTGCTGTACCTCACCGTGGGAAAAACGGGAGAGCAGCACCTGTTCAAGATAAGTGCGATCGACAAGCGGACGGATCGGCACTGTCATCAGCTCCTTTGTACTTAGCATTTCTTGTCCCGCACGGAAAAATGCGGGCTTGCAGGAAAAGCATAGCAAAGAAGCGCCGCGCTTTCAATGGGCAGGGTGTAAACTTTTTTGTTCACGGCGCGAGAAGGGGGCGCTCCCCTCGTTAACACCAACTTAACAAAGGAAACTGTCGAAAACTATGGACAAAAGGAGCCGCGTATCAGATTTTCAGACAGTGGCACGCAAATGTCACAGAAGACAAAATATAAGAAAACGTCCTTTCCCGGTGGAAAGGACGTTCAAATAGACGATATTTAGAAGAAAAATACGCTTACGCGCCGATCACATGCGCCGTCATCATCTGCCAGAGGATGGAGAGCTGCTGTGTGGAGATGAGCACATAGGCCAGAATGAAGACGAACCAGAGCTTCTGCATGTTCTCCTCTTTTTTGCAGAGGAAATAGCAGTAGGAAAAATACGCCACGGCGTCCACGATCAAAACCGTGAGGAACATGACGAGAAAGCCCTGCTCGCTCTGCTCGGCGGTGCCGGTGTAGAGCGAGAGGAGAGAGTAATATAAAAACGTGGCGGTGAACGGCCACTTGAGCTTGCGCCAGTCGTGGATGCGGTCTTTCTTATTCATGGAAGCGCTCCTTTTTTGCGTTTTCCACAGTATACCCTGCGGCACGGCAGATTGCAAGGGGAAATGACCTTGCCAAGCGGGCGTGGGGTGTGGTAGACTGCAAAAAAGAGGTGATATACATGCTGGATACGTTGATCCGCGGCGCGAAGATCGTCGACGGCACGGGAAAGGCGGCGTTCACGGCGGACGTCGGCATTTTAGACGGCATGATCGAAGCGGTCGGAAATTTATCAGGTGCGCAGGCGTTCGAGACCATCGAGGCCGCGGGCCGCGTCCTGACGCCGGGCTTTATCGACATGCACCGCCACGCCGACGCGGCGCTGTTTCGCGAAGGCTTTGGCGAGGCGGAGCTCTGCCAGGGCCTCACGACGCTTGTGAACGGCAACTGCGGCATGTCGCTCGCGCCGCTCTCGGGCGCGCACGCGGACGAGTGCGCGAAATACCTCGCGCCCATCACGGGGAACATCCCGCCGGAGCTGCGCTTTGCGTCCATTGACAGCTATTTCAAGGCGGCGCAGGGGCGGGGACTGCCGCTCTCGTGCGCGGAACTCATCGGCATGGGCACGCTGCGCACGCTTGCCGCGGGCTTCACGACGGGAGATTTGTCACCGCTCGAGCTGCGCGATCTGCACTATCACATGGAAGCGGCGCTGGCCGACGGCGCGTGCGGCGTGTCGCTCGGCCTTGGCTACGCGCCGGAGATCTTTTACTCGACCGACGGGCTCATCCGCGCGCTCGCGCCGCTGCACCGGAGCGGCGTGCCCATCTGTGTCCACATGAGGCAGGAGGGCGACGGCGTGGTCGATGCGCTGCGCGAAATGCTCGAGGTCGCCCGCGCGCTGCAAACGCCGCTGGAGATCAGTCATCTCAAGGCCATCGGAGGGCGCAACACGCGAAAAGCCGTGCCGGAAATGCTCTCGCTCATTGAAAAGGCGCGGGAGGACGGGCTTGACGTCATGTGCGACGTGTACCCCTACACTGCGGGCTCGACACAGCTTATCCACGTGCTGCCGCCGGAATTCCAGGAGGGCGGCACGGAGGCGCTGACCAAGCGCCTGCTCGACGATGCTGCGCGAAAGGAAATGCGCGCGCGGATGGAGGCGGGCAGCGACTTTGAGAACATCACGCTGCTCGTCGGCTTTGACAATGTGATCGCCATCGGGCTTCAGATGGACGAATACCGCCGCTTTGAGGGAAAATCCGTCGCCGAGATCGCGCAGACGCTTCAAAAAGACCCGTTCGATACGCTCTTTGACCTGCTGGCGGCGGAACAGTGCAATACGGGGATGATCGACTGCATTTCGGACGAAGAAGACGTGAAAGATATCCTGCGCGCGCCGTTCTCGGGCGTCATTTCGGATGCGACGTACCCCAGCGGCGGGCGTGTCCACCCGCGCGTGTACGGCACATTCGCGCGGCTCATTGAAAAATACGTCGTGCAGGAGCGCGTGCTCACGCTCGAGCAGGCCGTGCACAAGGTGACGGGGCATGCGGCGGACCGCTTCGGCTTTGAGAAAAAGGGCGTCATCGCGGCGGGCATGGACGCGGACCTTTTGCTCTTCTCGCCCGAAAATATCCATGAGCAGGGCACGTACGCGCGGCCCAACCTGCCTGCGACAGGCTTTGACGAGGGATTCGTGCTCGGCGAGCGCGTGATCGAAAACGGCGTGTACCGCGGCGGCAGCAGCGGCGAGATGCTGGGAGCGCGGATGGGATACTGAAATCTTAAAGAAATTTTCAGGTGTATTTTCTCCGCCGTATGATATGCTGGCAGGGACAACAAATTTGCGGAGGCTGGATCAAGTGGAGCACTTTTGGGATACGGTGGATACGATCGGCGAGGGCTTTGGCTTTTCGCTCTTCGGCGCGCGGCATCTGGTGACGCTTGCGCTGTATATCGGCTTTGCCGCGCTGAGCTGCAAGCTCTACAAGGCGGCGGACGAGAAGAAGCGGGCGCAGCTGCGGGGGCTCTTTGCCGTTCTCCTGCTCGCGGACGAGGCGTTCAAACAGATCGGTTTGCAGATCGGCGGGAATTTCAACTGGGACTATCTGCCGCTGCACCTGTGCTCGATCAACATTTTCCTTATCGCGCTGTACGCATGGAAGCCGAGCAGGCTGCTCGACAATTTTCTCTATTTTATCTGTATCCCCGCGGCGACGGCGGCACTGCTGTTCCCGACGTGGACGTCGCTTCCGGCGGCGAACTTCATGTTCTGGCATTCGACGAGCGTGCACATTCTGCTTGCGGCCTATCCCATCATGCTGTTTTCGGGCGGTGATATCCGACCGAGCGTCAGGTACATGGGCAAGTGCTTCTTGCTGCTGCTGGCGATGGCGGTGCCGATTTATTGCGTCAACCTGCTGCTCGATACGAATTTCATGTTTCTGATGTACGCGCCGGACGGCAATCCGCTCGCGTGGTTCCGCGACCATGTCGGCTACCACTGGATCGGCTTCCCCGTGCTGCTCGTGGCGGTGTTCGCGCTGATGGACGTGCCAATCATGCTCAAAAAGCGGAAAGAGGATAAATTGCTCAGCGCGGTAAAATAAAAAAGCGGTTCTCCCTAAGCCGGGCGTTCGTAAAACAGCTTTCGAGAGATGACACGGCAGCCGCCTGCCAGGATCGGTTACGAGTACCCGAATAAGACAAGGAAACTTCAAGTCCCATGTTTGCACCGTCAAGGTGTCGCGCATGGGGCTTTTTGCAGATCGGGGTTCTGTACGCAGTAAAACGGTCAGGTTTTCGTATATAAGAATGTTCTTTCGTTGAGAAATATGGTATACTCGGCTCAACAAACTTGAATTTACATTTTGACATTATTTAACAATAGTTGAGTCAATTCTTCTAACTCCCCAGTAGACAAATCATTTTTATCTATCAAAACCATTTTATTATCTTTTCGTTTAACATATATATACTGTCCCATAGTACCGTACTCTTTAAATGCAGTCCAATAATTTTTGCTATATCCCATCTGGGAAATTGTTTCTATCCCTTCAGCGTCAAAATGATACTCTACAATTCCAGTACGAAAAGACTTATCTAAGAGTAACTCCGCTTTTTTCAATACAAATTTTTGAAAAGACTTTGCATTAAACGCAAGGAGCAGACAAACTATTCCAATCACCATATAGACATACCATAAAATAGCAGGAGAATTTATAATTAAAAATATGCTACTAAAAATAATGACGATACCCAAAATCATCAGAAGCGGAACCGCTATCTTACGCTTACGAACATTTCCTTTACTTTCCAAAGCAATTTTAATTGCAGTTTCTTTTTTTTCATCACTTAAACTCATACAATATTTAACCACAAAATTACCACCTTTACTTTTCACAGTTCTATAAATTCCAGTTTGCCGTACTTGATCCCAACAGGGCTTGAGGCGGGCACGCCCCGACAGGAAGCTGTCCCAAAGAGACAGAAATTTTCAAGAATTGAAAATTTGCGGCCACGGGACGATCCGCGCTCTTGTGAACAATAGAAAAACCAGAACTGCATGGCTGATTCAGCGAACGGTTCTGGTTTTTCTTGACGGGCGAAGGCCTTTCTGATAGGGTAAAGGCAAACTGGAGAACTGGCGCCCGACGCACTGCGTGTCGGGCGCGGGGAGGGAAAAGCGTGGAAGAAAATCTGTTTCGTTCCATCCCGCGGGTGGACGAGCTGCTCGGTCGGGACGAGCTCAAGGTGTCGGCGCTGCCGCCGGTGCTGCTGCGCGAGAGCGTGCGCGAGGAGCTGGACGCGCTGCGAGACGAAGTGCGCGGCGGCCTTTCCGCGCTGCCGGAGACAGGCATACTCTGCGCGCGCATTCTGGCACGTGCAGAGGAAAAGCAGCTGCCGACGCTGCGCTCGGTCATCAACGCGACCGGCGTGACGCTGCACACGAACCTTGGCCGCGCCTGCCTGAGCGAGCGCGCGGCGAACGCCGCGGCAGAGGCGGCGAGAGATTATTCGACGCTTGAATACGATGTGGAAAACGGCTGCCGCGGCTCGCGCTATCAGCACGTGGAGGCGCTTTTGTGCCGCCTGACGGGCGCGGAGGCGGCGATGGCCGTGAACAACAACGCCGCGGCGGTGCTGCTCATCCTGTCCGCGCTCGCGGGCGGGGGAGAGGTCATCGCCTCGCGCGGCGAGCTCGTCGAGATCGGCGGCTCGTTCCGCATTCCGGAGATCGTGACGCAGTGCGGCTGCACGCTGTGCGAGGTCGGCGCGACGAACAAGACGCACCGGCGCGACTATGAAGCCGCCATCGGCGAGCAGACGAGAGCGCTTTTGAAGGTGCATACAAGCAACTACCGCATCGTGGGCTTTACCGAATCCGTACCGCGGGAGGAGCTGGCGGAGATCGCGCATGGGCACGGCCTGCCGCTCATTGAAGACCTCGGCAGCGGGGCGATCGTCGACCTCGAACCGTTTGGCATCCGCGGCGAGCCGACGGTGCAGAGAAGTCTGCACGCTGGTGTGGACGTTGCGTCGTTTTCGGGCGACAAGCTGCTCGGCGGGCCGCAGGCGGGGCTGATCGTCGGCAAAAGGGAGTACATCGAACGGATCAAAAAGCACCCGCTTGCGCGGGCGCTGCGGCTCGACAAGATGACGCTTGCCGCGCTGCACGCGACGCTCAGCGCCTATCTGGATGCCGAGATCGCCGTGCGAGAGATCCAGACGCTCGCGATGCTGTCGGCGAGCGAGGATGAGCTGCACGCCAAGGCGCTGCGGCTGCAAAAGGCGCTCGCGGACACGGGCGTTTCCTCGCAGCTCGTGTGGACGGGCGACGCTGTCGGCGGCGGCAGCGCTCCGGCGCAGGAGCTCACCGGCTGGGCCGTCGCGATCGAGCCGGGGAGGCTCAGCGTGGATGAACTGGAAGAGAAGCTGCGCCTTCGCGCCAAGCCCATCGTCGCGCGTATCCACCGCAGGCAATATTTGCTGTGCGTGCGCACGATTCGAGAGGAAGACTTTGCCGAGATCGCCGCGGCGGCTGCGGAGGCCATCCGATGAAGCATGTTATCATCGGCATGGCGGGTCATGTCGACCACGGCAAGACCGAGCTCGTCAAGGCGCTCACAGGCGTGGACACCGACCGGCTGGCCGAGGAGAAAAAGCGCGGCATCACGATCGACCTCGGCTTTGCGTGCCTCGACTTTCCGGACGGGAGCTGTGCGAGCATCGTCGATGTGCCGGGGCACGAGAGGTTCATCAAGAACATGCTCGCCGGCGCGGGCGGTGTCGACCTTGCGATGCTTGTCGTGGCGGCGGACGAGGGCTTCATGCCGCAGACAGTCGAGCATCTGGACATCCTGCAGCTGCTCGGTGTGAAGGACGGACTCATCGTGCTGACAAAGACCGACTTAGTCGACGAGGACTGGCTGAACATGCTCGAAGAGGACGTCAAAAGCCGCGTCAAGGGCACGTTTTTAGAGGATAAGCCGATCCTGCGCACGTCTGTTCGCACGGGCGAAGGCGTTGAGGCGCTGCGCGAAGCACTGCACGACTTGACACTGCACGCGGAGGAAAAGAGCGCGCGCACGCCGTTCCGCCTGCCCATCGACCGCGTGTTTTCCGTCGACGGCTTCGGCACGATCGTCACCGGCACGCTCATCGACGGGCACATCGCCGTCGGCGACGAGGCGCAGCTCATGCCGCTCGGGAATAAGTGCCGCGTGCGCAATTTGCAGGTGCACGGGCGCGACGTGTCGGCGGTGTACGCCGGACAGCGCGCGGCGGTCAACTTAGCGGGCATCAAAAAAGAGAGCATCAGCCGCGGCGATGTGCTGTGCAGGCCGGATTCGATGGAGCCGACGCTGATGCTGGACGTGAAACTGCAAAATCTGCCGGATTCTAAGCGGATCATCGAGAGCGGCTCGCGCCTGCACCTCTACCACGGCGCGGCGGTGCGCCTTGCAAAGGCGGTGCTGCTGGACCGCGACGCGCTGCGTCCGGGCGAGAGCTGCTATGCCCAGCTGCGGCTGAGCGAAGCGCTCGCCGCGCGGCAGGGCGACCGCTTTGTCGTGCGCTTCTACTCGCCGCTCGAGACCGTCGGCGGCGGGGTGATCCTGGACGAGCAGCCGTATCGTCACAAGCGAAACGACACGCGCGTGATCGCCTCGCTCGCCGTGCGCGAGAGCGGATCGGACGAGGCAAAGCTCGTGCAGGCTGTCGGCGAGCGCGGCGCGGATGGCATGACGCTTGCGGACCTTGCCGCGTGCTTCGATGAACCGGAAGAAAAACTGGTGGAAATGCTCGCCGTGCTCTGTGCGCGGGGAAAGCTCGTCGAGATCGCGCCGTCGCGCTATCTTACATCGTCGACGCTGGACAGGCTGTGGACAGACTGTGAGACGATGCTGACAAAGTACCACCGCGAACATCCGCTGCACGCGGGCATGCGCCTCGCCGAGGCGCGGCAGCGGCTTCTGCGCGGCAAAGCACGGGAAAATGCGGACGCGATCCTCGCCTGCTTTGCGCGCGAGGGAAAACTCACGCTGACGGCGGAGCACTGCGCGCTTGCGGACTTTTCCGTGCATCTGACCAAGCGGCAGAGCGCCATCCGGGAAGAGCTGCTGCGCACCTGCCGCGCGGCGGGAATTCTTGGCAAAAAGCAGGACGCGCTCTGTGCGCTGTTCGACAAAAAAGACCGCATGGAGTGCGCGCGCGTGCTTGAGAGTCTTTTATCTACCGGCGAGCTTGTGCTGCTCGCGCCAGAGCTCTGCGTCGAAAAAAGCGTTTTGGATGCGGTCGACGCAAGGGTGAAGGCGTGGTTCGAAACGCACGACACGCTCACGCTGGGAGAATTCCGCGACGCGCTCGGCACCTCGCGCGACCACGCGCTGCTGGTGCTGGAGTATTACGACCGGCGAGGGATTCTTCGCCGCGAGGGTGATGTCCGCAGGCCGGGCGCGCAGTTTGGCGAGATAGAAAAATGAGGCGGCTTTTGTCGCCTCTCACATGGGAGTAGATGGGTGCTGGTGTGCCCCCCGGTCTTCAAAACCGGTGAGAGGGGTGAAGAGCCTCTCGGGTGAGTTCGATTCTCACATGCTCCCGCCAGAGCCTCGCGGCCGTGTGCCGCGGGGCTTTTTGAAAAATGTGGATTTCCCTCTTGACAGAACGGAGGGAAGCTCATATAATACTACTGTTCGCGGCGTGAGCCGTACAACTTCATATCCGGGTGTAGCGCAGTTGGTAGCGCGCATGGTTCGGGACCATGAGGCCGTGAGTTCGAATCTCGCCACTCGGACCA
>OJKW01000398.1_pt1 | contig 35399 bp, 30 predicted proteins | sample 1596591 | NCBI WGS metagenome assembly OJKW01 (sample SAMEA4350166, study PRJEB24818) | metagenome | biome: human; feature: gut; material: faeces | place: Denmark | collected 2013-09
ATGATACGCCGGGGAAAAGTCATGTGGGCATCTACCTTGGAAACGGCAAGATGGTGTCTGCCGGAGACCCCATAAAGTATGCTGATATTCACTCGTCCTACTGGCAGAAATACCTGTCCGGTTTTGGGCGACTTTCAAAATGAAATGGAGGGTTCAACTATGAGCGAAAAATCAGATAAGCTGCGGGCGATGCTGGAAAAAGAGAAGGAGCGCCGCATCAAGCTGAACAACCGCATCGAGATTCTGGAACGGCGCATTCAGGAGGAGGATTCCGCCGAGGTCAACGAGATGGTGCGGACTGCAAAGGTCACGCCGGAACAGCTTGCTGCTCTGCTGCGGCAGTCCGCAACCGCCACCCCGAACCCGGCTGCGCTGTCTGCCGTGGGTGCAACTTTTGAGAAGGAGGTCGATGCAGATGAAGATTAAGAAACTGGGTGCGCTGCTGGTATCGGCGGCACTGTGCGCTGGCATGGCGGCTCCCGCTTTTGCTTTTGAGGGAGAAGCCGCCCCGGTGGAGCAGCCGGTTCTGCCGGAAGTGGTGGAGGAGGATGTTGTCACCATCACGGACGAAACCTCTGGTGCCCTGACCCCGGAGGGCAACCTGACGCTGGTGGATGATTACCACACCGACTATTCCGATGGCAGCGGACAGCAGTTCATTACGCTGGTGTCGAAGTCGGGTGCGACTTTCTATCTGGTGATTGACCGCAACGCCAAAGGGCAGCAGACCGTCCACTTTATGAACCTTGTGGACGAAGCCGACCTTCTGGCTCTGATGGAGGAAGATGCTGCCGATGCTTATACCGCTGAAAAAGAAGCGGCGTCGCAGGCGGAACAGGATAAGCTGAAAGCCGAGGAAGAAGCGAAAAAAGCCGCCGAAGAAGCGGCAGCATCCGGCACGGAACAGCCCAAGGAGAACAAGGTCACAAAGATCGCGTCCGGCTTTCTGGGTGCGGTCGTGCTGATTGCGCTGGCGGCAGGCGGCGTTTTCTATGCCTTTGCGAAGCAGAAGCAGAAAAAGCAGGCCGAAAAAGAAGCCCTTGACCCCGATGCAAACTACACCGAGGACAAGGGCGACTTCGAGATTCCCACCGAGGGCGAGCCGGAGGAGACAGGCGAAGAAGATACCGAACCTATCTGATTTTAAGGCGGCATTTTGCCGCCGTACATATTGCAATCCAAAACAGAATGGAGGGATTTTTATCGCAAAATTGATCGTGGCGGAAAAACCGTCGGTTGCCATGTCCTACGCCAAAGTTCTTGGCGCAACCAGCCGCAAAGACGGCTACCTTGAAGGGAACGGCTATCTTGTCAGCTGGTGTGTGGGGCATTTGGTGGAGCTTGCCCCACCCAATGTCTACGACGCCAGATACGTCAAGTGGAGCGTTGCAGACCTGCCCATCCTGCCGCAAAAGTGGCAGTATCTGGTGTCTGCTGGCACCAAAAAGCAGTTCAGCATCCTGCAAAAGCTGATGCACCGCCCGGATGTGGACAGCGTGATCTGTGCTACGGACGCAGGGCGCGAGGGAGAACTGATCTTCCGGCTGGTCTATGAACAGGCTGGGTGCAAAAAGCCTTTTTCCCGTCTGTGGCTGTCCAGCATGGAGGAATCTGCCATCCGGGAGGGCTTTGCCCATCTCAAACCGTCAACTGAATACGATGCGCTGTACAATGCAGCACTCTGCCGGGAACGTGCCGACTGGATGGTCGGCATCAATGCGTCCCGGCTTTTTTCGTGCCTGTACAACCAGCCCTTGGCGGTAGGGCGTGTTATGACCCCGGTGCTTGCTATGACGGTGGTGCGGGAAGCTGCCATTGCCGCCTTTGTGCCGACGAAGTTCTACACGGTGGATCTGGAACTGACCAGCGGCTGCACGGCATCCAGCCGCCGCATTCCTGAAAAATCCGTTGCAGAAAACCTGCTGGAAGCCTGCCGAAAGGAGATGGTAGCAACGATCCAGCGCATCACCCGCAAGGAAAAGTCCGAGAATCCACCACCGTTGTACGATCTGACCACCCTTCAGCGGGATGCTAACCGCCTGCTGGGGTACAGCGCACAGCAGACGCTGGACTATGTGCAGAGCCTGTATGAGAAGAAACTTACCACTTATCCCAGAACTGATAGCTGCTATATCACCGACGATGACGAGGAAATGCTGGAGGAACTGACCGAGGAGTTGGAAGGTTTTCTCGACATTGCCCCGGAAGATGTGGACGAGGCTGTGCCCCGGACACGGCGCACCGTCAACCGGGAAAAAGTCACCGACCACCACGCCATCCTGCCCACCCGCAGTATGCTGCAAGCCGATCTGGACGCACTGCCCAAGGGCGAGCAGAACGTCCTGAAGCTCATCATCGCCCGGACATTGATGGCGGTGAGCAAGCCCTTCCGGTATCTGGAAACCCTGCTGACCACCGAATGTGCCGGGGAGGAATTTACCGCCAAGGGAAAGGAGATTTTGGAAGAAGGCTGGAAAGCGGTGGAGTGCAAGGTGCTGGCAGACATCCTGAACCGGAAGCAGGAACTCACAGCCCTACCCAATGCCGCAGAAAACGAGTGCGGCATTCTCAATGCTGAACTGAAAGAGGGGCAAACCTCGCCGCCGAAGCATTTCACCGAGGACCTTCTACTTCATGCAATGGAAACCGCCAGTGCAGACAGTATGCCGGAGGGCGTGGAGCGTCAGGGCATCGGCACCCCGGCAACCAGAGCTGCCACCATCGAAAAACTGGTGCAGAAGGGCTTTCTGGAGCGCAAGGGCACCAAGAAAACCAAGGTGCTGCTGCCCACCGACAAGGGAAAAGCCCTCATCACCGTGATGCCCGAAGAAATCCAATCCCCGGAAATGACCGCCGATTGGGAAACAAAGCTGCTGCAAATCGAACGTGGCGAAATGGAGCCGAGCGAATTTATGACCGAGATCAATACGATGATTACCGAACTGGTAAAGAACACGGAAATGAAAAAAGGAGCGAATGCGCTTATGAAAAACAAAATTATTGGTGTCTGCCCGAATTGCGGTGCAAATGTTGTAGAGCGTGAAAAAGGCTGGTTCTGTGAGAACCGGGAGTGCCGTTTTGTCCTGTGGAAGGACAATGCGTTCTTCAAGCGTCTGGGCAAGCGGCTGGACGCTCATGTGGCGGACAAGCTGCTGCGGGATGGTCGTGTCCGCTTGAAGGACTGCAAGAGTGCCAAGGGCAAGACCTACAACGCCACCGTGCTGCTGGGCACCGAACCCGATGGCCGCAGCAAGTTTTCTCTGGAATTTGAAGGTGGGTGCTGATGGAGCAGAAAAAAGAAGCGGTCTACCTTATCAACGATGAACGCTATCTCCACCTTCGGGAAAACGGTGCAGGAGTCGGCTTTGCCACCTACAACAAGGTAACTGGTGAGCCGCTGGAAAGCGGGCAGATCTCGGAAAAGAACCTGCCGCCCGATGGCAGGAACGCCATTTCTGCCGCCCGGAACTGGTATCTGTTTGAACTTTCGGACGATGACCGCAAGGCCATCCAACAGGAAAGCGTAAAGATCCTCGAAAACATCCCGCAGGCGGGCATCGGCAGACGGCGCATCTGGGAGCCGGAAACGCTTCCGAAGGATATTCGTCTCATCAACAGCCACTATGATGACCTCTATCGCATTCCAGATGGCGGCGTGATTCAGGTGGATTACCCGGATGGGCGCAGTTTTACGGCACGGGTGGAACATCTGGATGATTACCACTTTGACATGGGCGGTCTGGGCAATGTGTTCCACATCTGCCAGTTTGCCGAAGTCATGGAACGAAACCATGCAGACTTCTACCCCGAAATTCAGACACAGGACGAGCAGGCTGCATGGGAACTGGGCGGCAAGGGCTATCTTGCTATCCAGTCCTGTGAGGACGGCTGGAACTACACTATTTACCACAGTGATTATTCCGTAATGGACGGTGGGCAGCTGGATGCCCCGGAACTGACCATTCAGGAAGCCCGTGAGCAGATTCTGGAAGCACACCACATGGAAAAGGGTCGGCGGCTACTGCAGGACTACGATGCAGTCATGGATAAAGTTGCGGAAGCCGAGGAACTGAGTGCAGACCATCGCCCTTCCACACTGGAAAAGCTGGCAGAACTGGCAAGTGATACGTCTGCGCCAAAATCCTCTGCACGTTCTGCGCCAGAACTGTGAGGTGGACGATGCAGCAAAAATGGAACCAGAATTTTGACGGTGAACCCATGACGGACATCCCGCAGAAGTTTCTGAACGCAGGGTGCGATGTTTATATGGTGATGCAGCTACGGCATGACGAAAAAATCTTCGATGAAAGATTTGCTTCTATGCGGGAGTTGAATCGTCGAGGCAAAACGCCCGACCCGGAGCATTACGAGGTCACCTACTATGCTGATCTGCCCGCCATGTGGCAGGATGTGCCGAGCGACGAGGTTTTGGAAGAGCTGTTTCAGATGTTCAACCTCTCCCGTCCGCAGGATTTTGAGGGGCACAGCCTGTCCGTCAGCGATGTGATTGCACTCAAACGCAATGGCGAGATATCTGTGCATTATGTGGACAGCATCGGCTTCAAGGAACTGCCGGGGTTTCTGGACAAGCAGCCGGAACGCCCTTCGGTGCTGATGAATCTAAAGGAAAAGTGCGATGCCCCGGAGTGCAATCCCACGGTATGCCGGAAAGTGAGGGCTGAACATGAACTTTAACCATGAGGAACTGATGCTGATGATGCTCTACAACACCGGCACCCGGATGGGGCTTGTCCACGAACTGCGGCTCATGCAGTGCTACCTGATGCCCGATGAAACCGCCCTGCGGGAACTGTCGGAGGGTGTTATCGAAAAGCTGAAGCTGCTGACCGATGCGGAGTTTGCCGAACTGGAATTTCCCCCGGACTGATTTTTGCCGCCTGCGGGCGGCGTACATAAAGTATTTTGTTCTTCCAAAAGATATGCTATAATCAAATCAGACAAAAATCCTCTCTTCAAGCGATTTCTCCGCAATTTTCCCGTGGCTCTGCTCGTATCAAGATTAAGGGACTGAATTTTATTGTCAGAACGGAGGAACCATTATGGCAATCTTTGAAAAGACCATCCGAAACAAAAACTTTGACAAGTTGCTTCGGAAGCTGGAAAATGAAATTCCAGACAGCAGTTGGTCTGCAGATTTGGAGGCAGGCAGTGATTTCAAAGAGGGCGATGCTCGGTGCAGTGTCCGGGTGTTTGAACGGTACAGCATGATGGGCGGCAACCGCCTGAGTCTGACTCTGACCATGTTCCAGAATGCGGACAGTCCGGTTCGGCTGTCTGCCATCACCGCAGGAGGCAGTCAAGCGGTGTTCTTCAAGGTGAACACCCTCGGAGAAGAATCTTTTCTGGACGATATAAAAGAGCTGCTGGAAGAAATTCTGGAGGAGTAATATGTTTTTTGGCTGGTTTAACGCTGTGTTCAGCATAGTATTCCCACTTATCTTTTTCGGATTGATGTGTCTATTTATTTTTACGCTGATTTCAAATCTTCGCACATGGAACAAAAACAATCACTCACCCCGTCTATCTATTCCGGCAGCAGTAGTAGCAAAGCGAACTGATATTTCGCATTCCGACACTGCAAATGCTGGAGATTTGTCTGGTGCACATGGATATAGAACCAGCACCTACACTTCCTATTATGTGACCTTTCAGGTAGAAAGCGGAGACCGGATGGAATTTGAAGTGGACGGAAGCGATTATGGTCTGCTCGTGCAGGGCGACATCGGAAAGCTGAGTTTTCAGGGCACCCGCTATCTTGGGTTTGAGCGGAACTAAGTGTTCTCCTACACTATATAGTAAGGAGTGCTGTATGAACGATCTATTTATCCAAGGGCTGACCATCGACTGGAACAGAGTTCGCCCATACAATTATGTTCGTCAGATTCCTGCCATCAGTGGAATCGACACTTTTACATTCCATAAGCCCATTACGTTCTTTGTTGGCGAAAATGGAAGTGGAAAATCTACGCTTCTGGAAGCAATCGCTGTTGCTTACGGCTTCAACGCAGAGGGTGGAACGAAGAACTATTCATTTTCCACATACAACTCCCATTCGGAACTATGTGAGGCTATGACGATTTCCAAGGGGTATCGCAGACCAAAGTTCGGGTATTTTCTCCGAGCAGAGAGTTTCTATAATGTAGCCACCAAGGAAATCGACTATTCCGATGACGATCATCCCTCCAAAGGCTATCACCAAAAATCACACGGTGAAAGTTTCCTCGCCATTGCGCAGGACTACATGGGTGCAGATGGAGTCTATATTTTTGACGAGCCGGAAGCCGCTTTATCCCCGCAGCGGCAGCTCACGTTACTGATCAACATTTATCGGTGTGCCCAAGAAGGGGCGCAATTCATTATCGTATCACATTCACCCATTCTCCTCGGAATGCCTGATGCTGAAATTTTTAGCTTCGACAATGGCACGATTCATCCTTGTCAGTATGAAGATACGGACAGCTACGTTATCACCAAAACATTTGTAAATAATCGGCAGCATTTTTTGAACCAGCTTCTGAACGAAGAAACGTAATGCCGGGAAAGGACATTCCATATGAGTGATTCTACGTTGAAAGAGCTTTGGCAGCAGGTCGCTGAAAAGAAAAGCTGCGAAGCAAAACAGAAAGAACTGACCGCCCAGAGAGATACGCTTGCTGATTGCCTGAAAAAGCTGGAAAAATCCAAGCTGGCAGAGCAGGCTGATGTGGACCGTCTGGAGGGACACAGCCTTGCCGCATTTTTCTATCAAGTGATTGGAAAAATGGATGAAAAGCTGGACAAAGAACGGCAGGAAGCCTATGCAGCCCGCGTCAAGTACGATGCGGCTCTCCATGATCTTTCTTCCGTTGATGCCGACTTGAAGCAGATTCAAAATAGACTGGCACGGCTGTCCGATTGCGAAAGGCAGTATCAAGCTGCTCTTTCCGAAAAAATCAAAAGCATCAAAGTCTCTGCCCACCCTGCCGCACAGCAGATTGTGGAAAGCGAAAGCCGCATTGCCGCACTGAAAGTCCAAAAGCGGGAGCTGCTGGAAGCCATCAACGCCGGAAAGACCGCCTTGCACACGGTCAATGAAGTTCTGGAAACGCTGGATAATGCCGAGGGCTGGAGTACATGGGACGTAATGGGCGGCGGTTTGATGGCTGATCTTGCCAAGTATGAGGAACTGGACAATGCACAGGAGCAGGTGGAACAGCTTCAAGTGGAACTGCGGCGGTTCAAAACTGAGCTTGCCGATGTTGAGATCACCGCAGACCTTCAGGTTGCGGTAGACAGTTTTTTGAAATTCGCAGATTTCTTCTTTGATGGCCTCTTTGCAGACTGGGCAGTTCTGGATCACATCAATCAGGCGCAGAGCAGAGTGGAAAACACCAAGAGCCAAATCAAGCGAGTCCTTGCACTTCTGAAAAAGATGCGCGAAGATGTTGATGTCCAAATCGCTGATGAAAAAGAGAAGCAGGAGCAGCTTGCGGTGGAAACTGAGCTGTAGGTTTGGAGTGTTCGCGTATGTAATATGCTCAACTCAATGAATTGGAAATTTTGGAGATAAAGACTATGAAGAAAAAAGCACCAATAGTGTTCATTATCGTGAGCGTCTTTGCCGTAGCCGCAATCATTATAATTTCGGCGTATAGATCTTCGGAATCCTACAGAAAGGCGAAGGCTGCAATCCAATGGGATTGCTCTGTGTCTTGTACAGAAAAATCAACATCTGCCCAATATGTAATCACTTATTCTAATGTAAAGGTTTCATCCAAAACGGGCACACTGACGATTCAGAATAGGAATGATTTTGAAATTGTGGTGCATTTGCTCTGCGAAGGCGAACAGGAAATCGTATCTGGCAATATTTCTGCGGGAGGCTGCTACTCTTTTGCGAATGTTACGGACAAAGAATATACCGTAGGTATTCATGCGGATGTTGATGCAGCCACCAACATTAAAGTAATTGTATACGACGGAAAAGACACAGAGCCATATACAAATTGACAAGTCGGTGCTTGCGGGGGTGCATCTATTTGAAAAAGTATCAATGTCCATGCTGCGAATGTTTTACTTATAATGTTCCACCAAAGGAAGATTGTGGGTACATTTGCCCAGTTTGCTTTTGGGAGAATGACCCGTTTATTACTTCTGATAGCGACCCCAGTGACTTGAATCATGGAATAACTCTAAACGAGGCAAAAAACAACTATTTGGAATTTGGTGCCTGTGAAAGAAAAATGTTACGTTATGTTCGTCCGCCCGAAAGCGATGAAAAATAGACATTCATCATCAAAACTTCAAAGTCGACGATAACCCAATTATTATATACCCTTGGCGGGCAACCCAAAAACGGTTGCCCGCTATTTTTATACCCTAAAATCTGAAGAAGGAGGCCAAAATGCCAAGCAAAACCGAAGAATACCTTGCCCTTGCCCAGCGCACGGCAAACGGCTTGACCCGGTACTGGGAAAGCTGGACGGATTACCTGACCACCGCATCCCGGCTGTACAAGTACCCCTTTGCCGACCAGCTTATGATCTACGCTCAGCGGCCCGATGCCACCGCCTGCGCCGAATTTGACATTTGGCGCAACCGGATGAACCGCTATGTCAGGCGTGGCTCTAAGGGCATCGCCTTGCTGGACGAATCCAGCGGATTCCCGCGCCTGCACTACGTTTTCGATGTGTCGGACACCGGGGTGCGCCGCAATTCCCGTGACCCGGAGGTGTGGCAGCTCGGTCCCGATTTGGTGCAGCCGGTTTCAGAAATGCTCGCCGCCACCTACGGCATCAGCGGAGAGCGTGTCAGCCAGCAGCTTGCGGATGTTGCCGGGAAACTGGTGGCAGATTACTGGGACAACAACAGTGGTGACATTCTCGCCATCGTTGACGGTTCGCTTCTGATGGATTATGATGATGCCGGGGTGGAGATGCAGTTCAAAAGCGCTGCTGCAATCAGCGTCACCTACACGCTGCTGGAACGCTGCGGGTTTGAGCCTGCCGGGTGGTTCGACAAGGACGATTTTCAGGCGATCTACAATTTTTCAACCCCGGATGCCGTCTACACCCTCGGCGCAGCCGTCAGCGACATGAGCCGGGAGGTCTTACGCCAAATTGAGCGCACCGTAAAAACAACCATTCGCCGCCGCAATGCAGAAAGGAGCCAATATGAATACGAACAGCAGGAACTTGACCTACTCGACCATCGGGGACTACCAGCTCCCGAACCTGACCCTGCATCAGCCGAAGACCCCGCTGGGCAAGTACGGCAGGCTGCGCCGGACGTACCTGATGAACCATCGCCCGGTGCTGTACAACACGATGCTCCTGAACGGGAGCCTATACCCGCACCTGATGGAGGTGGAGCAGACGGCAGAGAGCCGGATGCAGCAGAGCATGGAGCAGTTGCTGAAGCAGAACCCGGCCCCGGACAAGGAGCAGAATCAGATGGCGTGGGTGCAGCACATGAACAGCCTGAAAGCGCAAGCCGAGGAACTGGTGCTGACGGAGCTGATCTACAGCTAAGTTTCTTCGATGCCCACATCCCTACCGAAGCTGAACAAATTGGAAAAATCGACCAAGCGGAGAGCGAAAAATTGCCCTCCGCTTTTGTTTTGTCGCAGGCTGAAATTGAGAATGAACTGCGCAAGCATGGTTCCGGTTTTCAGGATGGCAAGCAGCGGATCATCGAACTGTACCAGACACAGCCCGACCGCAAACTCCGCGCTAAAGCATTGGCGAAAGAGTACGGCATCGGCGGACATTCGCAGGATTTTCTGGATGGCAGCAGCGGTTTTGTAAATCATGATGGAAAAGGACTTGAATTTGACCACTACCCGGATCATCAAAAGGTTACGTTAAGCTGGACACAGGTCGAGAAATACATCGACCTGATGATTCAGTCTGACCGCTACCTGACCGATAAGGAAAAAGAGCATCGTGCCGCCGTGCAGGAAGCGGAACGACAGCTCCCAATGCTGGATGGTGATGCCGCTGCCGAATACAATGCTCTGAAAGAGCAGTACCCCAATACCCTGATTGGCTTTGAACTGGGCGGATATTTTCTGTTCTATGACAAAGATGCAATCACTGTAAAGGAAGTTTTTCGTTCTAATTTGCTGTCACAGGAAAATGCGCTGGGAAAAGTCAAAGTGACCGGCTTTTTGCGCAGAGAGTGGGTAGCAAAATCGCAGAAGCTGTGGGCCGAGGGCAACAGCATCTATCTAGCCGGACAGGGCGGAGATGGTACCCACCATCAGACAAAATATCTGCGAGAGGAAGATTATCTGCCGATCGGCATCATCATCAAGCTAGATGGCCGGGATTTCCGTGTGGATCACGTCAACTTCATGTTCAAATCCGTCAGCTTGCAGGACATGGACTTGACCAACAGCGGACAGCCCATCTTCCGGGTTGAACGGTTGCCCAATATCCGGGAACTGTATGAACAGCAGCAGGATGAAATTATTGACGTTTCTCCTGAAAAGGCTGTTGATTACAAGGTCGGTGACGAAGTTGTTGTTGACCTTCCCACCCGAACCATCGAAGGCAAAATCGGCTATGTTGGCGAAACCGATGTGCGCATCGACACCAGCGCGCATGGGCAGTCGTGGGATAACGAGGTACTCAACAAGCAGCAATTCGAGGACGGTCTGCGGCGGGATGAACCTACACCTGATGAGGAACTGGACAAGTTGCCTATCTCTGTGGAGGTCAATGGCGAGTGGCAGACCTTTCCGGATGCTGCTGCCGCAGACGAAGCCCTGAACGCTGAACCGATGCCGGAAGCCGCAGGAAATTTTCACATCACGGATGATAATTTGGGTGTCGGAGGCCCCAAGCAGAAATTCGCCCGCAATATTGAAGCCATCCAGACCTTGCGCACTTTGGAGCAGGAGCATCGCGGTGCCACCGCCGAGGAGCAGCAGGTGCTTTCGCAGTATGTAGGCTGGGGCGGTCTTGCAGATGTCTTTGACCCCAACAAGGAAAACTGGTCTGCCGAGTACACCCAACTGAAAGGGTTGCTCACCGAAGAGGAGTATGCCGCCGCCCGCGCTTCTACTCTGAATGCCCACTATACCTCTCCGGTGGTAATTCGCGCCATCTATGATGCTGTGGAAAAGATGGGCTTCCAGTCTGGAAATATCTTGGAGCCTTCCATGGGTATTGGCAACTTTTTCGGTATGCTGCCCTCTGGCATGGCTGACAGCCGTCTGTATGGTGTGGAACTGGATTCCATCACCGGACGCATCGCCCAAAAACTATATCCACAGGCCGACATTACGGTTGCTGGCTTTGAAACCACCGACCGCCGAGATTTTTACGACCTTGCCGTAGGTAATGTCCCTTTCGGTCAGTACAAAGTCAACGACAAGGCGTACAACAAACTGGGTTTTTCTATCCACAACTACTTTTTCGCCAAGACTATCGACCAGATCCGACCGGGCGGCGTGATTGCTTTCGTGACCAGCCGTTTCACGATGGACAGCAAAGACAGCAGTGCCCGCAAGTACATGGCGGAACGTGCTGATTTGCTGGGAGCCATCCGCTTACCCAACAACGCTTTTAAGGCAAATGCAAGCACCGAGGTTGTTTCGGATATCCTCTTTTTGCAGAAGCGTGACCGCCCTGCAGACATCGAACCTGCATGGGTGCAGCTGGGGCAGACCGAAGATAGCTTCAATATCAATCAGTATTTTGTAGACCATCCGGAAATGGTGCTGGGAAATTTGGAACTAGAAAGCACCCAGTACGGCCATGACCTGACCGTTGCACCAATCGAAGATGCAAACCTTGCAGACCAGCTTACCGAAGCGGTGCAGCACATCGAGGGCCAGTACACTGCGGTGGAGATTGCCGCTCCGGACGTTGCCGATGCGGAAGTGCAGCGCAAAACTCTGCCCGCAGACCCTACCGTGAAGAATTTCAGCTATACTGTGGTGGATGGTGAAATCTACTACCGCGAGAACTCCATCATGACACAGATTGAACTGTCCGACAACGCCAAAGGCCGTGTGGCTGGCATGGTGGAACTGCGGCAGATCGTCAACGAGTTGATCGACCAGCAGTTGAATGACTTCCCGGACGAGGATATCAAGGCATCGCAGGCAAAGCTGAATTATGCCTACGATGCGTTTACTGCAAAATACGGTCTGATCAACGACAAGAAAAATGCCCGCCTGTTCGATGATGACAGCTCCTATTATCTGCTCTGCTCGCTGGAGAATCTGGACGAGAATAAAAATCTCAAGTCCAAGGCAGATATGTTTACCAAGCGGACGATTCGGCCAGAGCGTGTTGTCACCAGCGTGGATACCCCCAGTGAAGCACTGGCAGTGTCCATCGGGGAGCATGGCAAAGTAGACCTGCCTTATATGGCAGAACTGCTGGGCACTCCCGGTAACTATGAGCGCATCACTACCGAATTGTCCGGCGTGATTTTCAAAGACCCTGCTGCGGATGCTGACGACCCGGAAGCCGGCTGGCAAACAGCGGACGAATACCTTTCGGGTAATGTGCGCGATAAACTACGGATGGCACAACTTGCTGCAGAAAGCCGCTCGGAGTTCAAGGGCAATGTGGACGCACTGACCAAGGCGCAGCCCAAAGATTTGGAAGCATCTGAAATTGATGTGCGGCTGGGTGCCACATGGCTTGCCCCCTCTATTGTGCAGCAGTTCATGATGGAAACTTTTCAGCCGCCCTATCGTATCCGCTATAACAATGCCATCACCGTTCGCTACTTCCCTTACACTTCCGAATGGCGAATCAGCAATAAATCTGCTACTGGCTTTGGTGACATTATGGCCACTGAAACCTACGGTACCCGCCGAGCCAACGCTTACAAGATTTTGGAGGATACCTTGAATTTGCGTGACAGCCGCGTTTATGATACCATCGAGGAGGATGGGAAAGAAAAGCGTGTGCTGAATCAAAACGAAACAAACCCTCTTCGTTTACGATGTAGTTCAGATGATTTCTCGGATGGTATGAATGACACCGAGCAGCAGCCCGATGAAGAAGGCGAGTCCTCCGATGAGACCGCCTATGATTAAGTTCAATGCGAAGATGCCGACTGAGCCGGAGATACCGTAGCCGCTGGGAACGAGCCAGAGGCACATCCTCCGGATGCCGAATGGCAAGCCGACGCAGATCCACATAAGGAAGTAGTCACATACGCCGTCAGGCATATAGATCGGCTTGAGAAATGACGCGAGGCAGAACGCAAGCGCGATTGGAAGCAGAACCTCCTTCAAGAAGACTTTGATAGCACCCACTATATCCTCCTTCTGCCGGAAGTGTGCAGCAGCACCCTCCGGCTTGCTTGATTATTGTGAAAGTCCTTTGTTTTCGGTCAAAAAAAGAAGGGACTAAGCCAGAATGCCTTGATTTTCAAGGTCTTTCTGATTTAGTCCTATTATCGCACAATAATCTTTCACCACAATAACCGCTATACAGACATAGCCAGAAGTGACCCTCATTACTGATGAGGGTCAGGGTAGAAAAACCCTCATTTGAAATGAGGATAACACGATTATGGAGGAAATCAGCCATGCCAACACTTGAATGGATTGGAAAGAGCAAGGTCATCAATCATCATCAGGAAGTTCCGTTCCGGGTGTTGGAGCGCAAGTATAGCTTTGATGAAAACGGACAGCACAACGAGGATAACGGCAGCGAAAACATGATTATCCGGGGTGACAATCTTGAAGCCCTAAAAGCCCTGCTGCCCCGGTATGAAGGACGGATAAAGTGTATCTACATCGACCCGCCCTACAACACAGGAAACGAGGGATGGGTCTACAACGATAATGTCAATGACCCCAAAATATTGCGCTGGCTTGGTGAATTAGTTGGAAAAGCTGGCGAGGACCTAACGCGCCATGATAAATGGCTTTGTATGATGTACCCACGTCTAAAATTGCTTTATAAATTGCTATCTGATGATGGCGCAATTTTTATAAGTCTCGATGACAACGAGATTTTTTACTTGCGCTCAATTATGGATGAAATCTTTGGTGCATCGAATTTTACTGCCCAAATTACACTTCTTTGCAATCCGAAAGGCAGAAGCCAGGACAAATACTTTGCAACCTGTCATGAGTATCTGCTGGTTTATACAAAGTCCGCTGTTCCCGCTGGATGGTTTAGTGTGGAGAAAGACGATGCCAAAATTGAAAAGGATTACAAATTGTCCGATGCGGGCGGCAAATACCGTTTGCTGGAATTAAGAAACACACATCGTGAGTTTGGCAAAGAAAACCGTCCGAATCTCTGGTATCCAATATACGCAAATGCTGATGATGGGACAGTTAGCCTTGAAAAAGATGAACAGCACAACATTGAAATATACCCGACTTGGCCCGATGGGTATGAGGGCTGCTGGACATGGGGTACTGAATTGGCATCAAAAAGCACACAACTGCTTGTTGCACAAAAGAAAGCCGGTGCGTGGAAAATCTATCGCAAATCTTACGCTGCAACAGATGGCGAAACCGTCAGGCAAAAGCTGTTCACTATCTGGAATAATCCGCAATTTTTTACCGAAAAAGGGCAGGTCGCTTTTGGTCAGATTTTTCCCGGAGCAAATAAAAATGATTTTCCGCAACCTAAATCAGTTGAGTATGTGATGGAGGCTATCAGAACAATCACGCATGATGACGATATTGTTTTGGACAGTTTTGCAGGATCAGGGACAACAGGACAAGCCGTTTTGAACTTGAATTCTGACGGCGGTCACCGCAAGTTCATTCTTGTCGAGATGATGGACTACGCCGACAGCATCACCGCCGAGCGCGTCAAGCGTGTAATCAAGGGCTACGGCGAGGGGAAAAACGCCGTGGAGGGCACGGGCGGCAATTTCAGCTTCTATGACTTGGGTGAACCGCTGCTTGTGGGAGATTGCCTGAATGAAGCGGTTGCCCCGGAGAAAATCCGGGAATACATCTGGTTCATGGAAACCAAGCAGCCCTATGCCCCGCCCAGCGGCGGCAATCCCTATTATCTCGGCAAGCACAACAGCACAGGCTATTACTTCTACTACGAGCCGCAGCGCGTGACGGTGCTGGACTATGCGTTTCTCTCTACCATTACGGAAAAAGCCGATGGAACGGTGATCTATGCCGACCGCTGCTCCATCAGCGAGGACAAGCTGGCAAAAATGGGCGTTACATTCAAAAAGATTCCGCGCGATATTAGCAGATTGTAAGGGGGTGTTCGCTATATGGAACTGAAAACATATCAGAAAAAGGTGATAGCGGACTTGACCCGCTATCTGGATCTGCTGAACGAAACAAAGAGTGACACAGCGGCGTTTCGCCTGTTTTGGCAGGAGAAATCAGCCCCGACTTTAGGGCTATACCAAAACGTTATACCCGGTGTCCCGAACCTTTGCTTCAAGGTGCCGACGGGCGGCGGCAAGACCTTTATTGCCTGCAACGCCGTTCGCCCTATCTTTGACGCGCTCCCCGCTACCAAGACAAAGGCGGTCGTGTGGCTTGTTCCGTCGGACGCGATTCTGACGCAGACGGCGAAAGCCCTGAAAGACACATCCCACCCCTACCGTCAGAAGATTGACGTGGATTTCGGCGGGCGTGTGGAGGTTTACACCAAGCAGGAGCTTTTGAACGGTCAGAACTTCAACCCCTCCGCCGTAACGGAGCAGTTGTCGGTTATGGTGCTGTCCTACGATTCGTTCCGTGGGCGCGGCAAGGAGGTCTTGAAAGCCTATCAGGAGAACAGCAACCTTGCCGAGTTTGCAAAGGTGCTGGGTAAGCCCGACAGCCCCATTGAAAAAGCGGATGAAACCGCACTGTTCCAGATCATCAACCAGCTTAACCCGCTTGTCATCGTGGACGAGAGCCACCATGCCCGGTCGGAATTGAGCCTTGAAATGCTGGAAAACTTCAATCCCTGCTTTGTGCTGGATTTGACCGCCACGCCGAAAAAGGAGAGCAATATCATCTCCTATGTGGACGCGGTGCAGCTGAAAAACGAACACATGGTAAAGCTGCCCGTGATCGTCTATAACCGGGACAGCCAATCCGAGGTACTGATTGACGCGATCGACCTGCGGAACAAACTGGAAGAAATCGCAAGCGTGGAGTACGCCAAGACGGGGAAATATATCCGCCCTATCGCGCTGTTTCAGGCACAGCCGAAAGGTAAGGAGGACGCGACCACCTTTGAAAAACTGCGGGACAAACTGGTGGACGCCGGGATTCCCGCCGAGCAAATTGCCATTCGTACCGCTGATGTGAACGAACTGAAAAATGTGGAGTTGATGTCCCTAAGCTGTCCGATTCGATACATTATCACGGTCAATGCGCTGAAAGAGGGCTGGGATTGCCCCTTTGCCTATATCCTTGCGTCTCTTGCCAATAAGACAAGTCAGGTTGACGTGGAGCAGATTTTAGGACGGATTCTCCGTCTGCCCCATACGAGCCAGCACACACAGAGCGCACTCAATATGTCCTATGTGCTGACTTCTTCCAACGACTTCAACAATACTGTGGCGCATATAGTCAAGGGCTTGAACAGCGCAGGATTCAGCGATAAGGACTATCGGATCGGTGAGTCCGCAAAACCGCAGGTTCCCGAACAGCCAGCAGAACAAATCACGCTGCCTGATCAACAAGGGTGTCCTGAAATGGAACCCCCTTTGGAAACCGCCGAGGACGATTTTTCGGGGCTGGATGGGAAATCTATCGGGGCAGAGTTGGAGCGGCGCAGAGAACAGGCACAAACGCCTGAAACTGCCCCGAAAGCCGACACCATGCTGGACGCTGCCGCAGAGGTCGAAAAGGCATATACAGACGCTATCCAACAGACAGACAATGACCCGATGATGGACAATCTTCCGTGGGAGGTGCGGGATAAAGTGAAATCATTCCAAGTAAACCCGCAGTTCCGGGAGGATATTGAAACGCTGCAAATCCCGCAGTTTTTCCTGAAAGTTGAGCAATCTTTGTTTACGGACGGTTCTTTTGAACTGCTGGACAAGGAAATGCTGGCAGAGGGCTTTACCCTCAAGGGCAAGGCATACGATATTGACTTTGCCGCCGCAGACGATGAAATCCGCGAAATCGACGTGCGGGAGCAGGACGGCGGTTTGCCAAAGGTGTTCAAGATGGAGAGCGCCGAACAGCGGTACTTCAAAGAGTGGTTCAACAATCTGCCGCCGGAAAGCCGGGTACGTCAATGCAAGGAAATGATGTTCAATCAGCTTAACAAGCTGAACATGGTGGACGCCGCCGAACTGAAAGCCTACATAGACCGCATTGTGAGCGATATGGATAAGGCGCAGCTTGCCGCTATGGAGAAAGCCCCGCTGGGCTATGCGGCAAAGATCCGCGCCAAAATTGAAACGCTACTGGAATCCCATTATCGAGAAAACTTTGAAAGGTGGCTGGAAACGGAGCGCATCGTCTGCAAGCCCTATTTCCGTCTGCGCCCCTCTATCCATCCTGCCACATATACCGACATATATGCCCGTTCTCTGTATGCAGCAGAGGACGGTGACATGAACAAACTGGAACAGAAGTTGATTGTAGAGTTGACCGCCCTGCCGAATGTCCGCTGGTGGCACAGAAATATTGCACGTCAAGACTTTGCAATTAACGGCTTTATCAAGCACTACCCCGATATTCTGATTATGACCCAGAGCGGCAAGCTCATCTGTGCGGAAACTAAGGGCGAACATCTGAAAAATGATGACAGCCGGGAGAAAATCGCACTCGGTCAAGCGTGGCGCACAGCAGCGGGCAAGAATTTCCGCTATTACATGGTGTTTGAGAATGAGGAAAACCTCTTGCCGGGTGCGGTGAGCATGAGCCAGTTTATCGACACGGTTAAGGCATTGTAAATCAAATAACCATATATCCGTCACTTGCAGGGGGCGATAAAATCTACCCCCGATAAGAAGCAGTGCCGATTCGGGCAGCAGGAGCAATTCTGCTGCTCGTTTTCTTTTGTGTGACCCCCTGGCTCATGCGCCGCAGGGTAGTCATAAATAACAATCAGCAAGGAGGTTAATTGTCCAATGAAAAACAGTAAGCGAGGAGGTGCGCCGCCTATGAACCACATCGGGAATATCCGTATATCTGCAAGGGAGGGCTTATATGGCAAAGAAACTTGACCCTCAAGAGATAGAGCAGTCCCGCCGAAAAAAGACTCGCGCCGATAATCGGGAGGAACGCAAGGAGCGCATACATGACGGAATCCGCAAGAATCGGGAAAGCGGCGGTGTAATTATAATACCGCCACCCCCAGCCGTACAAGCGCAAGGGCAGACTCCCCGAAAAATGCGTGTTGCAGCTTATGTCCGTGTCAGCACACAGGAAGAACAGCAAGTAGGCAGTTTTGAGATGCAAATTGTCTATTTCAAATCCAAAATTGAGAGCAATCCCGATTGGGAGTTAGTAAAAATCTATCAAGATTACGGCGTAAGCGGCACTTCCACGAACAAGCGGCAGGGATTTAAGGACATGATTGATGACGCAAAAGCAGGCAAGATTGACCTAATTTTGACAAAGGGCATAAATCGCTTTGGTAGAAATACGGTTGATATTTTGAACAATTTGCGTACTCTGAACGCCTTGACTCCACCTGTCCCGGTGCGATTTGAAAGCGAAGGGCTGTCCTCTATCGGGGATGGCAGCAACAATCTACTGATAGCGGTCTTGTCAGCACTTGCAGAATTGGAATCACAGCAAAAGAGCGAAGCCATCAAAAACGGTATTCGCTGGCGCATGGCAGAGGGTATCTACCAATTCTCGGTGATAAACACGCTTGGCTACTATTGGGACCACTTCGGACGATTGCTGATCGAGCCAACAGAAGCAAAGATTGTTGAGTACATCTACGAAAGCTGTTTGGAAGGTGCAACCCCCGCAGAAATTGCCGCCGCGCTGACCGAGCAAGGCATCAAATCGCCTAAAGGGAAAGATTTTTGGCGGGCTGCTACTATTCGCGGTATTCTCCGGAACGAGAAATATTGCGGGGACGCACTCATGCAGAAAACTTGTACGATTGATTTTCGGGAGCATAAGTCAGTGAAAAACACTATGCTCAACAAGTATTTCAAAGAGGAACACCACACAGCAATCATAAAAAAATCCGATTGGCAGAAGGTGCAACAGATTTTAGATGAAAAGCCACTACCCGGCAAATCGGCAAGGCTACACGCTATGCCAAAGCGGTTCACGGTCACACGTTCTAAAGACAAGTATTTCAGAGGGTATATCATTTTAGACCCGCGCTGGACAGCTTCGGAACGCCGCGAACTGCTGAAAGAGCTGAAAAATCTCTAATACCGAAAGGAAAATCCATTATGAAATTTGATTTTAACGCACTGAACTTTGAGATCCTTGATGCGAACACCAACGCATACCCCGACATTTTCATTAACCAGAACGGTGTCACCTTTACGAAAAAGGTACTTGATGACCTGAACTATCCTGCTTTTGTCCTGTGCCAGCTTGACGCAAAAAACAAGGTTTTTGCGGTTCGTATGTGTAAGAGTAGTGAGCAGAGGGGCTACAAGTTCTCCAAGCCGAAGGGTGAGCAGAAGGCCACGGTCAGCATCACCAACAAGAATCTGGTTGACCCCATTCGTGCCGCTATGGAGGGCGTTTGGCAAAGCGATAAACGCTATCGTGTGCGTGGCTTTTGGGTCGCAGACGCAAAAACGATGTGTTTTGACCTCTCCGAGGGTGTGCAGGAGGATTATAGAAATGCCGCCAGCGATAATGAAAGCGAGGAATAAATCGGTGAACGGATTGTTCACCGTCTGAACTTCCGAATGACAGTGGGGCAAGCTCATTATGGGCTTGCCCCTTGCTTAAATAAAGGCGGGTATTTGCAGATTGTAACGCACAAGGGGCAGATAAGTGAAATGTAGGGTGGTAATATGGCAGAGAAAAATAAACGGCGCACAAGCGATAATATCCCCGATATTTGCCCCGAAGGACAACAAAAAAACAGGCGTGGGAGTTGTTAGCGTCCCACACCTGTTGGAAAACTGATTTGTAGCAGCGGCGTACCTATATCCCTCGTGTAAGTTTTCTCTACGCCATTTTTACGCCATTTTCGTATAGAGTAGCATAGGAAAACATGAAGTTATATATGGTTGGTTTGTTCCAAAATCCGCTTCAAATCAAGTAATATTCGTATTTATTGAGGATTATTGAGATATAAAATCAGGTAGCGGTCCTCCGATACCTAATTTCATTTTTATGATTTCTCCTTAAAAATATTGGCCGATCAGCAGCAGCTCGGCTGCGCTGAAAAATTTTGCTATAACAAAATAATTGTAGCACAATGGGCGAGTTTTCTCAATATGCACTTGCAGGGATGACCGCAAAGCGAGATCCTCAATAAGGGATTCTGAAGTAATCCATGACGGCCTTGAACTGATCCTGCGCGGTCAGGCAGGTATCCAGCAGATACCCTTGTTCTGACTTCCACTCATGGAGACCCCGATAGTAGAACAGCTTGAGATCGTCCGTAATAATGAACGGCACAATGTTGTTCCGCAGGCACTCCTTGAAGAGCAGAAGCCGCCCGACACGGCCATTTCCATCCTGAAACGGATGAATGGATTCAAAGGCATAGTGGAATTCCAGCAGGTCTTCAAGCGTCTTGGCAGAATTTTGGTTGTACGCAGATATAAGTTCTTTCATCTGTGGAGCAACCAGTTCCGGTGCGGTGGTACTTCTACCGCCGACTTCGTTCGGAAGCTTTTTATATTCACCGACCGCGAACCAGTCTTTGCGGGAATCGCTGGTGCCGCTTTTCAGAATGAAGTGCAGTTTTTTGATCAGAGCTTCGCTGAGAGGTTTCCTGGCGTCGCGGATAACCATATCAATGCATTTGAAGTGATTGGCCGTTTCGACCACATCATCCACATTGACAACGCCATTCTCCATACCGATGGTGTTGGTTTCATAGATATAGCGCGTCTGGTCATGGGTCAGGCGGCTGCCCTCCATGTGATTGGAGTTATAGGTAAGGTCGATCTGGATTTTGTGGTAGATTCCACCTTTGACGTGTCCGGCCATTTCATCCTGCAAAATATCGAGCAAGGTACGAGGCGCTGGCTGCTTTTTGTTGATACGCTCTGGACGCTCTGCATCCTGCGGAACGTTCCATGTCTTGCCGATAAGAACTGCACCCGGAATCTTGCCGGTAGCACAGTAGTTGCGGACAGTGCGCTCTGAAACGTTCCATGATTTTGCCGTATCAGCGACAGATTGATAGTTCATTTGAACACCTCCTGTAGGATGATTATATCATTTTATCGGCAAGAAATCAAATTATTGAATGTTTGGAAATTGAATTTTGCCGATAAGAGCTGTGAATAACCAGGTAAAAAAGAGTGGCCGCTTATGGAAAGAGAAATCTTCTTTCGATCCATGAGCGGCCATAACTTTTTCTGGTTGTGTGGGCTTGAAGCGGAGAATGTGCTCACCCTTTTGCCATGAAGATGCAGCAAGATATACGAATTTGCACAAAATGATAAATAACGTAGTAACGATGAATATGAGGGCGCATGAACTGGTATCAGGATACATTGCAGGCATTGCAAACTCTGATGCCGAGTTTCATATAAAATACGCTCCTTACACGTTTTTCTGATACACGCTCTGCCCGGAAAGGGCATAAAAATACATCTATCATTATACGCGAAGAAAACAGCGAGCGCAAGGGCTTTTCCGCGCGGGCGGCCCTCCGGGCAAAAACAAACCATTTTACATCGGGCAGGTTCTATAGTATACTATCCCTATTGGTAAATATCTAAATGTTAAAATAACAGGAAAGGCTGGGAAGGATATGGAACGCAGCGACCCGCGCTATCAGGCTTATGTGGAGATCCTGAAGGAGGAGCTCATCCCGGCAATGGGCTGCACCGAGCCCATCGCGCTGGCCTATGCCGCCGCGAAGGCCCGCGAGGTGCTGGGCGTGCTGCCCGAGAGCGTGCAGCTGCAGGTGAGCGGCAGCATCATCAAGAACGTGAAAAGCGTCATCGTGCCCAACACCGGCCACCTGAAGGGCATGGAAGCTGCGGCCGCCGCAGGCATCATCGCCGGTTCGGCCGAGAAGGAGCTGGAGGTCATCGCCGAGGTCAGCACGGACAAGCAGGCTGCCATCCGGGATTACCTGCAGACGGTGCCTATCTCCATCGAGCACATCGAACAGGGCCATGTGTTCGATATCATCGTCACCGAGCGCTGCGGGCAGGACTACGCCCGGGTGCGCATCGCGGACTTCCACACCAACATCTGCCTGATCGAAAAGGACGGCAAGGTGCTCTACGAAAAGCCGCTGGCGGACGAAGCGGTGCAGGAGAGCAGCCGGGCGGACCGCAGTCTTCTGAACATGAAGGATATCTGGGAGTTTGCCGAGACCGCCGACCTGCGGGATGTGGCCGACCTGCTGGAGCGGCAGATCCGCTACAACAACGCCATCGCGGAAGAAGGCCTTCTGGGCGACTACGGTGCCAACATCGGCCGGGTGCTGCTCTCTACTTACGGCAACGACGTCTCCAACCGGGCCAAAGCAAAGGCCGCCGCCGGTTCCGACGCCCGCATGAACGGCTGTGAGCTGCCGGTCATCATCAACTCCGGCAGCGGCAACCAGGGCATCACCTGTTCGGTGCCCCTCATCGAGTACGCCAAGGAGCTGCACAGCGGCAAGGAGAAGCTCTACCGCGCCCTCATCATCTCCAATCTGGTGGCCATCCACGAAAAGACCGGCATCGGCACCCTGTCGGCCTACTGCGGTGCCGTCAGCGCCGGTGCCGGTGCGGGCGCAGGCATCGTCTACCTCTGCGGCGACGGCTACGAAGCGGCCATCCACACGGTGGTCAACGCGCTGGCCATCGTGTCCGGCATCGTCTGCGATGGAGCCAAGGCTTCCTGCGCGGCGAAGATCGCCTCCTCGGTGGACGCGGCGCTGCTGGGCTACAACATGTATAAGTGCCATCAGGAATTCAAGGGCGGCGACGGCATCGTGATGAAGGACATCGAGACCACCATCAAGGGCATCGGCCGCCTGGGCAAGGACGGCATGAAGGAAACCAACGAGGAGATCATCCGGCTGATGATCGAGTGAGAACGAAATCAAACAGAAAAACAGCCTTTCGCGGACGATGGATGCCGGCGGAAGGCTGTTTGTTTTTTATAAGGATTTTGGCGGGGCGGGGTCGTCTGTGCGGTTCAGAAGATAATCGGTCGAGGTCTTGTAAAGATCGGCCAGCTGAACGAGGGTGACGGTGGGGATATCGCGCAGGCCTTGTTCATAGCGGTTGTACTGCGGCTGCGGCATATGCAGGATGGCAGCAAGCTGGCGCTGGGTCAGGTCGTGGTCCTCGCGCAGGTCGCGGATGCGGCGGTAGTATGCCATAAAGTCTTCCTCCTGATATCTGAATGGATATCTTGACAGTACCGCGAAAAGATGGTATTCTGAACATATGATAACCGAATGGATATCAAACATTCGGAATTATTGAGACCTCAGAAATGCAACGGGAGGAATGCAACAATGAAAAAGATGGAACGCCGCAAATTTTTAAAGCTGGCAGGCACGGCAGCACTTGCGGCATCGCTGAACAGTGTTTTGGCTGGCTGTGGCGGTGGAGCCGGTACGCCGGCGCCTTCCGATCATCAGCCGACGCCGTCGGAACCCGGAAGCAGTTCGTCGGCATCGTCGAACCCGGCATCAAGTTCTTCGGAAGCATCGTCCGGGAACCTTTCGACAAAGATTATCTGGAAAATCTCTGACAATCGGGACGGAACAGCTGTGCTGACAGGATATGATGCTGCGGGAAGTCAGCCTACGGGCGAGCTGACCCTACCGACAGAATGGTCTGGAAGAACAATCGTGGGCCTGAATGGAGGTCTTGGTGGAAAAATTACAAAACGGATCATTCCGGGAACCTACAAAAACGTAGATTACGCAGATGGAAATTATTATGGAAGCAATGTCCTTAAAGAACTGGTCCTCAAAAATGGTGTGGAAACAGTAACCGGGTTTAAAGGCAGTAAAAAGCTTAGCAGTATTCAATTTTCATCAACGCTGAAAGAAATCGGAGATGTGGCGTTTAATGGTTGCGAGAGTTTGTCGGCAGTCAGTCTGCCAGCTGGATTGAAGAAAATTGGTCAGTATGCATTCGCTGATACGGGCCTTCTGAGCATAGTGCTGCCGGACGCGATTGAAGAATACGGTCAACAGGCGTTTGCCCAATGTCAAAATTTGACGAAGGCTGTTCTGCGTAGCTCGAGCACGGGCTGGCGGATGTTTATGGGGTGTGTGAGCCTTACGGATGTTGAGCTGCCACAAAATCTGACAAAGCTGGCGGATGCGATGTTTTTAGGATGCAGCGCACTGAAAAAGATAAGTCTGCCCCAAAAACTGGCACGAATCGGGGCGGATGAGTTCAGAGGCTGCAAATCGCTTATGGAAATCACGATCCCGGCAACGGTTACAGAAATCGGAAGCTATGCGTTTGAAAAAACAGCAATTTCAAAGGCCGCAATCCCCTATGGCGTAAAAGAATTGGAATGGGGCACATTTGGCAACTGCGTCAACTTAAGGGCGGTTTACATTCCGAGCACTCTGCGGACGATCCAGACGGATTGCTTCTCTGGCTGTAAAAATCTGACGGACGTATACTATCAGGCAAGCTCGCAAGAGTGGGCGTCCATATCGGTTGACAACAACAACACGCTCCTTCAGGCAGCACAGATGCATTATTACGCATCTCTAACAAGTATGAGCTAAAAAATAATGTATAAAAAGCGATCCTGTGATGGAGGGCTTTGCCCTGCTGCGCAGGGGCGCTTTTTTGATGCAAAGATGAAAATGGGAGGCCGACGGCAAAAAATTCATACAAATCCTTCTTTATTTTGTCATAACTCTCCCGTATAATAAAAAGTGGAGACCATTGCCAGTTTTGCCCGCGCGCGGGCATTCAGACATAAAAACGGGAGGAAACCATTATGGCGAACGAAAAGATCCTCGTCGTGGACGACGATACCAACATCTGCGAACTGCTGCGGCTGTACCTGACCAAGGAGGGCTATCAGGTCACGGTGGCCAACGACGGCGAGGAAGGCCTGGAAAAGTTCAATCAGGTCAAACCCGACATGGTGCTGCTGGACGTGATGATGCCCCGCATGGACGGCTTGGAAGTGTGCCGCCGCATCCGCAAGGCAGGCAACACCCCGGTGATGATGCTCACCGCCAAGGGCGAGACCTTTGACAAGGTGCTGGGCCTGGAGCTGGGGGCCGACGACTACATGGTCAAGCCCTTTGACGCCAAGGAAGTGGTGGCCCGCATCAAAGCGGTGCTGCGCCGCTGCCAGACCACCACGGCTGCTGCCGAGAGCACCGAGGGCGTCATTGAATTCGACAACCTGCGGCTGGATATGAACAGCTACGAGCTGCGGGTGAAGGGCAAGGTGGTGGAGGCTCCCCCCAAGGAGCTGGAGCTGCTCAACTGCCTGGCCTCCCACCCGAACCGCGTTTACACCCGCGACCAGCTGCTGGACGAGGTGTGGGGCTTTGAGTATTACGGCGACAGCCGCACCATCGACGTGCACGTCAAGCGCCTGCGCGAAAAGCTGGCCGGGGCTTCCGACAAGTGGGAGCTGAAGACCGTGTGGGGCGTGGGCTATAAGTTCGAGGTGCGTCAGTAATGCGCAAAAGTGTTTCCACCGCGTTCTTCTCGCTGGTGTCCACCCTCATGGTGCTGGGCATCGTGCTGATGGGCGCTTCCGAGTGGGTGCTGTTCAAGAACTACTTTGCCAAGGACCGCTACGAAACGCTGGATCAGGTGGTGGGCGTCACCCAGCGCACGGCCCAGTATCTGGCCCAGCAGGCCGCGCTGCCGGAAGGCGACGAGCTGGATGCTTTGAGCACAAAGCTTGAGATCATCGGCGAGAGCGCCGAAGCCTATCTGTTCTTTACGGACAACGACGGCAAGGTGATGATCGCATCCAGCCCGGACAAGCTGGAAGCCGACGCCGTGCCGGGCGAGATGATGGAGAAGATCGACGCTTCCGGCCCGGATTACTACCATGTGTTCGGCACGCTGGACGGCGTGCTGACCGAGAAAAGCTACATCACGGTCAGCGAGATGTGCAACGAACACGGCCAGCCCAGCGGCTATGTGTTCCTGTGCTCCTCCGGCAACCAGCTGACCCAGTTCAAGCAGCAGTTCTGGTCCAACTTCCTGCTTTCCGCCTGCGTGATGCTGCTGTGCGCCAGCCTGCTGACAAAGCTTTTGATGCGCAGCCTGACCGACCCGCTGCAGAAGGTGACCGATGCCGCCCAGCGCTTTGGCGGCGGCGATCTTTCGGTGCGCGTCGAGGGCGTGGAGGGCGAAGGCGAAGTGGCCGACCTTGCCCGCACCTTCAACCGCATGGCCGAGAACATCCAGAATAACGATAATTCCCGGGGCCAGTTCATGGGTAACATCGCCCACGAGCTGCGCACCCCCATGACCACCATCAAGGGCTTTGTGGACGGCATCCTGGACGGCACCATCCCGCCCGACATGCAGAACCACTACCTGCAGCTGGTCAGCGAGGAGACCGGCCGTCTGGCGCGGCTCATCCAGAACATGCTGGACCTTTCCAAGCTGGAAAGCGGCGAATACCAGGTCAACGCCCGGATGTTCAACATCTGGGAGACCCTCACCGGCGTGGCGCTCTCGGCTGAGCAGCGCATCAACGACGGCATGATCGAGATCGAAGGCCTGACCATGGACGAAAAGGTGCTGGTCTATGCCGACCCGGACCTGATCCATCAGGTGGCCTACAACCTGCTGGACAACGCCATCAAGTTCACCCCGGCGGGCGGCACCATCCGCTTCCATGTGGAAAAGCTGGGCCCGGAGGCCGAGATCTCCATCTGGAACTCCGGCCAGGGCATCAGCCCGGAAGCACTGCCCTATGTGTTCCAGCGGTTCTACAAAGAGGACCGCTCCCGCGGCCTGCACGCCCGGGGCGCAGGCCTTGGCCTGAACATCTGCAAGGTACTGGTGAACCTTTCCGGCGGCCAGATCCGGGTGGAGAGCGAACAGGGCGAGTGGTGCAAATTCGTGTTCACCCTGCCCACCGTGGCCCCGAACCCCGGCGGCATGAAGCGCCTGCCGGACGAAGCGGGCGGCGAACCCACCGTGGAAGACCCCGCCAGCATGAAACCTGTGGAATGACAGCGCAGCCAGACTGCCCCAGCATCGGGGCGGTCTGGCTGCTTTTGCGTTGACGATTGAAAATGGCCGCCGCGTTCGCTTTGGCCATAAATAGCGGAAATAAAATTTTTTATTCGCAAATCGAAAAAATCTGCGGATTTTTTCGATTTGCCTTTTCACGGGAGGGGCCGTCAAGAGAAACGGCATCTGCTGCCGCTGGCTCCCTTCGGGAGCGTCCGCGCAGCAAGGATAAAGATGCAGTTTACCATACCGGCCTTTTGGGTGAAAGTGCGTTTGGAGCGCTCCGCGTTTGCGTAGCAATGAAAGCCCCAGTGGGGCTTTTAAGCGGCGAGCGGTCTGCGTCAGCAGATGGAGGGGCTTTGCCCCGACAAGTTCCGCAGAGCGCGACAAACGCGAAATTAAAAATAAAATTTCCGCTGAAGATGGCCAGAACGAAGTGGAGGCCATTTAAAATGGTCTGCCTGACAAAGGAAATGCCGCAAATGGACAAATCTTGCCATTTACGTCATTTCGGTGAAAAAGACGGCGGCGGGTTTGATTTTTTGCGCGTTTTCATGTAAACTAAAGAGTAACCATGCCTTCGTGGATTTTGCCGCAGAAAATGCGGCGAAATGTGAAACGCATGGGACAAAAACTGCTAAAGATAACGGAGCGTAAAGATATACTATGGCAATCGTAAGTCCTTCGATCCTTTCGGCCGATTTTGGCAAACTGGGTGCGGACTGCCGCATGGTGCTGGACGCCGGTGCGCAGATGCTGCATTACGACGTGATGGACGGCCACTTTGTGCCCAACATCAGCTTTGGCGTGCCGGTGCTCAAGAGCCTGCACAAGAATCTGCCCGACGCCTTCTATGACGTGCATCTGATGATCAGCCACCCGCTGCAGTATGCCGAAGCCTTCATCAAGGCGGGTGCGACCCTGTACAACTTCCACCTCGAGTGCGAAGACGACATCCAGCAGACCATCGACGCCGTGAAGGCGCTGGGCTGCAAGGTGGGCCTGACCATCAAGCCCGGCACCCGGCCGGAAGCGCTGGCACCGTACCTCGACCAGCTGGACCTTGTGCTGGTGATGAGCGTGGAGCCCGGCTTCGGCGGGCAGAAGTTCATGCCTTCGGCGCTGGAGAAGCTCTCCTGGCTCAAGGCCGAGCGGGAAAAGCGCGGCCTTGCCTACCTGCTGGAAGTGGACGGCGGTGTGGATGCCGTCACCGCGCCGCAGTGCGTGGCCGCCGGTGCGGACATTCTGGTGGCAGGCAGCGCTGTGTTCGGCGCGGCAGACCCGGCTGTAGCCGTGCAGCGCCTTGCCGCCCTTTGAGAGGTGCCGTGTATGGATGAAGCTTTGATCCAAGAGCAGGAAGCCCAGCTGCAGAAGACCGGCCGCTACTACAAGCACATCTGCTTTATGGCCATTCCGCTGCTGTGCATGTCCTGCTACCTGTACGGTCTGCGCCCGCTGCTGCTGTGCGGCATCGCGGTGCTCACCGGAAATTTGTGCGACCGTCTGGTGTCGCTGCTGCGCCGCCGCGTGTATCAGGCCAGCGATTTTTCCAACGAGAGCTTCGGCCTTGTCATCGCCCTGCTCATGCCCGCCACGGTGGACATCTATGTGCTGGTGGCGGCGGTGCTGGCCGGTGTGCTCATCGGCAAGGAGATCTTCGGCGGCTACGGCAGCTACCCCTTTAACCCTGCCGCTGTGGGCTATGTGGTGGCAGCGGTGTCCTGGCCGGAACAGGTGTTCCGCTATCCGCAGCCCTACACTGCCATCCCGCTGTGGGATGCCTCGTCGGTGCCGATATCCAGCGCCATCGAGGACACCCTGCGCAGCGGCGGTATGCTGAACATCGGTTCGCTGGCGCTGGGGCTGGGCGAATATGCCGCCCCCATGGGCACCGGCGCGGCCCTGATCATTCTGGCCTGCGGGCTGTTTTTGTGGACGCAGAAGGATGCCCACATGTCGGCATCCGTGAGCTTTCTGGCCACCTGTGCACTCATCGCCTTCTTCTTCCCGCGGCAGGCGGGCCTGGCCGACAGCGCCGTGCTGACGAACGCCCTGCCCCGTTTGCAGTGCATGCGGGACGAGCTGCTCACCGGCGCCATCCTGTTCAGCGCGGTGTTCCTGCTCAACGAGCCCTACACCTGTGCCCACCACCGGATGGGCCGGGTGCTGTACGGCGTGCTGGTGGGCCTTGTGTCCATGGGCTTCCGCTACTATGGCGTGTATGAGACCGGCGTGTGCTTTGCACTGCTGGTGGTCAACAGCATTTCGGCCTGGATCGACCGCACCGAGACGGGCCTGTACCGCATGACCCATCGGCAGCCCGGGCCGGGAAAGGAGGCCGCACAATGAGAAAAGTGACGGCAGAACTCATCGTAAAAGACCCGGCCAAGTTTGCCCACCACGACCGCGTATTTCTGAATAACCCGGTGGTCATGCAGGGCATGGGCCTGGCCCCGCTGGTGGTGCTTGCCACCTCCGGCCAGAACGCCGTGATGCTGGCCGCCGCCGTGGCGCTGCTGCTGGTGCCCTCCCGCGTGGTGGCCTGCCTTTTGAGCCGTCTGGTACCCCTGCGGGACGAAGACCCCTCGCAGGAAGAACTGCAGAAAAAGCTGCTGCCCCGTGCACTGATCTATGCCTTCAGCCCGGCGGTGGTGTATCTGGCAGCGTACCCCATCCTGAACGCCGTGTTCGGCACGGGCCTTTTGAGCCTGGGCATCTACCTGCCCCTGCTCACGGTGGAGCCGCTTTTGACCTACCGCTTCGGCCGCGTGCAGGAGACGGTGCACAAGGCGGTGTCCAAGGGCCTCCGCATCACGGTGGGCTATGCGCTTTTGCTGGTGCTGCTGGGCTGCGTGCGCGAATGGCTGAGTGCGGGCACCGTATTCGGGGCTGCTGTGGGCAGCCGGGCGCTGCTGCCCATGGCCAGCATGCCGGCGGGCGGCTTCATCGTGCTGGGCGTGCTGTGCGCCGTCTGGCGTGCGCTGGCGAAAAAGCGCCGTGAATATCTGGAAAAGGAAGCCCGCAGCCTTGTGGCCGTGAATCACCAGAAGGAGGCGGAGCACGGAGAATGAGAGACGTTGTGATCACTTCGGCTGAATTTTTCAGCTATGCCGTGCTGGCGGTGTTTGCGCAGAACGCCGTCTTTACCCGTGCGCTGGGCGTTTCGCGCCTGGTGCAGCTGGTGGGCGACGACCGCACCAGCAGCTGGCTGTTCGGTCTGCAGCTGTGCATCACCCAGGTGCTGGTGGCCCCCATCGCCTGGTATGCGGGCAGCGGGATCGCCCCGCTGGCAAACCGTGCCCAGCTGCGCCCGCTGGTGTATATCGCCAGCATCGCGGTGGTGTGCTTTGCCGAGCACGCCGTGCTGTGGCTGGCAAAGGGCCTGCCGCACCGCAGTGCGCTGCTGCGCATCGTGCCGCTGGCCGCGCTGAACAGCTGTGTGCTGGGCACTGTGCTGGTGGAGCGCACCCAGAGCTTTACGCTGGGCCAGAGCTGGGGCTTCGGCTTTGGCAGCGGCCTTGGCTATGTGCTGGCCGTGCTGCTGGTGACGGAGGCCCGCCACCGCCTGCGCAACAAGGCCATCCCGGAAGCGTTCCGGGGCCTGCCCATCACGCTGGTCTACATCGGCGTGCTGGCGCTGGCGATCTATGGTTTTACCGGACATTCGGTGATCCTGTAACATCGGCAGGAAAGGAGAATGCACTATGGCAAGATACAAACGCAGGCCGAAGGTCAAGCGCTACCATCGCAGCTTCTACAGCCGCACCGCCCGCATCAAGCGGGGCGTGGGCATCGTGGTGCTGGTGCTGGCGGTGCTGGGCGCGGCCTGGCTGGCAGCACCCCATGTGCTGGACTGGGCCACCCACACCTGGTACACCGTGGTGAAGAACCGCGATCTGGAAGCGGAATCCGCCTCCCGCGCGGCGTCTTCGGAAGCAGCGGCATCTTCTGCTGCGGCCGAGGCAGCTTCCTCGCAGGCGGCCTCGGAGCCCGCAGAGCCGGAGCTGGACGGCAAAGCCATCACTGGCGGCAGCTGGGCCGAGGTGGATGTGACCACCCTGACCGATGACGCCGCCATCCGTGCCGCGGCGCAGCAGCTGAAGGCTGCGGGCGCAGACTACGGCGTCGTGACCCTGAAGGATGCATCCGGCACGGTCTACTATGCGTCTGCGGTGGCGGCTGCTGCCAACGGCATCGTGGAGAGCCCGGCCGACCCGGCCCGCATTGCGGCCATCTTCCGGGAGGAGGGCATCATCCCGGTGGCGCAGATCGCGGCCTTCAAGGACCCCATCTCCTCCCGCACCGACCGCAGCATGGCCATCCATTACGGCGACGGCCTGTGGCTGGACGCCCAGAAGGACGGCAACGCCTGGCTGAACCCCTACTCTGCTGCGGCAGTGGAGTATGTGGGCGACCTGGTGGCGGAAGTGCAGGGCATGGGCTTTGAGCAGGTGATCCTGACCAACGTCCAGTTCCCGAAGCTCAGCCGCAAACAGGACTACGGCGAGACCGGCGGCGTCTCCCGTGCGGATCAGCTCAAGGCAGACATCGCTGCCCTGCAGAGCCGCTTTGCAGGCAGTGTGACATTGTGGTTCAGCTATACGCTGGACCAGTGCAATACCAGCAGCGTGGCGCTGGATGTGCCCGCTGTGACCCTGGGCATGGACAACCTGCTGGTGACGGCGGACAAGGCGCTGGATGCCGACAGCCGCACCGCGCTGGAACAGTCTGCCGCCGAACAGGGCGTGCAGCACCTGGTGCTGCACAGCACCGATACGTTCCAGTAAGTTTTTTGGAACGTTTCTGGCTTTTATAGAGAGGGAGGAATCTGCTATGAATTCGAAATCCTGCTTTGCACCGGCCCACATCCTTCTGCCTTCTGCGCAGATCCCGCTGGAACAGTGGGGCTGCATCGCCTGCGACCAGTTCACCAGCGACCGCGAATACTGGCAGAAGGCCGAGGCTGCCGCAGCAGGCAGCCCCAGCACCCTGAACCTGATTTTGCCGGAAGTCTATCTGGAGGACGGCGACGCGGACGCCCGTGTTGAAACGATCCACGCCACCATGAAGGATTACGAGCAGAACGTGCTCACCCGCAGCGTGGACGGTTTTATCTACGTCGAGCGCACCGAGCAGAGCGGCCGGGTGCGGCAGGGCCTTGTGGGCATGGTGGATCTGGAAGCCTACAGCTACCGCCGCGGCGCACCCTGCGCCGTGCGCCCCAGCGAGAGCACGGTGGAAAGCCGCATCCCGCCCCGCATGAAGGTGCGCACCGGCGCGGCGCTGGAAACGCCCCACATCATGATGCTGGCCGATGACCCGGGCTGCACCCTCATCGAGCCGGTGGCGGCGCATAAGGCGGAGCTGCCCAAGGTGTATGAGGGTGAGCTGATGCTGGGCGGCGGCCACATCGCAGGATGGGCCGTGGAGGACCCTGCCCTCATCGCGCAGATCGAGCATGCGCTGGACGTGCTGGGCAGCCAGGAAGAATTTGACAAAAAATACCCGGATGCCACCCGCCGCGACCCGCTGACCCTGGCTGTGGGCGACGGCAACCACTCGCTGGCCACCGCAAAGGCCTGCTGGGAGGAACTGAAAAAGACCCTGACGCCGGAGCAGGCCGCGAACCATCCGGCCCGCTGGTGCCTGGCCGAGGTGTGCAACGTGCACTCGCCCGCCATCGAGATCGAGCCCATCCACCGCGTGCTGTTCAATGTGGACTGCGCCGCCGTGCTGCTGGCGCTGATCACCTGGAGCGACGCGAACATGGCCGGGTGCTGCTTTGGCGGCAGCAAGAAGCAGCCCTTCACGCTGGCCGGGCCCCACATGGCCAATGTGCTCAGCTTTGAGGACCCCACCGCCCCGCTGACCGTGGGCACCATCGACGAATTCATTGAATACTACCTCGAACACCACAAGGAGGCCCGCGTGGATTACGTCCACGACGAGCCTGCCGTCCGTGCCCTGTGCAAGAAGGGCGCTGTGGCGTTCCTGATGCCGCCGTTTGCCAAGAGCGACCTGTTCAAGGGCGTCGTGATGGGCGGTGTGCTGCCCCGCAAGACCTTCAGCATGGGCCACGCGGAGGAAAAACGGTACTACATCGAGTGCCGGAAAATTGTAAAATAAGAACGCTCCCCCAAAAGCCTTCCCCCAGCCGGGGGAAGGTGGCATTGAGCAAAGCAAAATGACGGATGATGGGACAGCAGATGTGTGCAATTGACGCGCCCTCATCAGTCTGCTGCGCAGACAGCTTCCCCCGACCGGGGGAAGCCAATGGGGAAGTGCCACTTGAAATTAGGAGAACCATGACATTTAAAGAATTGAATCTGTCCGCCCCGCTGCTGCGCGCTGTGCAGGAGGCGGGCTACGAGACCCCGTCGCCCATCCAGGCGGCTGCCATCCCGCCGGTGCTGTCCGGCCGGGATCTGATGGGCTGCGCCCAGACCGGCACCGGCAAGACGGCTGCCTTTGCGCTGCCCATGCTGGACCGCCTCACGGCCAATGCACCCCGCCGCAAGGGGGCTATCCGGGCCCTGATCCTCACGCCCACCCGCGAGCTTGCTTTGCAGATCGGCGAGAGCTTTGAAGCCTACGGCAAGTACCTCAAGCTGCGCAGTACCGTCATCTTTGGCGGCGTGGGCCAGGCACCGCAGGTGGAAGCGCTGAAAAAGGGCGTGGACATCCTCATTGCCTGCCCGGGACGCCTGAACGACCTGATCGGTCAGGGCTTCATTGATCTGTCGGACCTTGAAATTTTCGTGCTGGACGAAGCCGACCGGATGCTGGATATGGGCTTTGTGCACGATGTGAAAAAGGTGATCGCCAAGCTGCCCAAGGAGCGCCAGAACCTGATGTTCAGCGCCACCATGCCCGCCGAGATCGAGCAGCTGGCCGCCGGCATCCTGCGCAAGCCCGCCTTCATCAAGGTGGACCCGGTGTCCAGCACGGTGGACCGCATCCAGCAGAGCCTTTACCATGTGGAGAAGGGCAACAAGAAGTTCCTGCTGCCCTGGCTCATCAAGAACCTGCAGCCCCCCGTGGTGAACGCGCTGGTGTTCAGCCGCACCAAGCACGGCGCGGATAAGATCGCCCGCGACCTGACCAAGCAGGGCATCCCGGCGGCGGCCATCCACGGCAACAAGAGCCAGACCGCCCGCGTCACCGCGCTGGAAGATTTCAAGGCCGGTAAGACAAAGGTGCTGGTGGCCACCGACATCGCCGCCCGCGGCATCGACATCAGTGAGCTGTCCCATGTGTTCAACTACGACCTGCCCGAGGTGCCGGAGACCTACGTGCACCGCATCGGCCGCACGGCCCGCGCCGGTGCCGACGGCACGGCTGTCAGCTTCTGCGCGCCCGAGGAGCAGGAATATCTGGCGGGCATCGAAAAGCTGAACCGCCGCAAGATCCCGGTGGTGAGCGGTCACCCCTGGGACGGTGTGCCCGCACCGGTGCGCCCGGAGCCGCCCGTGCGCGGCAAAAAGCCGAAGGCTGCCCCCGCACAGGCCGACAGCCAGCCCGAACCGCAGGCCGCCAAGGCTGCAAAGCCGGAAAAGCCCGCAGCCGCAAAGGCAAAGCCTGAAAAAAAGGCTGCCGCCGCGCCCAAGGCGCAGGCAAAGCAGCCCGCAAAACTGGAAAAAGAGGAACAACCCATGGATGATACCAAGCGCACTTCCGGCGGGCGCAATAATGACCGCCGTTCCAATAACAACAACAGCCGCCCCCGCCGGGAGCAGAACGCCCCGGCCCGCGGCAGCAACGCCCAGCCCAAGTTCGACCCCCACTTTGTGAGTGCGCCGGAGGCCACCCCGCTGCGCCCGGCCAAAAAGACCCCGGCAGCCCCTGCTGCCCCGGCCATCCGCAGTGCCGCTCAGCCGGCCCAGAACAATGCACAGGGCCAGCAGAAGGGCCGCCGCAATGACCGCAGTGACCGCCCGGCCCGTGGTGCCCAGAACGGCCAGAGCACCCAGAATGCAGAGCAGAGCCGCAGCCGGAATGACCAGCGCGGCCGCAGCCAGAACACGGGCCGCAGTGCCCAGCCCGCCCGCGCCCCCAAGGCAGAGCCTGCCCGCCGTGGCCGCGGCGCGGCCGCCCGCGATGAGGACCCGGGCCTTGTGCTCATCAGCCGCCGCCCGCCGCAGCAGAAGTTCACGAACTTTGAGGAGTATATGAACGCC
>OJKW01000415.1_pt1 | contig 34504 bp, 29 predicted proteins | sample 1596591 | NCBI WGS metagenome assembly OJKW01 (sample SAMEA4350166, study PRJEB24818) | metagenome | biome: human; feature: gut; material: faeces | place: Denmark | collected 2013-09
AAACAGGGGGAGCCAAAGGGTGAGCCGCCATCCGTAAGGTGGCGGCTCATTTCTTATTCAGGTCAGCCGCGTAGACGTGGGCCTTTAGCTCAGTTGGTTAGAGCAGACGGCTCATAACCGTCCGGTCCCGGGTTCGAGTCCCCGAAGGCCCACCACACAGGGGTATAGCTCAGTTGGTAGAGCAGCGGTCTCCAAAACCGCGTGTCGAGAGTTCGAGCCTTTCTGCCCCTGCCAAAAGAAGCCATGACGTTGTCATGGCTTCTTTTTTTGCGCCGGTGGCTCCGCTTTTGCGGCAGATGCCCGCGCAGGCGGACACAGGCGGTGGGAAAATGCCGAAATTGTGCGGAGAGACGGCCTTTGACACACTATGCTCCGGGTTTTGTCGATATTAAATAGAAAAAAACGGAAAATTTTGTGCGGAAATAAAGTTGATTGTTTGTCGAAATGGTGCTATGCTATCCCGTGTATATCCAGAAAAGGAAAATCACCCCGCAATGGGACGATTTTCCAGCCCGCGCAGGTGCAAGGAGCGCCTGCATTGGAGGGAGATTCCGGCAGAAAAGGGTACCCTTTTCCCGTTTCAACCCAGTTGAAACGATGGCTTTTCCGCATGGGACGGCGTCCCGCGCGGCGGAGCCTGCCACTGATCCGCAGGGGGTGCGGACTCGCCGGTGCAGTGCCGCGGCCACGGTGCGGACAGCGCACAGCATGATTCCGCAGACAAAAAAATCACATGAAAGGATGGGGGAACATGAACAAAACAAGAATGGGCAAAAGAGCGGCGTCATTACTGCTTTCGCTGGTAATGATGCTGTCTCTGCTGCCGACGGCGGCGTACGCTGCGATGGCGGACGGCGTCGACACCCAGGGCGCGAGCGTCTCCGAGAACGGAACGGGCGTGTCCGACGACAGCAACAGCAGCGGTAACACCGATGACTTGCAGGTCGGAGACAGCAAGGACAGCGGTGTCACCGGCGACCAGCAGGTCGGAGGCAGCAGCGGCAGCGGCACGGCGGATGATACCACCGGTGCTGAGGGCGGCGCTGATCCTACCGATTCTGTGAACGGAAACGATTCCGCAGACCCGCAGGATGATGGGGATGCGGTGCTGCCCGTGGCCAGCAGCGTGGTCAGCACCAGCGAGGAACTGGTGGCGGCTATCGCTGCTGCCAACGATGGTGACACCATCACGCTGGGCGAGGGCGAGTTTACCACTTACGGAAACACCTCTCCCGAGAAGTCTCTGACCTTTGTGGGCGCGGGCACAGGTACCGTGTGGACCATCGGTGACCTGGACAAGGACGTCGGTGGTGAGGGAAATGGCGATTGCAGCTTCGACGGTTGCAACACCGTTACTTTCCGGAACATGACGCTAAAGAGCAACGGCGCGGATTATCGCGGCTTCATCCGTATCAGCAACACCGTGGTTGAGAACTGCACGCTCAAAGGCAAGACGGCGTATTGGGGCTATGAGACCGCGAAGTTTGTGAACTCTACCTTCAATGCACCGGAGGGCGACTATGCTCTGTGGGATTATTCCACCAAGGCCATGACCTTTGAAGGCTGCAGGTTCAACATCTCCGGTAAGGGCGTCAATGTCTACGTGGAGCAACCCAGCACGGACGCGCGCACTGTCGAAGTAAACGGCTGCACAGTCAACTCCGACAAGGCGGGCAAGGCGTTCCTGAACATCAAGAACAGCACGCAGGCCTTTGATGTGACGCTGAGCGGCACGAACATGGTGACCGGCCTTGAGGCCAATGGCACCACCGGCTCCGCGCTGTATCAGGTGGAAACTACTGAGGTCACTGAGACCACCGGCAAACCGGTCGCGGTGAAGGCGAAGGCTGATGACGGCACAGTCACGACCCTTTACGAGGTCAAGGAAACGGTGGAAGCCTCCGTGGCAGAGGTCAACGGTGCCAAGTACAAGTCCCTGCAGGCGGCTGTTGACGCGGCCAAGAGCGGCGCGACCGTAACCCTGCTGGCGGATACTCGCGAGAATGTCACGGTTTCCAAGAATGCCATCGTCCTTGACCTGAATGGTCATACGCTGAATGGCGGCACCGAGAATGCCAAGCCCGCGCTGACCGTCGACAACAAGAAGGTCACGCTGAAAGACAGCAGCGAGGCGCAGACTGGTACCATCAAGCGTGAGGATACTGCGGACACGAAGACTTCCCACTATGTCATCGACATCCAGGGCAAGAACGGCTTTATGATCGTCGAGAGCGGCAAGGTGGAGAACAACAGCGGCATCCCCGGCGTCAAGGGTTCCTCCCTGATCCGTCTGGGCAACGACAGCGTCAGTGGATGGCCCACCCTGACCATCAAGGGTGGTACGTTTACCCAGGATAACTTCATCGCCATCAAGGTGGATCGCGGTACACTGCACCTGCTGGGCGGCACCGTGAACTCCGCCAACAGCTTCGCCATTGAGAACTGGAACAACGCCTATATCAAGGGCGGTACGGTCAACGGCACCGTGTCCACCTGGGTATACAGCACCGGTGCGGCGTTCAGCAAGCTGGAAATCAGCGGCGGCACGGTCAACGGCAATGTTGCTTCCGTGAACTATGACAATGCTGCGGACAAGCAGGCGCGGGTCTATGTGACCGGCGGCACCGTCACCGGTACGCTGGGCACCTATACCTATAACAATGGCTTGGTTGCTATGGACGAGACAGCCAAGGCCACCATCGAGGTCACCGGCGGCACGTTCTCCAAAGACCCCACCCAGTACGTGGTGGAGGATTCCGGCGTTACTAAGAACGACGACGGCACCTTCGGTGTGGCGAAGGCGTATCTGGCCAAGGTCGGCGACACCTCCTACTACACCATGGACGAGGCGTTCAAGGCGCAGACGACCAGCGGCGAGGCTATCGTCTTGCTGCGCGATTATACCACCGGTTCAACGTTCAACTCCGGCACCGTTGCACGCACGGTGGATCTGAACGGCCATACCTGGACCTGCACCGGCACGGATGCAAACAGCGCGGCCTTCGAGATCAACAACCCCAATGCGAAGCTGACCGTGAAGAACGGCAAGGTGGTCAGCAGCCAGCTGGCGGGTCTGATCCCCTCCGCCATGGGCGGCACCATCAAGTATGACAATTCCGAACTGGTGTTCGAGAATGTCGAGATGACGACCACCGCTCGCAGCGGCATCGAGACCAACGGCAACAACACCAACGATACCGTGACGCTGAGGAACAGCACGCTGAACGTGCCCAACGGCTTCGGCATCTACTTCCCCAGCTCCGGCACGCTGACCATCGAAAACAGCGTCATCAACGCCAAGACCATGGGCGTGCAGGTCTGCTCCGGCAGCCTGAACATCAGCGGCGCTGGCACGGCCATCACCGTCACTGGTGACGGCATTGCCAAGACCGAGAACGACGGCGCCATCGAGGACGGCGCGGCCATCTCCATCGTGAACCGCATCGGCTACAAGGGCCTGTCCAAGATCGAGGTCAAGGGTGGCACGTTCACGGCCAAGGGCGACAACGCCGCGGTCAAGGCCTACAAGTGGGAGAACCAGACCGCGAGCGCGTTTGACAACAGTGAGAACGTTGTTGCCATCTCCGGCGGTACGTTCTCCAGCGCGGTGGACAAGTCCCTGTGCGCTAACGGCTACATCCCCACCCAGAACGCGGACGGCACCTACGGCGTGAAGGAAGGCAAGTATGTTGCCGAGATCGGCAGCCAGGGCTACGAGTCCCTGACCGAGGCTATCGGTGCGGCGCAGGACGGCCAGACCGTGACTCTGCTGGCTGACGCCGCCGAGGACGTGGTCATCAGCAAGAGCATTACCCTCGATCTGGGCGGCAAGACCCTGACCAACACCAACGCCAGTAAGGCCACGATCTCCGTGACCGGCGGCACCGTCACCGTGAAGAACGGTAATGTTGTGGGCGGCACCAGCTACTACAACATCGAGGTCAAGAAGGATGCCAACCTGACGCTGACGGATGTGACCGCCACGGCGGGCAACACCGGCTCCTCCATGATCGACAACTGGGGCACCCTGACCATCACCAGCGGTACCTACACCGGCGGTCTGAACGTGGTCAAGAGCGAGGAAGACTCCAAGCTGACTATCACCGGCGGTACATTCGAGCTGAGTTATGCGACGAACGGATACACAGGAGTTATCTTTGCGTACGGTGATACCACCATCAGCGGCGGCGAGTTTATCCAGAGTTTGACCACCACAGGACGGTGGAATCACCCGACGGTCGTCCTGACCGGTGTTGTGGAGGGCCATACCGCTATCACGCGGGTTACCGGCGGTCACTTCGTCAACAAGATGTCTGGGGAGAGCATTTTCCGCGGTGTCGGCAAGGCCACCTCTGACAACTTCAAGGTTTCCGGCGGTACGTTTAACAAGAGTATTCCCGATGCCTATTGCGCCGATGGCTTCATCCCCACCAAGAACGCGGACGGCACCTACGGCGTCAAGGAAGGCCAGTATGTCGCCGAGATCGGCAGCAAGAAGTACGAGACGCTGGCCGACGCGATCCGTCTGGCTGCAAAGGGCAGGACCATCACCCTGCTGGCAGATGTCGAGCAGAACACCCAGCTGACCATCAACAAGAGCATCACGCTGGATCTGAACGGCAAGACCATCCGTAACACGGCGGACATCTGGGGCGATAAGGCCAACGCTATCCTGTCCATCACAAATGGCGCCAAGGTGACCATCACCGGCAACGGCACCATAGATGCCAAGGAGAACGACTGCTACACCATCAACGTGGTGAAGGGCGACCTGACCATCGAAAACGGCACCTTCTACGGCAATGTCAGCGTGGTTCAGGTGCAGGAGGGCACCCTGTCTGTCAAGGGCGGCACCTTCGACCTGCACCAGAAGTGGGAAGGCAGCAGCAAGTATCTGATCAACTGCATCGATGATGCGTATGTGGGCGGCAGTGCGAATGTCGCCATCAGCGGCGGTACGTTCGTCGGCTTCGACCCCAACGTCTCTCCCGAGCAGAAGGTGGACGGCAAGACTTCCAGCTTCGCGGCTCCCGGCGTTGGTATCACCAAGAACGAGAACGGCTCCTTCACGGCTGTTGACGGCATGACCGCCCAGATTCTGGACAAGGACGGCAATTCCGTCAAGGCGTACAGCACTCTGGCCGAGGCCGTTGCGGCGGCTCAGGACGGCCAGACCGTGAGACTGCTGGCGGATGTCGCCGAGAGCAGCATCAAGGTCAACGCGAATATCACCATCGACCTGAACAAGATGACCGTGACCGGTAGCTTTGTCACCTACGGCGAAGTGACCATCCAGAACGGTACCATTGATGTTCCCGACGGCAAGACGAACTATGCCTACGGCAAGTTGACACTGGCGGATGTGGACATCACCGGCAAGGCGGCCAGCAGTTCTCTGCTGAGTGTGAACTACAACGGCAGCGTGACTATCGACAAGGATTCCACCATCGTTGCGGACAGTGCGAAGGGTGATTATCCTGCGGTGTTCATCAAGGGCCAGGATGACAGCGGCAAGACCTATGCTCCCGAACTGAATATTTACGGCACGGTGCAGAGCGCCAAGACACCCGCCATCCAGGGCAACGGCACTGACAGAGGCGTGTCCCACGTCAACGTGTTTGAGGGTGCAGTTGTCAAGTCCGAGAAGCTTGCTATCTACCTGCCCCAGCCCTGCGAGGTCAACATCACCGGCGGCCTGGTGGAGGGCTACTGCGGTATCGGCATCAAGTCCGGTACGCTGAACATCTCCGGCGGTACGGTCCGCGGCGTTGCCAACAACAATGTCATCGGCGATGAGTATTCCCAGACCAACGGTATCAGCTATGACGGCTCTGCCATCATGATCGACTCCTACATCGGCTACGCCGGTCAGGTTCAGATCAACATTTCCGGCAACGCTGTGGTGGAGAGTAAGTATTCCACCGCTATCCGTGAGATCGGTAACGACAAGAGCCAGACCAACCTGGTGGGCCTGGACATTACCGGCGGCACGGTGCTGGGCGCCAAGGATACGGACGCTGTTCTGGTCCGCGACGTGACCGCCAAGGATGTCAACATCTCCGGCGGCGAGTTCAGCAGCATCGTCAAGAAGGAGTATTGCGCTCCTGGCTTCACGCCTGTGACGACTGCCAACAGTGAGGGTCGCTACGGCGTGAAAGTGGGCATGTTCACCGTCATGGTGACGTCCCGCACCACCGGCAGCAACAGCCCCGTGGCCAATGTGGCCGGCGGCGGCAGCAACATCACCTACGCGCAGGGCACCACGGTCACGGCATCCGCCATCAGCGGCTACAAGTTCGTGGGCTGGTTCGTCAACGAGTACACCGGCACGCCGTACAGCACTAACCTGAGCTGCGAGGTCAAGCCCACCGACGACTGGACCATGATCGCGGTCTACGAGCCCATCAGCGGCGGCAAGTTCTGGCTGACTGTCACGGCTTCCGAGTTCACGGTCAACGGCGGCGCGGTGCAGGATTCCTACCTGTATGAGCAGTTTGCCGTCGGCGCATCTGTGACGGTGAACTTCACCGGCAGCGAGAACTTCCTGTACTGGGTCAACGCATCCAACAAGGTGGTCTCCACCGAAAAGAGCTACACCTTCATCATGGGCAGCGAGACGACCCTGAAGGCTGTGTACGGCAAGGCGCGTCAGAATCAGGCCACCGTGGTGTTCATCTCCCACAGCGACCAGATCATCAGCTCCAAGGCCTACACCACCTCCGATACCATCCAGTTCCCCGTGCCTCCCATCAAGATGGGCTGCACCTTCACTGGCTGGTCCATGACGGAAGCTGAGATCCGCGCGGCCATGGCCAACAACAGCGGCATCATTCAGGTGCGCGCACGCTATACGGAGCCCAGCATCGCCTGCACGGTGACGGTGGTCTATCCCGAGGGTACCGACAATCAGGTCGTGAACGCAGTGGTCGGTAAGGCCATCGACGTGACGGCTAAGGACATCGAGGGCAAGACCTTCTCCTACTGGACGGATGACAAGGGCACCGTTCTGGGCTATACCAAGACGCTGAAGCTGGCCCCCAGCGGTGACATGACCGTGAAGGCTGTCTACGACGAGAATGCCGAGGTCAAGCCTGTCATCTCCATGACGGCTATTGATGCCAGCGCGGGCAATGGCTACTGGGTGGTCTCCTTCACGGCAACGCGTGCGGTGCCCGCGGGCTACGAGATGGTGAAGCAGGGTATCCTGTATAGCCTTGATAGCCGCTGCGCTGGCGAAGCGGGCAAGGATTACCTGAAGCTGACGGCGGACGGTACGGTGCCCGAGGGTGTGTATGAGTACAGCGGCAAGGACCAAGCTTTGAATGGCGTGACCCGCTTCAACGGCAAGGTTGGGACTGCAGATACCACTCTCTACGGACGCGGCTACATGATCCTGAAGAACAGCGCTGGCAAGGTCTTGTACGTGTACGCGGATACGATCCTGTCCGGCAGCTACAACAGCCTGAAGAAGTAAAGGAGGAAAATCAGTGGATAAAAAGCAGTATGAATCTCCGGAGATGCAGGTCATCCTGACCACCGGTGAGGACATCATCACCACCAGCGGCGACAGCGGCATCGATGAGGGCGAAAGCCCCGGCATTATTGGCGGCTGATCCGCCATCTCCGACCCTAACCCAAAACAGGGGCATAGTCCGCGGGGACTATGCCCCTGTGCGCAAAGCAAAGGAGCGACTTATGAAAAAACTCATCCCCGTGCTGCTGTCGCTGCTCATGGCGCTGGCCATGACGGCCACAGCGCTGGCTGCCACCGTCTACACCGAGGGTGCGCTGCACTACACCATCGCGGACGAGTCCATCACCATCACCGGCTATTTCGGTAAGGACGCCGCAGTCACCGTACCGGCCAGCATCGCCGGTATCCCTGTGAACACCATCGCCAAGGGCGCGTTCACGGGCAATGACAACGTGAAAACGGTGGACCTGCCGGACACCATCACCGCCGTGGAGGAGGGGGCCTTCGCCTCCGGCATCACGGTGAACTACAACAGCAACGTCAACGGCGGCAACACGCCGGACGACAGCAAGCCCGATGACAGCAAACCGGACGACAGCAAGCCCGATGACAATAAGCCCGCCGACAACAAACCCAACAACGGCGGCACCGGCGCCGACACGGGCACCGTGGACGTGGACAACTCCGGCACTGCCGGCGACACCACCGGTACCACGGGCGGTACCGGCGGCGCAGAGGACACCGGCATTGACGAGGGCACCGTCTCCGTGGACGACCTGCCGGACTCTGCCGACAGCCAGACCGGCGCACAGGACAGCGCCGCCGTTCCTCAGCAGAGCGCGGGGCTCACATGGCTGTGGGTGCTGCTGGGCGTCATCGCCGTGGCGGCGATCATCGGCATCGTCGTGACGCGGAAAAAGAAGCACTGAGACACGAAACCGCAGGAGGGTAAGCCCTCCTGCGGTTTTTTGCGCAAAAAAAGGAAGCGGACGGGTCACGTCCGCTCCAAGTGAGGAGAAAAATGATGGAAAATCAATTTCAAACGGGCGCTGCCCGCTGAAACCATGGGAAGATCAGAACAGGGTACACAGCAGCCACGTCAGTCCGATGGCCGCCGCGCCGATGGCGGCCCACAGCCAACCGGGGACGCGGACGCGCCGGCGCGGCAGACCCTGACAGCGGGCATAGTTCTTGGCGATGCGGACGGCCTGATCCACCAGCTGCTGTGAGCTGACGCCGCCGCCATCGGTGCGCAGAATGAAAATGGCCTGTTCGAAGATCTGGGGGTCCGGAGAATCCACCACGATGACGCGGCGGGAAATACCTTTAACCAAGCATATGCCCTCCTTGCTGTCCGTTTACTGCGCCGCCCTATCGCATCGGGCGACGGTAGTAGTATGGACGGCGCGGCGGCAGATTATACCTGCGCGGGGCCATTTTCTTCGCCCCGCAGCCGGTGCAGCGCCAGCACGGCGCAGTCATCGGACCGCCCGCCGTGTTCGGCGGACATGGTGAGGATGCGGCGGGCCAGGGCGTCGGGAGTGCCGCCGCCCCAACCGGCCAGCAGATCCTGAAGCCACTCGTCCCCGTCGCCGCCGACCACGCCGTCGGAGACCATCACCAGCCAGCCGTCCGGCGGCAGGACGAAGCGGATGACATCGGGCTGGCGGTCCGCACCCTCCAGTCCCGCGGGCAGCGCCGCGCCGCCGTACCGCGTGACGCGGCCCAGCTTTTTCAGATACGACGGCGCCGCGCCGTATTTATAGAGCGCGGCCTCACCGGTGCTGCGGTCCAGCCGCAGCAGGTCGATGGTGGTGAAGCCCGCGCCCTCGCGGCAGCGCAGCAGCATCGCCGTGTTCAGTGTTTTCAAGGCCGGCAGCGGCTCCACGCCCGCCTGTAAAAACTGCTTCAGTAACCGCACGGTCATGGCGGCCTCACGGTGGGCGGCCTCGCCGCTGCCCATGCCGTCGGACAGCAGCAGGCACGCCGCGCCGCCCGCCTCAAAGGACGCCGCCTGATCGCCGCACAGTGTCTCGCCTTCCTTGGGCCGCAGGGCGATGGAGGTGCGGCAGGCAAAGCGAGGCGGCGCCGACACCGGCACGCCGGAGGACAGAACCTCCGACATCTGGGCGTACTGCTGCCGCGCCACCTGATACGCTTCCTCCAGCTGGAGCCGGTGAGCGCGGCGCAGCAGGAACTGGTGCAGCTGGTCGTTCAGCGCCTCCAGCAGCTGGGGGAAGTGCAGGCAGCGGCTGGCAAAATGCAGGGGGAAGTCCTCTGCGCAGGCGCTGCCGCGGCGCAGCAGGCGGGGGCAGGCGTCGTTGAAGGCATTGTAGGTATCGTTGTAGTGTGCCTGCCAGCAATCCCGCTGCAATAGACACCCTGCGCAGATCTGCTCCGCCGCGCGGTCGAACAGCACGGCGGGATTCTCCGGCCGCGGCGGCGATACCTCGGTGAAAAAGCTGTCGTACACGGCGCGGAACGCAGCGGCAGGGGTGGCCTCCGGCTGGGCCGGCGGCGCGGGCGCCTGCTGGGCGAGCCGCAGCGGCAGGCGCTGAGGCAGCAGAAGATAGAGCCCCGCACCCGCCATGCTCTGAAACAGCAGAGGCAGCGGGTCCGGCCCGTCAAGCAGCACATATCCGGCCATGGCTGCGGCAGTATACACCAGCGGCACGGCCAACCGGCCCCGCTCCCTGACAGCGGAGGCGGCTCCCATCCCGCCGCAGCACACTACGGTCAGCAGCACCGCATCGCCGGTGAACAGATCCATGGTCAGACCGGCCACGGCTCCCGCCGCCGCGGCGGAGGCGGGGGACAGGCACTTCGCCGCGGCCATCAGCAGCGCCGCCGCCAGCATACCGCCCACGCGGAAGCCGGAGAACGACCAGCCGTAGGCGGTAAGGGACAGCCCCAGACCCAGCAGGAACAGCGCTTGCCCGCGGCTCACCGCCGAGGCATTGGCATCCGACAGCGACGGCAGCAGCGCTGCCGCAGCGTACAGCACGGTGCAGGCAGCGGCGCACAGCGCCCACTGCCGCGGCTGCCGCTGGATGAGATAGGCCGACTGCACCAGCAGCGTCATCAACACGGCAGCCACCGGCCGGAATACCGGACGGCGGTACAGGCGGGTGGTGCAGAACGCCGTGTTGGCACAGAAGATGAGGATGGCGGCGGCGGTGTGGCGCAGCCCCGCCTGAAAATCCAGAAAAAGGAAAGCGCCCAGTCCCGCGCCCAGCAGGGCGCTGAGCCCGGGCCAGCTGACGCCTGCGGCGGAGACGGCCGCCAGCGCCCATGGGCTGTACAGGCCGTCCAGCGCCGCGCCGGACAGCAGAAACGCGGCGGCCGCCGGTAAAAACCCCGTCAGCAGGGAGCGGAGCGGGACGGACCGGACGGCCTCGGTGACAGTTTTCAAGGCTTGTCCCTCCTTTCACGCCTATTGTAACCGGAACGGCGGACGCATCCTGTCGGGAAATGGCGGCGCATCCCAAAGCCGCCGGCCGCAGCGGCGGAAAATTTTGCTGTTGTATTTCCCGCGCCGATTTGGTACAATGCCGTTGACAGAAACTGACATACTTCGTACAGGAGGAGACCCATGAAAAAGCTGTTTGCCATGCTGATGGCACTGACGATATTGATGACCATGGCCGCCTGCGGACAGCAGACGGCGGACGATGCCGGCGGCACCGTGGACCCCGGCGCCGTGGCGGATCGGGACACCTCAGGTCAGGTGGACATGCCCGCCGATGACGCCGGCACGCCGGAGCTGGGCAGCGTCAACGGCGGTACCTACACCAACGAGTTCGCCGGCATCGGCTGCACGCTGGACGAGACCTGGACGTTCTACACCGAGGCGCAGATCGCGGAGATCAACGGCTTCCTGACGGAGGGCACCAGCGACGAGGATATGCGCCAGCTGATGGAGGAGAACCAGAGCGTGTACGATATGTACGCCTCCTCCACCGATGGGCTGATGACCATGAACGTGGTGTTCCAGAACATGGGACTGCTGTTTGGCACCACCATGAGCGCTCAGGACTACGTGGAGCTGTCCGCAGAGCAGCTGCCCGACGCCATGGGCACCTACGGCTTTGAGGACGTGACAGCGTCCGTGACCACGGCGGAGTTCGCCGGTGCGGAGTGTCCCGCGATCGCCATCACCGCCACGGTACAGGACACCCCCATGTATGAGCTGCTGGTGTGCATGAAGGAGGGCAACTACATCTACTGCGTGACGCTGTGCAGCTACACGGAGGATGTGACGGCCCAGATGGCAGCGCTGTTCTACACGCTGTAAGCAGCAAACCCGTGAGCCGCGGCAGACGCCGCGGCTCGCTTTTTCGGAAAGGAGCGGAGACCATGGCAAAATATGTGCTGATACCGGATTCCTTCAAAGGAACGCTGTCCTCGGAGGACATCTGCCGCATCGCGTCGGAGGAGATATTGCGGCTGGAGCCGGAGGCGGAGATCTGCGCCATTCCGGTGGCGGACGGCGGCGAGGGCACGGTGGACGCCTTTCTGGCCGCCGTGGGCGGCACGCGGGCGGAGGTGCCCTGCACAGGGCCCTGCGGCCAGGAGGTCATGGGCTTTTACGGCCTGCTGCCGGACGGTACGGCGGTGGTGGAAATGGCCGCAGCGGCGGGCCTGCCGCTGGCGGGCGCGTGCCGCGATCCGGAAAAGACCACTACCTACGGCGTGGGCCAGCTGATGGCCCACGCGCTGTCCCGCGGAGCAAAGCGGCTGGTGCTGGGGCTGGGCGGCAGCGCCACCAACGACGGCGGCTGCGGCGCGGCCGCCGCGCTGGGCGCGGAGTTTCTGGATGAGGAGGGACGGGCGTTCGTGCCCACCGGCGGGACACTGACCCAAATCGCCCATATCCGCATGAAGGGTCTGCGGGAGACGCTGGCGGGCGCGGAGGTCACGGTGATGTGCGACATCGACAACCCCCTGTGCGGTCCCGCTGGTGCGGCGGCGGTGTTCGGACCCCAGAAGGGGGCGGACGCGGCCATGGTGGCCCGCATGGATGCGGGCCTGCGCCATCTGGCGGAGACGCTGGAAAAAGACGTGGGCATGGAGGTGCTGACACTGGCGGGCGGTGGTTCAGCCGGCGGCTTTGGGGCCGGTGCGGCGGCATTTTTCGGCGGACAGCTGCGCATGGGCATTGATGTGGTGCTGGATCTCACGGACTTTGACCGGAAATGCCGCGGCGCATCGCTGGTCATCACCGGCGAGGGTCATCTGGACAGCCAGAGCCTGCGGGGGAAGACGGTGGTGGGCGTGGCCCGCCGCGCCCGGGCGCTGGGTGTACCGGCGGCGGCGCTGGTGGGCGGCTGCGAGACGGCGCTGGACGCGGTGTACGCGGAGGGCGTGTCCGGCGTATTCCCCATTCACCCGGCGCTGTGTACCTGGCCTCAAGCCGCCGCGCGAACCGAGGAGGATCTGCGCTTCACCATGGGCAATCTGCTGCGCTTTATGGCCGCCCTGCGGCGATAACAAAAACGGGAGACCGCACCGCAGTCTCCCGTTCTCGTATATGGCTCCAAATGTAATCAGATGATCTTCTCAAAGACCATAGTGGCCTGGATGCGCTCGCCGCCCGGCATGCCCTCGCCGTTGGAGGCGGTGATGGTGTGCAGGCGGCAGCCCTTGCGCGTTCCGCGGCCCGCCCGCAGGCAAACGATTTTGCACAGCAAAATCCCTGCTCCAAAAAGAAAGACACCCGTGAGGGTGTCTTTCTTTTTGTGACCACCCACCACTTTTGTTGTCAGTGAATCAGTGCTTTTTGTCTTGCTTTTCCGGTGACGTAGTCGTTCCTTCCAGCAGATCTGTCACAACCTGATGGAGCTGTGCAGCGTTCTTGGAGGTAATGACAGGGACACCGGTTTGGCTTTCGATGGCTTTCCGTGCATCACCGGCCACTTTTCCTCCGGCACGCGCTACATCAATGTTTTCCGAAAATGTCTCCGGAGCTTTCTGCTTGGATATCTCCGTGGTGGTCGCCTCCGCCAGCATATTCAGCACCAGTTCCAGCGTAGTCATGTTGTCGCGGAGATTTTCTTTCTTCAGACCCTTGAGGTTTTTATATTGCCGTGTGGACATCCCTGACCATGCACGGGAGATCTCATCGGTAAGTATTGCGTACTCCACGCCTTTCTGCACGCCGCGGGTATCCCACTCGTCCGTTAGTTCTTTGCGGACTTGGATAGCTTGCAGCCGCTGGTTGATCCACTCGCGTGTGTAGCCTTTCTTGAGGTATGTCTCCAGTGCTCGTTCAATGGTCAACTCTGGATCGATGGTTTCCTCAATGCGCTCTCTGCCTACCCGCGCCAACCACAGCTTGAACGGTTCCGCTTTGGGGGAAGGAATGGACTGGATGATACGGAGAAGCTGCTCAGTGTCGGCTACGTCGGTCAGGCGCTTTTTGCCATCTGAGGCGGACATTTTCAAACCGTGACAATTTGTCACGGTTTCATTGCCTTCAGCTTTCAAACGCTGCTTGAGCTTGCGCCAATATGCCGCAGGGTCAACGCTGTCCGTCAGTACACCTACAACATCGACGATAGAAAAGTACCATTCTTCTTTTTCTTCGTCCCATGCGGTGCGAATGCGTTTGTCGTCAAATAGTTGGATCTTATCATTTTGTGCCATTCTGTTCACCTCGTTTCTGCAATAACTCTCTCAGTAATCCATGGCAACCTGCCATCACATCCTGCCATGTGGCCTCGAAATCATCGGTGTACCACGGGTCGGCCACATCGCGGGGATGGCCGGTGTAATCCAGCAGCAGCAGATGTATCTTGCCATCTGGGTCACCACCGCAAATACGCCGTATATTCTGTAGGTTGGCTCTGTCCATGCCGATGAGCAGATCGAATTCTTTGTAATCGTTTTTGGTGAGCTGCCGCGCCGCGTGGCCGCCGCAGGATATACCGTGTTCTGCCAGCTTACGTCGTGCCGGAGGATAGACGGGGTTGCCTATCTCCTCACGGCTGGTTGCAGCGGACTCTATATGGAATTGGACTGCCAGCCCCGCTTTTCCTACTAAGTCCTTCATTACGAACTCAGCCATTGGGCTGCGGCAGATATTGCCGTGGCAGATGAATAAGATTTTCTTCATATCACGGTGTCTCCCAATTATTATCTTCGCTTTCAGTATAGCAAATGAATCCCCTGCCCGTCGAGAGAAAATATGTAAGAAGGACTCCGTTTCTCGACAGAATATCCGGGAAACGGAGCCCTTTCAAAAGATCATCTCTCTTCCAAGCTTTGAAAGGCGGAGTTCATTCAAAAAAGTAGGATACCTTCGAATAGATGGCGGCAGTTTTAATATGCTTACACCTTTTCCTTCCGGTTGCTGCCGAAAGAGTGAACAGTCCCTACAAACAGACTTGCATTTCTCAAATTCTTCGTACTCGGTATCAATTCATGATATCGATAAAACCACGCGCAGCATGGTCGTCACTGCGGAATAAAGCAGAGAAAGGGCAGCACGATGTACGAAAAATATGAATCGCCCCTGTCATCCCGGTATGCATCAGAGGAGATGCTGTATCTATTCTCCCAGAAAAAGCGTATTCAGGTCTGGCGAAGGCTCTGGACCGCGCTGGCCCGGGCGGAGCATGATCTCGGCCTGCCCATTACGGCAGAGCAGGTCGCAGAGCTGGAAGCACACATAGATGACATTGATTTTGCATGCGCCGCACAACGGGAGCGAGAGGTACGGCATGATGTGATGGCGCACGTCTATGCCTACGGAAAAGCGGCCCCCGGCGCCGCAGGCGTGATCCATTTAGGGGCCACAAGCTGTTATGTAACCGATAACGGGGATCTGATCCTTTATCGGAACGGTCTGCGCCATCTCCGCAAGGAACTGCTGGACGTGCTGAAAAATCTTGCGGACTTTGCGGAGAAATACAAGTCGCTGCCCACCCTCGGCTATACCCACTATCAGCCCGCGCAGCTTGTTACCGTGGGCAAACGGGCGACACTCTGGATGCAGGATTTTCTTTCCGACCTGGAGGAACTGGAGCACGTACTGGCACACATGAAATTCCTCGGCTGCCGTGGGACCACCGGTACCGAGGCCAGTTTTCTGGAGCTATTCAATGGTGATACCGAAAAGATCGACCAGATGAACCGGCAGATCAGCGCGGAATTCGGATTTGCAGCGTGTTTTGATGTCTGCGGGCAGACATATCCCCGAAAGGTGGACAGCCGCATCCTGAATTGTCTGTCTTCTATTGCGCAGAGTGCCTATCGGATGGCAAACGATATTTGCCTGCTGCAGCATGACCGGCAGATAGAGGAGCCCTTTGAAGAAAACCAGATTGGCTCCTCCGCCATGCCGTATAAGCGAAACCCCATGCGCAGTGAGCGAATCTGTTCTTTGTCCCGCTTTCTGATCTCGGACGCCGTAAATGCCTCCATGACGGCGTCCGTACAGTGGCTGGAACGCACGCTGGATGACTCCGCCAACCGCCGCATCTCCATGCCGGAGGGATTTCTCTGCGCCGATGCGATCCTGCGTCTCTGCAGGAATGTGACCCACGGACTTGTTGTAAATGAGGCGATCATTGGCAAGGCCGTTCGGGAATACCTCCCCTTCATCGCCACGGAAAATCTGCTGATGGAGGCCGTCAAACGCGGCGGAAACCGTCAGGAGCTGCACGAGGTGATCCGCCGCTGTTCCCACGCGGCCTCCGCAAGGATGAAGGAAGGCGAGCCCTGCGACCTTCTGGAGCAACTGGCGGCAGAGCCGGCTTTTTCCATGCATACAGAAGACCTCGCCGTTCTGCTGAAGCCAGAGGCCTATATCGGTCGCTGCCCGGAGCAGGTGGACACGTTCCTGCGCAAGGTACGCCCGCTGCTCGAAGGCACTTCCGGCGATACCCCTGACATTGATTTGTAGGGAGGATTCCCTGCGCTTTTGCACCTCTTTCTGTGATCTGCGGAAGCAGGACGGAAAAGGCTGCCTGACGGCCCTCATCATATACCAAGAATCTACAGAGCCACCGGGCGGGAGCATTGCTCTCCACCCGGTGGCTCTATTTCTTCGTTTTGATACCCTTTTATTGTTTCCAACAGCGCAAAATGTGACCATTTCCCTGCCAGCGACAAGAGACAGCCATTGTCCTCATCTCGTCAAAAGAAGCGCTTCCAGCTTTGCGCGCGCAGTCAGGAGCAGCTCCGTCACCTGACTTTCTTTTTCTTCTGTATAACGGAAGGTTGGGATTGCAATACTCAAGGCAAACACAGGTACGCCATCCTTTAGCAGGGGTGTTGCAATACATTGAATAAACTCAGAGTTTTCCTCACGTTCATAAGCGATCCCGCGCTTCTTTACCCCCTGGATCTGCTGATATAGTTCATCCAGATCCGTAATGGTCCTGTCTGTCATTTTTTTTACGCCATCTTTAAAAATCTCGCTCAATTCCTCCCTTGTATAGCCGGACAAGAGCGCTTTTCCAAGCGCCGTAGCATTTGCAGGGAGCATTTTCCCGGGTGCGGAATACATGCGTATCGATTGAGGCGCGTCCACTTTAAGCAGGTAAAGCACATTGCATCCATCCAGTTCTGCCAAGTGGCAGGTCTCATTACATGCGTCCACAACCTCTTGCAATTCTGTCAGCGCACGTTCAAAGAAGGACTCCTTCCGCATATAGGCGTTTCCGATTTCCAAAGTGCGGATTCCCAACGTATAAGCAGAGGATCCCGGCTTGTATGACAAGTACTTTTTCTTAGCCATCGTGTGGAGGATCGGTGATATGCTGCTCTTAGGGGACTGAAGGGAATTGGATATTTCCGTCAGTGTCAGCCCATCCGATGCGTCACGAAATGCGAGCAGTTCCAAAATATCCAAAACTCGTTCTGTTGAGCGGTGGTCCGATTGCATAAGTATCACCTCATATCAGTTTTTATCTGTGCGGTTTCAGGCAGAGCAGCTTGCTAAACATATTCACTATAATTACATAGAATAACACAAAGTTTTCGAAGTTTCCACTAAGAATTTCATGTGCCCATTCTACCAGTCGGAAATTGTGAAAACCGGCGGAAAAAATTTCACACAGAGCTACCGCCTCACGGGTGGCTGCTCTGTGTGAAATCCGGTCGCACGTGTCAAGGCGTCGCTGCAGCTCCGGACATACCGTGCTGCCACAAAAGCGAGACAGCCTTCGGTATCGTCTATCTCTGTACCCGGCCCGAACCGTCCCCGTTCATCAATGTCTCAACTTCAGCAGGTGTGACCAAGTTGAAGTCGCCATTGATGGAATGCTTTAAGGCTGAGGCGGCAACGGCGAATTCCAACGCATATTTGGGAGATCTTCCCTCTGCAAGCGAATGGATCAGACCTCCGGCAAATGCATCGCCGCCGCCTACCCGGTCAACCATGTGAAGATGATATTTTGTGGAAAAATAGCATTGCTCTCCATCGTAAATCATGGCCGACCAGTCGTTATCCGAGGCAGAGATTGATTCACGCAGCGTCATTGCAACCTTTCGGAACGGAAAGCGATCCATAAGCGTCTCTGCAAGCTTCCGGTATTCGTCCATATCCAGCTTTCCTTTTACAATCTGGCTGTTATTCAGCTTCACCCCGAATACATCTGCTGCATCTGACTCGTTGCCAATACACACGTCCACATACTGGCACAACTCGCTCATGGCTGCCATGGCATCCTCTCGGCTCCAAAGCTTCCCGCGATAGTTTAAATCGCAGGAAATTGTTGCCCCGACCTCTTTTGCAGCCTTGCAGGCATCGAGGCAGGCGGAAACCATGTCTTTGCCCAGCGCCGGTGTGATCCCCGTAAAGTGGAACCACTGCGCGCCCTGCATAATCTCTTTCCAGCAATACTCCTCCGGCTTTGACGTTTGGAAGGAGGATCCCTCCCGGTCGTAGATGCAAACACTGGGTCTCTGGGACGCACCCTTCTCCATATAATAGATTCCCATGCGCTTTCCGCCCCGGAGTATATGCGAAGTGTTTACCCCATAGGCCTTCAGCTTCCTCAGAGCAGCCTCGCCTACCATATTCTGCGGGAATTTTGATACAAAAGCTGCATCATCCCCCATCTGGGCCAGCGAAACTGCCACATTTGCTTCCCCGCCGCCGAAGCTTCCTTCAAGCGATTCAGTCTGGAAGAGTCTGTTGTAGCCTACGGGGCTCAATCTCAGCATCAGCTCTCCAAAAGTAACAATTTTAGCCATGTTTTCGTCCTTTTAGCACAAGCTCAACGGCTTGTCTGCTTCTTCTCGTAATCTCTGTCCAATTATGGCTCCGGATAAGCTCCTCTGACACAAGGAATGTCCCTCCACACGCAAATACAAATGGACTTGCGCTGAATTCTTCCAGATTATCTAAGGAAATGCCTCCAGTAGGAATAAATTGGAGCTTTTGGAATGGCGTATGCAGCGCACGAAGTGCCGGCAGCCCGCCCGCGATATTTGCCGGGAAAAACTTTACGATTTGCAGCCCCATGTTGTAAGCAGCTTGGCAGTCCGACGCCGTCGCGCATCCAGGCACGATTGGGATTCTCCGATGGTTACAGTATTCCACAACAGACGAGTCCAGGCCCGGGGAAACGATAAACTCGGCTCCCGCTTCAATTGCTTCCTCAGCTTGTTCAATGGTCAGGACTGTCCCTGCGCCCACTGTGAAATTTGATACCTCTTGTTTTATTTTTCTTATGGCTGTGGCGACTCCATTTGCCCGAAAAGTAACTTCGATCAACGGAATTCCGCCCTCCCGGAGTGCTTCTGCCACCAGAACAGAGTCCTCCTCCGGCTTATCCAGCTTTGCTACCGGAATAATGCCGATCCTGTGAATTTCCTCGTACACAGTACGCATGAAACTATCATCCTCTCCTATGTTTAAGGTGTCGAAATTGCAATTGCAAAGGATCCTGCGGATCCCGCGCCTTGCAGGTCAGCCTGCTTCTTTAGGAAAGCATTGTATCCGGATCGAGCGGGATATACGCCTCTTTCTGACTGTCTGCCACTTCCTTCTGGGTGATCTTTCCGTCTACCATAATGATACCGGAACGCAGTACGAAGTTCTTTTTGCACGCTTCTTTCAGTCCGTAGTTTGCCGTATCTTCGATCATGGGATAAATCGCCCTTGAGAAAGTCTCGTTGGCTGCCGCAGGCACCATTGCCGGGATATTCGTAATGCCCACATGGACGATCCCTTCCTCAATGAAATACGGATTGCTGATCGTCGTGTACTGAGCCGTTTCAATAATGCCCTCACCCTCAAGGTCCACAATCACAGAGCCTTTCCGCATACTGCGGACCATTTCCCGTGTCACCACCGGAACTTCCATTCCCGGATAGGAGTAGATACAGTTGATCAGCATATCGGCCAGTGCTACCTCTTCAGCGAATGCCTTCTTGTCCATATAGCGCAGGTCAGTGTGGTGAAGGACCGTCCTCAAATACTCCAACCGCGCAATCGACTTTTCAAAGACAATGACCTCTGCTCCAAGGCCCTCAGCAACCTGAGCCGCAGCCAATCCCGCATGGCCGCCGCCAATAATCACAACCCGTGCGCGTTTTACTCCGGTAATCGGGACGATACTCACGCCACTGCCGCCGTACTGTCTCTGAATATACTGTGTTCCCAGAATCGGTGCCATCCGTCCGGCGATTTCACCCATCGGGCGGGTCAGTGCTCTGCTGCCATCCGGGAAGCGCGTAACCTCGTAGGAAACGCAGGTCACACCTGCCTCACGCAGTCGCTTTACCTGCTCCGGCTTCGCCGTGCCCTCCGCCATATGGAACGCGGTAAACAGAAGCTGACCTTTCCGGAAGGGCATTTCCAGGTCTCCGGGCATCAGATCCTTAAACTTTACGATCATATCGGACTTTTCATATACTTCCGCCATCGTATCAAGCATCTGCGCACCCGCAGCCATATATTCCTCGTTTGAAATTCCCGCCGGTAATGCCAAATCCTTTTGGAAATAGACGGTGTGTCCCTGTGCTACCAGTTGCTGGACCCACTTTGGGATCAAACCGACACGAGTCTCTTTGTCTTTGAGTTCCTTGGGAATTCCGATAATCATTGAAGTGCCCTCCTTATATAATAAGTTTTGAAGATAATCCAAATATCCGCAGCCTTTGTGGTGCCCGTGATACAAGTCCTTATATGCCGTTTTCCGCAATTTGCCGCAGCATCCTTACAAACAATTGATAGGTCGGCTCCACCGTCTCAATATAGAACCTTTCTCTCGTGGTATGGGCTCCTCTCGACGTGGGAGCTAACCCCAAAGCGTCCATGTCCGGGAGCTTATCAATTATAATTCCCGGCTCACATCCGCCCTGTCCATATTCAATTTTAATTTCCTCGCCATACATCTCCTGGAAGAGCTTCTTGCATAGCTCTTGCATGGGAGAATCCGTCCGGTACGGCCATCCCGGATACTGATCCAGGATCTCAACATCAGCACCCAGTTGTGATGCCAGTTCTTTCACGCTTTTTTCCGTATCCCATTTCAGCGCCTCCGACAGCGAGCGTACGCTGAACCACAGCTGGCAGACATTCTCCTTTACGCAGAATCTGGATGTGCATCCGGTGCAAAACGGAATGCTCTGGTTCTTGCCACCGTATTCAATGACACCATACGGTATGCCCTGCAAAAGTGCTCCAATTTTCCGGAGATCTTCGCAGCTTATACAATCATGTACAAGTGCTTCCTCTTCCACTTGCTCCAAGCGAAGCGCAATGTTGTCCTCGCCTGCCGCACGGTATGCACTTCTCCAGCTTTTCTGCAGCATATCTGCCAGTTGACGCAGCTGCTTCTCCGCTTCACCGTTCTCCACACAGAGCCGGACTGTTGCCTGATCCGGGATGCCCTGGCTTTCTTGTACATCCGCATCTATCAGCCAAGCATTTTCACATCCTGTAAGCTTTTCCAGGAATTCGCCCAGCAGTGAAATGGCATTAGCGCGTCCCTTGGCAATATCGTTGCCGGAATGGCCTCCCAGCAGCCCGCCGATAGTCCCGCTGTATACGGTGCCTCGGTGCGGTACAGTTTTGTAGGTCATGTGAAAACGATTGTGTACGGCGCCTGTGCTGCACACACACATCATGTCAGCGTCACCGCTGTCCATATTGATCATGTGCCGCGCCCGGATCTGGGTATAGTCAAACTTTCTGGCTCCCCATAGTCCGCTCTCTTCCTCCACGGTGAACAGGAATTCCAGCGGCGGATGCAGCAGCTCCGGTGTTGTCATCAGCGTAAGCATCATGGCCAAACCGACTCCGTTGTCCGCTCCCAGGCTGGTTCCCCGTGCCGCCAGGGTGACCCCATAGTCCGCGTCCCGATAGAGATACAGATCCAGCGCATCCTTGGAAAAGTCATGGACAACGCCTTCGTCCTTTACACACACCATGTCCATATGTCCCTGAAAGAGGACTGCCGGGGCGTTCTCATATCCCTCCGTTGCAGGCATACGCACTAACACGTTCCCGTGCGGATCCTGATACGACTCCAGCCCCGCGGTTTTTGCGACTTCTCTGATGTATGCTGCAAGATGTGCTTCGTCTTCGGTATCATGCGGGATCCTCGTGATCTCCTCAAAATACCTCATATATCTCCGGGGTTCATATGCGTCAAGCAGATATTGTGACGGCATATAGGGGGTCCCTCCTTTCGGCATATCATCGCTTTTTGTTATTTTCATATGGTCTCAAGCATATTTGTGGCACGCGACAAGATGTCCCGGAGCCACCTCCTTCAGTTCGGGGGAGCATTGTGTGCAGATTTCCATGCAGTTTTCACAACGGGGCGCGAATCGGCAGCCCGGCTTGGGGTTGATCGGGCTGACGACCTCGCCTTTGATCACGGAGATCTTCTTGTTCCGCATGGAAATATCCGGTTCGGGGATAGAAGAAAGCAACGCACGGGTATAGGGATGAAGTGGGGAGTTGAACAGTTCATCCGCTTCGGCGTACTCCAGACTCTCACCTAAATACATGACCATGATATGATCCGAAATGTGTCTCACTACACTCAGATCATGGGTAACAAACATATAGGTGAGATCCATCTCGCTCTGAAGATCCATCAACAGATTCAGGATCTGCGCCTGAATAGAAACATCGAGCGCCGAAACCGGTTCATCGCACACAATAAACTGCGGGTTCAGGGATAAGGCCCGCGCGATGCCGATTCTCTGCCGTCTGCCGCCGTCCAATTCGTGGGGATAAGAATTCGCAGTCCGTCTGGCCAAGCCCACAATATCCATCAGCTGCGCTGCCCGGTTAAAGATCTCCCGCCGGGTAGGATAGGTGTGGTGGATCAGCATATATTCGGCAATAATCTCAACCACGGATTTTCTAGGATCTACACTGGCATACGGGTCTTGAAAGATGATCTGCATATTTTTGCGCATCTGCTTCATCTTCTGCCGCCCAAACGTCAGGATGTTCTCTCCGCAATAGAGTATCTCTCCGCTGGTCGCTTCGGTCAGACGCAGAAGCGTACGTCCAAATGTGCTTTTTCCACATCCTGACTCTCCTACAATTCCCACCGTAGTGCCTTTATAGATCTGCAGGTTGATATTGTCAACAGCATGCAAATAGCGGTTTTCCCCCAATTTGAAATACTTTTTTAATGCTTTTGCTTCAATCAAGGGTGTATTTACTTCCATTGGCACTACTCTCCTATCTGTCCGGTCTGTTGAAACAAATGGCAACGAATTGCGTGTGTACCCTCATAATGGACCTCCGGACTCTTCTCCCGGCAAATGTCCATGCATTTTGAGCAGCGGGGTGCAAATTTGCAGCCCGGTTCGCACACCGTCGGATCAGGCATCAGGCCGTCGATCGGGGTCAGGCGTTTGACTCTTGTGTTCAGACGAGGAATTGACCCAAAAAGCCCTTCTGTATAGGGATGATGGTTTTTCCCGTTGAAAATGTCTTCTGCCGTACCGATCTCAATGATTTCGCCCGCATACATCACCGCCACGTTATCGCAGGTTTGCGCCACAATGCCCAGGTCATGCGTGATCATGATCATAGACGTACCCAGCCGGTCCCTCAGCTCTCGTATCATAAGCAGGACCTGAGCCTGGATCGTCACATCCAGCGCCGTCGTCGGCTCATCTGCAATAAGCAGATCCGGCTCACAGGACAACGCCATCGCGATCACCACCCGCTGCTTCATTCCTCCGGAGAATTGATGCGGATACTCATGTTTCCGGGCCGGCGGAATCCCTACCATATTTAGCGTTTCGTCTACGTGCTGGTCGATCTTTTCCTTTGTCCAGCCGGCTTCATTATGCACCAGCAGCGCTTCTGCGATCTGCTCGCCTACCGTCAGAACGGGGTTCAAGGAAGTCATCGGATCCTGAAAAATCATGGCGACCTTGTTTCCGCGTATCGTGCGCATTTTCTGTTCGGAAAGGGACGTCAGCTCTTCTCCTTCAAACCAGATCTCTCCCCCGGTCACTTTTCCCGTCCGCTCCGGAAGCAGCTGCATTATGGAAAGTGCCAGCGTAGTCTTCCCGGCTCCCGTCTCGCCGACCAGTCCAAGGCTTTCTCCTCGTCCCAGCGTAAACGAAACTCCGTTCACCGCATAAACCGTTTCAAGATCCGTTTGGTAAATCACGCTTAAATCCTTTACCGCAAGAATGACATCCTCCTTCATATTAAGCGCTCCTTAACAAATTTTGTAATGTAGTCTTCTGAAATTCGCATGTACTAATTCTTCAGTCTGGGGTCCATCGCGTCACGAAGTCCGTCGCCCAGCAAGTTAACCGAAAATGCGGTCAAAACAATGGCTGCTGCCGGGAAAAAGACCAGGTGCGGAGCTTTCAGCATAAACTCTCTGGCCTCAGAGAGCATACTTCCCCACTCCGGCGTGGGCTGCGGAAGGCTGAGTCCGATATAGCTCAGAGAAGACTGATAAATCACAAGACTCGCCACATTCAGCGTGAGGTTGACCAGTATGATTCCCAAAGCGTTCGGGATAATATGGCTTAAAATGATACGCGCTGAACTGGCCCCTCCGGCTCTGGCCGCCTCCACATACTCCTGCTCGCAAAGGTTCAGGACCTCAGAACGCACCAGGCGGACATAGTTGGTAAAGTATGCCAGCGTCATCGCCACGATCAGGACCGGAATGCTGGAACCCAGCGCCGCCACTACGACCATGGTAAAAAGGATGTCTGGCACCGACATAAAGATATCCAGACTGCGCATAATCACCATGTCCACCTTCCCGCCGAAGTATCCGGCGGCCGCACCGAGCAAGCTTCCAAAAATACAGGAGGTCATGGAAGCAAACAGCGATATGGCCAAGGAAGTCCTCGCTCCATGTACGAATCTTGCAAAAACATCCCGTCCATACATATCCGTACCCATGAGATGCTTCGCTGATGGAGCCTCAAAGTTACTCATGACATCCTGAGAAATGGCAGCTTGATAGGGAATGATCACATCCGCAAATATGATGGTAAGAATTAGTACGATCAGAATTATAAGTCCGACCATCGCTCCCCGATCTTTTCGGAGGCGTCTGAAGATTTCGTGGAATTGCCCTGCCTTTTTGAATTCTCCTCTGTCGGCGCCCTTTACTCGTCCGGTTATCCCACTCATATTCACCGCTCCAATCTGCTATATTTGGCACGTATCCTGGGGTCTACATAAGCATACGCGATATCGACCAAAAGCATCAGCATGGTAAATGCAGAGGCGATCAAGATGCTGGCTGCAATAATGACCGGCTCGTCCTTTTTACTGATACTGTCCACGATAAGGCTGCCTATTCCCGGAATGGAAAACAGTCGTTCTGTCGTCACCATTCCAGCCAAAAGGACTCCGAAGCGCATGCCCACGCATGTAATGACAGGCAGAAGCGCATTTCGCATAGCGTGCTTCCAGATAACTGTCCGCTCCGGAACTCCTTTTCCGCGGGCTGTCCGGACATAGTCCTGCCGTATCGCCTCAAGCATGGACGATTTCGTAAATCTGAGGTATGCAGCCGCTTCTGAAATGGCAACCGCGCTCACCGGGAGAATGTAGCTCTTCAGACCAGACAAGCCAAAAGATGGGAATATGTTGATCTTCAGCGCGAAAAAGTACATCAATACCATTCCTATCACAAAGCTTGGCACCGCCGCCAGGAAAAACGCCATCATGGTTGGCACGGTATCCCAGAGGGAATACTGCCTGACGGCAGAGTAAATTCCCACTGGTACTCCTACGCATACCGATATCACCAGGATGAGCAGCGACATCCGGATGGTCACAAGGAATCTCGGCCAGATCTCGTCGAACACCGGCCGGCCGCTGAAGTACGACATCCCGAAATCGCCTTCTGTAACGATATCCTTCAAGTAATTGACATACCGTTCCGCAATGGGAAGGTCGTAGCCCAGGTCATGGTTGAGCGTGTCAATGGCCTCTTGCTTCGCCGTTGGCCCAAGGATCATCCGACCTGGGTTTCCCGGTGTAAGCCCCATGACAAAGAAGATAATAAATGTGACGCCAAGTATTGTGGGGATTAGAAAAAGTACTCTCTTTATGACATAGCGATACACCTTTCACCCTCCATCCGATAATTTTTATAGTGTCAGGCGTTCCAGCTCCACTGCGCAACTCTGTAGTAGGTCGGAACACTAACGACGTTCAAATCAGGATTCCATGCGGTGCAGGCCGGAGGCGCTACGAGCGGAATCACGCAGTAGGTGGCCATTACCTCATTATAAAGCTCGGTATAGATTTCCTTTCTGGCGGCTTCGTCAGTGATCTGCTCGCCCTGTGCAAACAGGTCTTCAATGTGCTTGTAGTCGAACTTGTCTCCGACAAAGCTCACATTGTAGATACCGACAGAGCCGCTATGAGCCTGCTGGCGGAAGTTGTTGAAGTCATAGTTGCCGTTGTCGCCGACAATGCAGATGTTGTAGTCCTAGGACGCCATCCGGTCCACCGCCACGCCGAACTCAAGGGTCGTGATCTTCGCGGTGATGCCCACCTCAGCCAGGTTCGACTGGAGAACCGTGGCGTAGGGCTCCGAGGAACCGGTACCTACCAGGATTTCGCCTACATCCACGCCGTTCGGATAGCCGGCTTCCGCCAGGAGAGACTTGGCCAGCTCCGGGTTATAGGAGAGGTCCACATCACATTCCGTAGGAGCTGCCTCCGCATAATGGGGATTGATGTAGAAGTCCGTAACCTTGCCCAGCCCGTCGGTGGCAACCATGTTCATGGCTTCCCGGTTGGTTGCGTGAACGATCGCCTGACGGACCTTGTCATTGTTCAGGACTTCGCTGGATTCATAGTTGATGCACATAAACTGAATATCGTTGGACTCCATTTCATTGGTCGCAAACTTTCCAGAGTCCTTGATATCCGCCCAGTTGGAGAGAGGAACCGACAGGTAGTCGATATCACCGTTTTTCAGTGCGATAACTGCGGAGGAGTTGTCCTCGATCACTACATAACCGATCTTCTTGATCTGGGGTGCTCCCTGCCAGTAGTCTTCAAATGCATACAAAGTCCAGCCGCTGTTGGGCCGATAAGTCTCCGCATCCATGTAATAAGGACCCGTGCCGGCCAGGTTAGCAATGGTGCCGAAGTCGCTCCCCTGAGAGGTCACTTCCTTCTCGCTCAGAATTTTGATTTTGAAGAACGTGTGAAGGATCGGGGAATACGGACGTGCAATGGTGATCACAACGTGGGAGTCGTCCAAAGCCTCCACCTTTTCGATCATGTCCGTATAGCTGTTGTACTTGGGATTGTCCATAAAGTGCTGATAGCTGAACACCACGTCAGAGGCCTTCAGGGTCTCGCCATTGTGGAACTTCACGCCGTCCTGCAGCGTAATCGTATACACTGTGGCATCATCGCTGATATCGATTTGCTTTGCCAAGCAGGGCTGATATCCGCCGCCGCTCTCATCCAGAGTATAAAGGCCCTCATAAATCTGCTCGTTTACAGTAAGGACATCCGTCTCATTGGTATCTGCCGGGTCAGTGGTCTGCATACCCAGGGCATTCCGCAGCATCACGGAATCTCTGGGTCCATCTGTTGTCTGTCCACCGCTGGGTGTGTCGCCACAGCCGCAAAGCGTTGCAAGACATACTACGATTGCAAGGATGTAAGAAAGCGTCTTTTTCATTTTGATTCTCCTTTTTTTGTAGTGTCTGTACGTATATGCGTATCGATTCCTTATATACGCACCTTTATATTACACAAGGCGTCCGTGTTTGTCAAGGTCTTTTTGGCTGTATTACTAATTTTTTCTGCAAGAGCGCAATGCATCTTAGGCAGTTGGCTAAAAAGAGCGTGGAGCAGACCCATTTAGCTCCCTTATCCAGCAAAGCTGTTTTCGCCTCTTGAAGCTGTTGGACTTCCGCGCCCGTTTCTGTTATGATCGAATCCGGTGGGTCTTGCGCAGGCGGCGTCCGATTTATACAACATACGATACTGTGAAACGACAACGTTTCACCATAGGAGGCGAAAACGTGGTTTTTATTGTCATTTTATCTGGCCATGATCATCATCGTTTCCACCGTGTGTCCCATCGTCGCCTCGGCCGTGCAGGGGCAGGCGCTGGAAAAGCGGACAAACCTCTATACGATGGCGCTGGAAAAGCTCAACGTCATAATCGGCAACCTGATCCACGGGTATCCGACCATCAAGGTCAACCACGTCGAGCGGGAGTACCTGCAAACGTTGGAGCAGGATAACGAGAACGCAGCCCACGCGGAATTTGCCAAATCCAAGACGAAGGTCCGGGTCAATATGATCATCGGCCTGCTGCCCTACGCCGGCGAACAGCGGCTCGGTCAGCAGCGTGTACCCTGCGGGAGATTTGGTTTCCGTCACACGGTACTGCACACCGGTTTTAAGATTCTCCCACTTGGCGACGCCCGTACTGTCGGTGGTAATCTTACCTACCTCCGTCCACGTCTTGCCGTCCGCGGAAGTCTCCAGCAGCAGCTCCGCGCCAGCAAGCGGGCTGCCCGTCGCATCCACCTTGCGGACGGTGATGCTGCCCTTCTCCTCCACGGCTTTGATTTTGTACTCGGCACTGGGGTAGCCGCAGGCCAGAGCCAGCGCAATGCCGCTCTGCACAGAAGCGGGCAGGTTATACCAGCTGGCACTGGAGCCCTCCTTGTAGGTGCCGCTGTCATCGGAGTGAACGCCCGGCTCGATGCAGTAAGCCACCGCGCCATCCGCATATTTCATGTGGTAGAGGGCGCTGCCGCTGCCGAGGCCGCTGGTAGCCGAGATGGTCAGATTTGTAATGGACGGCGTTGTGCTTTGGCTATAATCATACTGACGAAATGTGATCTCGTCAGAATAGACGTAGACCCTGTACTTGACCGTCACGCTGGCAGCATAGGCGGTCACAGCCAGTGCTGCCGCCATGACCAACGCCAGCACAAGGGCTGTCATGTGTTTGAATGCTTTCAAATGGCTTCCTCCTCTACAAAAGATAAGACCTCTCTGTTTCCAGAGAGGTCTTGCGTATTGTTTTTTCTCAGCCTGCATAGAGAACATAGATGAGCAGGCTTGCACCGTCCTCTACGATGCAGACGTTGTAATGGAAGCCCGCGTCCGCGATGCTATCCATGCCCGCCTGCATCATGAGCTGCCGGAAGGTGTAGTCCACCATGTCCCGCGCCTTTGCCTCCAATGTCTCCTGCGAGGCATCCGCCGGCACCGCGGCGGGGAAACGATAGGCGCTGTTGTCCAGCGTCAGGCTGCCATCTGTGATGACACCGTACTGCGTTACCGCGTAGGCATTGGCGGCGCTAACAGCCGCCCAGCGGTCTGCCGGTTCGGGTTTCGGCTCCAGTGCAGGGACAGGTTCGGGCGCAGGCTCCGGCTCCGGCATGGGCGCAGGTTCGGGCGTAGGCGCAGGAGCAGGTTCCTCCTCCTGTTTCTCTGCCGGTTTCTGTGCAGGTGCCGGTGTGGGTGCGGGGGCAGGTTTATCCTCCGGCACAAGCGCGGGTGTTGCCAGCTCTTCCGGTGCAGTGGGCGGTGGTGTTTCAGCGGGTGCGGACGGTGTTTCCTCCGTCTTGCCGGAAGGTGTCTCGGCGTCGTTGGCGGGTTTCGAATTTTCCTTGCCGCCTGTGGGTTCGGCCTGCTCAGTATCCTCTTCAGCGGGCAGGCTGTCGACATCTTCCTGCGCCTTGTCCTCGACAGGCGCGATGGCCTGCGCCGCGCTCTGCACCGCCGCCACTGGCAGCATCGTCGATGTGGAATTGCTCCCCGTCTGCCCACAGGCCGTAAGCAGCAGGAGCGTCCCCATCATCAGGGTCATGAGTTTCTTTTTCATGTGCGTTTCTCCTTTCAGCGTTTTGGGTAGCACAAACAACTACCACACAACCATCCGTAAGTCAACGGAAAGATTTACAATGGTCTGACAGGGCGGGAGGCCCTCTGGCACAAGCCGTTCCCATGCTCATATCATGCCCCCTATTTCCATGTGAGGCGCTTCTTCCCGCGCCATGTTCTGCCGCTGGACATCCAGATCATAGGCCGTACAGTAGCAGTTGTAATCTCCGGGGGACGGATTGCACCGCAGGCAGTAGCGGTAATGCTCGGTTTCCACGATGTAACCGTAGTTTTGTGTCCAGCCGCCGCTGATTTTGCCGCCGTGTTCATAGCAAAAACGCTCCATAGCGAATCGGCTTTTCAGCACACTCTCCCGCAGCGTGTCCACGACCTCCTGCAGCTCCAGCTTGAATGCGGGGCTGTTTAGCTCCTCCGGGCCGCGGGGCCACCATGTATGCCAGAACTCATTGCCGCTGCGCCCGAAGTCCATCCGGACGTGGCCATTATCTGAAAACTCAGATAATGGCCATTATTTGAGATAAATTATTATTCGAGAAGAATATTACCCATCCTTGCCTATCAAGGACTTCTGTAAAATCTTCTCGAATAACAAAAGCGTTGTATTAAATTAGGAAGCTCGGAATCTCAGCTTTCAATTGGTGCTCAAGAGATCCATCATCAGAGAACCATTTTTTGTTCCAGTCTTGTATATGCTTATTCAAAGTGCATTGCGAAACAGCAGCGTAGACTTGTGTAGTTTGTAAAGATGAATGCCCCAGAAAGTTTTTAGTCACAATAAGTGGTACGCCCGCTTCCAACATATGTGTAGCGGTTGAGTGCCGCATAGAATGCGGGGAGTAGCTTTTTGCCCTAAATAAATCAGGATGACGCTTTCTGGCGAGTGAAACATATTTTTTAAAAATGCCTTCAACACATGATATGGTCATTTGTGCATGCGTTTGACTGGAAAAAACAAACTTGTCGAAGCACCTGTCTATCTCTCTGAAAACAATATATTGCTTTAAAATTTTTGCGGGCGCAGTGGGAATCCCAATGTGCCGGTATTTACCACCCTTCCCCTTTAATGTAAGTGTCGCAGTTTCTTTATCAAACCTGACATCTGCAACAGTCAAATTACACATTTCCTGCGCCCTGGCTCCGCTTGCATACATTACACTAAGCAGTGTTCTGTCTCGCAATCCGATTTTGCTCTTAGTGTCTGGTAGGCTAAGCAACAGCTTCACTTCATTTAAGGAAAACGCTGTTCTGGTTGGTTGACCCTGCTTTTTTGCAGGGATTTTATTAATGTCCTTGCGGAAGCAGCAGGCCGCATCAAAACTGCGGCTTTGGGCATATGCAGAAAATGCAGATAACGCAGCCAGTCGCTGGTTTCGAGTAGAAACACTACAAGTACGCTCAACTTCGAGCCACTCCAAGAAATTCGTTATGGTTTCATAGTTCAAATCAGCGAATGTTATCCTATCTGGAGCCAAAGAATACTTTTCACCCAAGAATCTCAGAAGGAGTTTGAATGCGTATTTGTAGGATGTAATTGTATTTGGCGAAACACCCACCGAGGACGGAAGATAGACTGTAAAATAATGTTCAAGAAGCTCCATAAATTCGGACATATTTTTATTCATGAGTAACCTCCGGGAAAATATCACCAATGTAGTTTTCGAATGACCGCATAGCATCTGGATACATAGTACTGCTAAATTTCAGATACTTTTCTGTCTCATTCAAGTTTTTGTGTCCAAGAAAGGTTGAAAGAAACGGCACTGAATCGCTCAACGGCCTGCCAGCCAACTCTGCTTTAGCAAAAGCTTTAAATGCAAAAGTATGTCTAAAACAGTGCATACATGGACCACGCTCATGCGATTGGCGTGCCTCGCTATGTATCTGGAGTATTTTCATTATGTGGTCAAACTGTCTGCGCACAGCTTTCCCGGAGATTGGTGTGTCCAAGGTTTTTCCTGGGAATAGATAGGCTGATGGGGTCGTTTTCATGTTCATAACCACACAATAACGGTCTAATATTTCAAACATAGAAGAGCTCAGTGGTACTAATCTCTCCTTTTGATTCTTTGTCCGTCGCAAAATTAAAAACCCGCCATCGAAAGCAATGTTTTGTATCTGGCGGGAAAGGGCTTCTCCAAGCCGCAGACCACAGGAGTACAGTAGACGCAGAATAACTGGAAATTCAATTTGTATCCACGGATTTGCTTGGTTAACCGAGAAGTTAATATTGTCAGCAGTGCAAAAAATCTGCTCGTATTCTTCATCTGAAAACAGATATGGAACATACTCGTCACGGGCTTTGTATGCGGGCGGAATATATGCATCAATGCCGCCGGTATGCAAATGCTTGCAAAATAGTCTCAATTGACTAACCTTTCCAGCAACCGTATGCGACTTCCCGGACAAGCCTTGAATCCAATTCTCCACAATCGGTTCGTTCAGTTTCTTTTCGTACAAACCTATGTCACACAAATAACCATCAAATTCGAGAAGCACAGATACGGTTGCTCTCATGGTACGCTCACTGTAAATTGACGAGCGCATTGCAATGTGGTCGCTTATTTCGGCACGAAATACACTCTTATACGCATTCATTCTGCTGCCCTCCATAAAGATATGCTTTAAAGTTCCCGGTTGGCGAGGGCGCAGGTAACGCATATAAGCGCAAATTTTCCAAGTCAATTTTTGCATAGTGTGTAATAGCCCGCGGATCTGTATGCCCAAGAATTTTTCTCACGGCTTCGTATGGAACATCATCATTGACCAAAGAACTGGCCAATGATGCGCGGAGTGAATGTGCACCATGCTTTTTTCCAAGGATGGGAATGTCGGCAGCAATAAATGCATTTTTGAGCATTGCCCTAATAGCGGAGGTGGAAATCGGGGTGTAGGGTGACACCGTACTCAAGAAAACAACATCCGAATCATCAGATGGGCGGGCTGATTTGAGATAATTCAATAGAGCAAATTTGACTTCAGGTATCATCGGGTATTCTTGCTCATTTCCGGTTTTCTGCTGGATGAAATGTATTCTGTCATATTTGAAATCCAAATTATTAAACCGTAATCCTACAATATCGCCAGATCTCATACCCATTCTTGAGGCAAGCAAAATTATAGCATAATTTCTTATCCCCGCTGTAGAAGACTGATCAATTGCGCTTTCAAGCCTACGAATTTCATCGACTGAATAGACAGATGGTAGTTTGTATGGCCGTACATAATGAGGAACTATCTTTGATACATCGGAACAAACTAACCCTGCTTCGTAGAGGTAGACCAGAAAACATCGTATTTCGATGTAGGCCCCTTTATTGGTGAGTCGCAAACACGCATGAACTGTAGTACTTGCATTGATGTTAGAGAGATTTTGCAGCCCAAGATCGCTCAAAATATTTAAAAAGCGAGCGCAGAAATGATATTTGTTCTTGATTGTGTTATCATGATTACCCTTTTGCTTGCAGAGTAACAGATAATCCGCCAGAATCGCACTCCATTGCGGAGGCGGTTTTTCACATCCACCTGTATGTCGCCTTATATACTGAGTTTCATAACACTCATCATTAAGACGACGAATTACACTGCGCAAGGATCGTGAATATGAGGCAGAAAGCAGCCTCTTGTTTAGTTGTTCCTCAAGAAAGCGACTGCCGATATCCTCAGAGTATATGGAATAGCCATGTTGGCTCATATAGGTTCCTACCCGTTTGAGGATTCGTCTATAGTTTGTAATGGTATCTTTTCCATACCGTAGATTTGAAAGTGTCCCTAATAGGCGCGCAGAAACATTTTCAAACTCCCCCAAGTGATTTTGTACATCCATACCAGAACCTCCGTATATATGATTTGCATCCTGTTGTTGCATTTCAATTATACAGAGAGCTCAAATATTTAGCAGATTATTCGAGAAGATTTTACAGAAGTCCTTGATAGGCAAGGATGGGTAATATTCTTCTCGAATAATAATTTATCTCAAATAATGGCCAACGGTACCCAGCCGCTTATCCTCTTCGGGGTGCGGGGCATAGAATAAGCCCGCCTCCTCCGGGCGGGCAGGACGGATATGAAATTGCGTTGCATCTTTCAAGGTAAGATCTCCTTTCGGTGTAGAATTTGTCAGCCTACATTTATATGGCAGTGTAATACAACTTCCAGTTTACCTCTATTCAATCATACAAGCTCTTGACAATAAAGCTCCTATATAGTATGATTTTATAAACTACTATATAGGAGCTTTTGCATGAAAACAAATGGCGGGTTTCTTGTCACCAAAATAAAACAACTTGGAGACCGGATTTTTGAGAAGATTCTCAGCGAAAAGAATATTGATGCGTTCAATGGAGCCCAGGGGCGCATTCTTTATGTGCTGTGGCAGGAGGATGGAATCTCAATCAGGTCACTTTCGGTCAAATGCGGATTAGCGATAACATCTCTTACGACGATGCTGGAAAGAATGGAACATCAAGGGCTGATAAGCCGTGTTCAGTCTGAAACGGACAAAAGGAAAACCATCCTGTTTCTGACTGAGAAAGCACATGCCTTAAAAGGCGAGTACGATTCTGTATCTGATGAGATGGGCAGCATTTACTACAAGGGTTTTTCAGAGGAAGAAATTACCCGGTTTGAGGAATGCCTCGACCGCATCAGAAAGAATCTTGAGGAGTGGCAGAAGTCATGAGTATTTGTATCAAAGATCAGATTCAGAACATGAATCTCGTCAT
>OJKW01000429.1_pt1 | contig 33770 bp, 37 predicted proteins | sample 1596591 | NCBI WGS metagenome assembly OJKW01 (sample SAMEA4350166, study PRJEB24818) | metagenome | biome: human; feature: gut; material: faeces | place: Denmark | collected 2013-09
ATAGGGTCGTATCTCGAATGGCACCCAAAATAGGAACCGCCGTATGCGGAACCGCATGTACGGTGGTGTGAGAGGTCGGAAAACGAAAGTAGGAAGAAAACTACTTCGTTTTCCTCCTACTCGATTGATATTGGTGCTCCAATCTGTAATCTGTGTATGGACTGGCATATTCCGTTGCCGTAATTTTGCAACATCAAACAAACCGATTGAATATGCGAGAAAAGATTATCCGTTTCTTCAAGATGTGGACGTTGCCGCTCGGTATGTGTGCGGGTTTTGTCATCTATTTTTTGTTTCACTACCTCCCGTGGCTCGCTCCGATCAAAGCATTGGCGAATGGGGCTAACGATTATATTATGCCTTTCTTTATCTTCGTGATGCTATTCACCACCTTCTGCAAGGTTAATCCGCGCGAGATACGCATTAAACGGTGGCACGTGGTGATGATTTTGTTCCAGTTGGTATGCTGCCTGGCGGTGGCTGTGCCGACACATTATTTCCCCGACTCGCCATACCGTGTTGTGGCGCAAGGCGCATTGGTCTGCCTGATTGCCCCTACGGGCACGGCTGCGGCAGTCATTGCCGGACGGCTTGGCGGCAACGAGACCACGCTGACCACTTACACCATCATCAGCAATCTGGTGGCGGCGGTAATGATTCCCGCTGTATTCCCTTTGGTGGAGATGCACTCAGCGGGGTCATTTATAGAACAATTCCTGCTGATTTTACGGCACGTGTTCCCGTTGCTCATCTGCCCGTTCTTGGCGGCGTGGGCACTAAGGGAGTTTATGCCGAAGCAGCATAGCCTTGTGGTGAAATTCTGCGGAAGCCTTGCGTTTTATTTGTGGAGCATCTCACTTATTATCGCCATCGGACTGACGCTACGCTCGGTAATGAACAGCCATTTCGACCCGCATGTACTCTTGCTGCTTGCCGTGTCGGGACTGATTGTCTGTACCTGGCAGTTCTGTACCGGAAAGTTAGTGGGCAAGCATTATCACGATTACATCAGTTGCGGACAAGGAAATGGGCAGAAGAACACACTGCTTGCCATCTGGACGGCATACACCTATCTGTCGCCAGTCATCTCCGTGGCGCCGAGCTGTTACATCATCTGGCAGAATATCGTGAACTCGTTGCAGTTGTGGAAAAAAGGGAAACGGGATGCGGCATTGAAGAATAATAACTAACATATAGATGCGATGAAAAAGAACTTTGGAAAGAAAACCATACTGGCTACGCTGCCGGTACTGATAGTGGCGACTTACGATGAGAACGGGATTCCCGATGCTATGAATGTCGCTTGGGGCGGACAATGCTCGGCTCATCACGTGGCCTTGAACTTGGCTATCGGTCATAAGACCACGGAAAACCTGTTGAAGAAGAAAGTCTTCACATTGAGCATTGCCAATCTTGACAATTTGGTCCTGTCAGATTATTTTGGTCTTGTGTCGGGACATAAGGCAAACAAAATAGAAGTGGCAGGCGTACACGTATCAAAAAGTGCTTTTGTCGATGCACCCGTCATCGAGGAATACCCTCTGACTTTGGAGTGCAAAGTGATTGGTATGGAGGAACGCTTGGGCGAGATGTATGTAGTGGGCGAAGTCATCAATATGCAGGCAGACGAATCTATCTTGAACGATGCGGGCAGGGTAGACTTTGATAAGTTGAAACCCTTGTCCTTCGATTCGTCGGCAAGGACTTACCGCGTGTTGGGCGAAACTGTCGGTATAGCTTTCAAAGATGGAGAGAAACTATTATATAAGGAGAATCAAATATGAAATACAGAAACTTAGGAAACAGAGGGCTTCGCGTCTCTGCCATCGGCTTGGGTTGTATGGGTATGAGCCATGCTTATGGTGCGCCCGCTGACCATCGGGAAATGACGGAACTGCTGACAAAGGCGGTGGATATGGGCTATGACTTCTTCGATACCGCCGAAGTGTATGGCACGCCAGATAATCCGCACGACAACGAGGAACTGCTTGGCAATGCCCTGAAAGCCTACCGCAACAGGGTGGTTATCGCCACAAAGTTCGGCCTGCGCTTCGATATGGAAAGTGGACAAGTGCCTTATCCGCTGATAACAGACTCACGACCAGAAGCTATACGCCGCTCGGTAGAAGGTTCGCTCCGCCGCTTGCAGACGAACTATATCGATCTCTACTATCAGCACCGCCCCGATCCACAGATACCCATTGAAGATGTGGCGGGTACGGTACAAGATTTAATAAATGAAGGTAAAGTGCTTTATTGGGGTTTGTCAGAGGCTTCGGAGGAGGACATCCGCCGTGCTAATGCCGTCTGTCCGCTTACCGCCGTGCAAAACCGCTATTCGATGATGGCACGCTGGCACGAAGCCTTGTTCCCCGTGTTGGAAGAATTGGGCATCGGCTTGGTTGCCTTCTCTCCGCTTGCCAACGGATTGTTATCCGACCGCTATGATGCCACTTCGCATTTCGACTCAGGCACGGACTATCGGGCGGGAATGCCGCAATTCCAGCCTGAAAGCTATGGAAAGAATTACGAATTGCTGCAACTCATACGCTGTATCGCAAGTGAGAAAAATGCCACTCCCGCGCAAATATCTCTTGCATGGATGCTTTGCAAAAAGCCGTGGATAGTCCCCATTCCCGGCACACGCAAGCCTGACCGGTTGCAAGAGAACGCTGGGGCGGCTGACATTACATTATCGGAAGAAGAAGTGAAACAAATAGACCAAGCGTTGGACAGAATGCCTATGTCCAGCGTATTCGGTGGAACAAAACTAACAGCATAATAAAATATGAAACGATTGAATTATCTTATTTTGTCCGTCCTGCTTGCCCTATGCGCAAGCTGTGGCAGCGGATCATCCCAAGCACAAAAGAAAGTGACGAATGACAGCTTCCTTGCCATCCGTGAGCAAGGCAGTTTCCTGATTGGTGGTTCGGTAAAGACGCAGCCGGGCACTTACGACACGCACCAACCACTGAAGGCTGACGGCCAGACCCTGCACGGCGACCACGCCTACGTGTCGTATCAAGTCCCAGTCGATGCTCGCAAGAATCCACTCGTATTCCTGCACGGAGCCGGGCAATCCGCCAAGACGTGGGAAAGTACGCCTGACGGCCGCGAGGGATTTTCTACAATTTTCTTGCGTCGGGGATTCAGTACCTACCTGATAGACCAACCTCGCCGTGGACGTGCCGGACGCAGTACGGTAGACGAAACCATCAAAGCAACGACAGACGACCAGTTCTGGTTTGAGAATTTCCGTATGGGTGTATGGCCGGAGTATTATGACGGCAGCCAGTTTCCACAGTCGACAGAGGCATTGGAACAGTTCTTCCGTCAAATCACCCCAAACACGGGAGCTTACGATGAGCAACTGATAGCTACCGATGTGGCTAATCTGATAGACAAGATTGGTGGTGGCATCCTCGTCACCCACTCACAAGGTGGCGGACCGGGCTGGCATACTGCCATCAAGAGCGACAAGGTGCGTGCCATTGTCTCTTACGAACCGGGCAGCGGCTTTGTCTTCCCCGAAGGCGAAACACCCGAACCTTTGCAGACCATCAGCCCGTTTGGGGCATTAGGTGCTACATCCATTCCCTTGGTTGATTTCGAGAAACTGACCCGTTTCCCCATCATCATTTACTACGGCGACTACATTCCCGATGATCCGAGCGACAACTGGGCAATGGACAGTTGGCGTGTCCGTCTGCAAATGGCGCGTCTGTTTGCCGAATGTATCAACATTCACGGCGGCGATGCCACAGTGATACATCTGCCTGAACAAGGCATCAAAGGCAACTCGCACTTCCTGTTTGCTGAGAAAAACAACGTGCAGCTTGCCGACCTCTTGTCCGCTTGGTTAAAAGAAAAAGGACTTGACTAACTACTCTTCTTAGTCACATAATATATATAAGTGTGAAGCATCTTCGGGACGAAAGTTTCGGGGATGCTTTCCTTTTTGAACACATATAGCATTTGAGCCTCCTCATACGCCGTTAGAGATAGTCTTATACGCCTATGAGGTATGCCTGAAATACATTCGTTGATATTGGTGCTTCTATCTGTAATCTGTGTATGGACGGGCGACGGCTTGCGCATTAACTTTGCAACAAATAATTAAAGCAGAAAACTTTATGAGAACAATTATCCTATCCTTTACAATGATTGTACTAAGTATTTACCAGTCTGCACAGGCACAACAGGTGGACACGCTGAGCATCCGTCAGCAACGTATTGTCGCCATTGCCGCTACGACGGCACGGGGCGATTTGGAGAACTTGAAAACATCTCTCGACCGTGGCTTGGACGATGGGATGACGGTAAATGAAATAAAAGAGGTGCTGGTACACGCATACGCCTATTGCGGATTTCCCCGCAGCCTGCGTGCCTTACAGACTTTTATGGAAGTCTTGGACGAGCGTAAGGCACAAGGAATTACCGACACCGTAGGCCGTGAAGCATCACCTGTAGCCGATGAGCGGGACAAGTACACCCGTGGAGCAGAACTTCTTGAAAAGTTGAGCGGTGCGCCAAAAGATGCACCTAAAACAGGATATTCTGCTTTTGCTCCAGTTATTGAGCAATACCTGAAGGAACATCTGTTCTACGACATTTTTGAACGCGACCTTTTGACATGGCAGGAACGCGAGCTAGCTACCGTATCCATTCTTTCAGCTATGGGAACGGGGGTAGAACCGATGTTAAAGTCCCATTCCGCTATTTGTTTACGTCAGGGTATTACCGAAAGCCAGCTTCAGCAAATGACGGCTATCGTGAACAGTCTTAAAAAAGGTGACGACCCGTTCGCACTCGGTACGCTAATGCCAGACAATCCGAACTTTACGGACAAGGCTTGGTTGCAAGGCTATGTCGCACCACAAGATGGTTTTGGATGTACTGTGGCCAATGTGACTTTTGCTCCCGGATGCCGAAACAGCTGGCACAGCCATAAAGGCGGACAAATCCTGCTCTGCACTTCCGGCAAAGGATATTATCAGGAAAAAGGAAAACCTATCCAACTGCTGTTGCCTGGAAACGTAGTGAAGATTGCCCCCGATGTCATCCATTGGCACGGTGCGGCTCCTGACAGTGAGTTTACACACATCGCCATAGGTACCCAACTGGACAAAGGGGGCGTAACGTGGCTGGAACCTGTGACAGAAGAGGAATACAACAGTTATGAAGAAAAATAACCCATAAAAACATAGAAACAATGAAAAAGTATTTAGTTTACCTGATGATGGTACTTTCAGCCTTTACTTTCAACGCTTGCGGGAATGATGATCCCATAATGGAAGATCCTGGAACAGAACAACCCGAAACACCGGGCGATTCCACAGACAATCCAGATGACCCGGCCAATCCGGATGAACCGTCGGGAGACAGCAATATTCTTATTGCCTACTTTACTCGTACCAATAATACAGGTACAGTAGCCCAAGCCATTGCCGATCTGACTGGAGGCACTTTATACCGCATTGAGACAGTTGTTCCGTATCCGGAAGATTATACGGAATGTACCGAGGTGGCACGTGAAGAACTGGAAAACAGTATACGTCCGGAATTGAGCGGAACAGTTGAGAATATGGAGCAATACGACACCATTTTTGTAGGATGTCCCGTCTGGTGGGGTGACGCACCAATGCCGATATGGTCGTTTTTAGAAAGTGAGGAGTACAACTTCACGGGAAAGACCGTCATACCATTCTGCACATATGCTTCGACAGGTCGTGACGCGACATTGCAGCGCATAGTAGCTCTCACACCAGACTCAGAACATTTGGAAGGCTTCGGTACAAGCGGACGTAACATCAACGGCGTGGAAGCGTGGTTGCGGAAAATAGGAATCATCAAGTAACATAACCAGTAAATAAGAACAAATATGAGAACAAAGATTATTATCCTTATCGCCCTTATCCTAATAGGAGGAATGAATCTGTACGCACAAAATGGCAAAACATTAATTGCTTATTTCAGTTGGAGTGGCAACACGCAGCATGTGGCAGAGTATATTGCCGGACAGACCGGCGGCACACTTTTCCGTATCGATCCGGTAAAGCCATATCCTACAGACTATAAACCTTGTACAGAGGTAGCAAAGAAAGAAAAGGAACAGAATGCCCGCCCTGCTATCAAGAACAAGGTGGAAGATTGGAACAGTTATGATACAATCTTTATCGGTTGTCCTGTATGGTGGTGGACTGCACCAATGATTATCAATACTTTTACCGAAAGTTATAATTTTAAGGGCAAGACGGTCATTCCTTTCTGTACCTACGCATCTACCTACCGTGACGAGACCCTTGCCAAGATTGCAGAACTCACACCTGATGCCAAACACTTGAAAGGATTCGGTGCCATTAGCAGAAATACGGACGGTATCACAGAATGGTTAAAAGAAATCAGAGTTATCAAATAATGGAGGATAAAAAATGAGAATATACACATATTTCGCATTGTTCTGCGTATCGTTAATACTTGCTTCGTGCAGTGACAATGAAGATAACAATATCAGTTCCCCGACTGAAGAAGTGGTACCTGGAACAAATCATCATGTACTTATAGCTTATTTTTCTGAGCCCCTACCGGATGGGGTGGATGCCAACACTTCCGCCAGCCGTGTGATTGTAAACGGAGATTTGTATGGAAGTGTGGAATATATGGCTACCGTGATAGGCGAAGCTACTGGAGCTGATATGGTAAGAATACAGACAGCAACACCTTATCCGGGTAATTTCGATGATTTGGCTTCACAAGCCGACAATGAGCGGCAGAATAATATACATCCGGCTCTTGCTACCGATATAGAAAACTTTGATGATTATGATGTCATCTTTGTGGGCTATCCCATTTGGTGGTATCAGATGCCTATGGCTATGTATTCATTCTTTGACGAATACGACTTTGCAGGTAAAACAATTATTCCTTTCTCCTCACATGGAGGTAGTGGCTGGTCAGGAACAGTGGATGACATTGCTGGAATGGAACCTAATGCCACAATGGTAAATGGATATAGCATTTCACGTAGCAGTGTGGCCGGCTCGGAAGAAGGCATCCGCCAATGGCTGGAACGGATAGGAATGTTGGAACAACAAAATTAAGGAGGCATTATGAAAACAATAGGTTATCTGTTGGTAAGCCTGTTTTTGCTTTGTTCCTGTGCTCAGGAACAAAGCAAAGTGGTCAGCTTGACAAGCGGTCAGGCACAAGGTGTATATGCGGACAGCATCTACAGCTTCAAAGGCATTCCATACGCCAAGGCTGCACGCTTTATGCCACCTGAACAGCCCGATATTTGGGATACGGTACGGATATTTAATACATATGGAGATATATGTCCGCAGGCTCCCATACCACAAGGAAACGACTTTATCGCCATGCGTGAGCACCCTGCTGAGGGAGAGGATTGCCTGAACCTGAACGTATGGACTCCAGGCATCAACGACGGCAAGAAAGGTCCGGTAATGGTGTGGTTGCACGGAGGTGGGTTTCAGACTGGTTCTGCCATCGAGCAACTGGTTTATGATGGAGCAAACCTGAGTCGCAAAGGAGATGTTGTGATAGTGTCGGTTAACCATCGGCTGAATATGCTCGGCTTTCTTGATTTGTCCGCTTACAGTGAAAAATATAAATACTCCGGTAATGTCGGTACGATGGATATGGTAACAGCCCTGCAATGGATACAGAAGAACATTGCTGTCTTTGGAGGTGATCCAAACAATGTCACTCTATTCGGACAATCAGGTGGAGGTGCCAAAGTATTGGTACTGATGACAGTTCCGGCTGCACAGGGACTGTTCCATAAGGCCATCGTTCAGAGCGGAGCTGTAGAAGCTTGTGGAATGACCAATGTTACGCAAAAGACAGCACACCGGGTAGCAGAACTGATGCTTGACTCATTAGGAATCTCACCGCAAAATGCCGACAAGTTACAAACCATTCCCTACAGCCAATTGATAGCAGCAGGAAATAAGGCAATGGCTCAAACCGCTCAAGAGGAAAACAGCATAGACAGTTGGGGTAATCCTGGACTGCTATGGACCCCCGTGGTAGACGGTGACTATCTGCCATATCAGCCGGTCATAGATTCCATTGCTTCACAGGCAAAGGATATTCCGTTGCTTATCGGTTCGTGTATGACCGAATGGACTACAATGCCGATGTTGGGAAATCCGGATAAATTTGCCCATGACAATATGCACACATGGAATAAGGAAGAGACAATGAAAAAGTTGCAAGCACGATTCGGAAACCGTACAGACTCGGTTATTGCTGCCTTCACGTCTGCCTATCCCGGTCGTTCCATCAGCGAAGCACTTTACATAGATACAATGTTGAGACTGCCTGCCTTGAAGACAGCCCGCTTGAAAGCCGACCAGCATGGGGCTCCTGTATATAATTATTTGTTTGCCTGGGACACACCTATTCACGGAGGTTTTGCCATGTCATATCATTGTTCGGAAATACCGTTTGTATTCAGCAACACCAGTCTGTCACCTGCAGCCTCTGCTGGAGGCTCGGAAGTCAAGGAGTTGGAAGAGCGCATCAGCAAAGCATGGATAAATTTCGCCCGTACCGGCAATCCCAATCACGAAGGACTTCCTTCATGGCCTGCTTTTACCCGTGAAAACGGAAACACGATGATATTTGGGAACAAATGTGAGGTAAGGAAAGATTTCGACTATAAGCTGTTGTCACTGTTACGACCCAACTATAAATTTTAAACAAAATGACACACAAAATAATATCATTCCTTAGCATCCTGCTGCTTTCCCTACCGCTTGTGGCTTGTAGTACAGATGACTCTGAAGTTGAAACACCAATTAATCCAGACAACGGAGAAGAAAATTCTTCGTCTGATGACGTGGCAATGATCAGCTTCACACATGCTGTACCAGACGGTTATGAGCAGGAAGCCGAAAAAAGAGGCAGCATAGTCCGCATCGATTATGCCACACGGGACTATGCAGAAGGCACTGGTGCGAAACGTACCAATACGGCATACGTCTATCTACCTTATGGATATAATGAAAGCCAACGGTACAATATCCTCTATTTTGTACACGGTCATTACAGTACGGCGACATCTACCTTTGAAGATGAAAATGGTGTGGTACGCAAACTGCTCGACCAAATGATAGCTCACGGTGATATCGACCCGATGATTGTGGTCACACCCAGCTACAACTACGGACAGCCTACACCTGACTATGTGGATGCAGCCCCTTACTGCAGGGCCTTGCCCATAGAATTGGTAAACGACCTGATTCCTGCTGTAGAAGGCCGTTACCACACGTATGCGGAAACAACCGACAGGGAGGGTATTGAAGTATCACGCAGTCACCGTGCCATCGGAGGTTTTTCAATGGGAGCAGTCACCACTTGGTATGCCTTTGATGAAACATTGAACGCATTCCGATACTTTATGCCAGTCAGTGGCGATTGCTGGTCTTTGGGACGGTTTGCCGGGATGAATCGTCCTGACGATACAGCAGCTTATTTGGCAGAAAGGGTACAACAGTCACCTTATGCCGGAACAGGTTTCTATATCTGGGCGGCAAGTGGGACAAATGACTCCGCTTATAGAGAGATACTTCTTCAAATAGAAGGTATGGCACGTTTGAACAACATGTTCAATACGGCTAATATGACCTTTCATCAGAAAGAAGGGGCACGGCATGAGTTCCGTCCTATTCCGGAATATCTGTACAATGCTTTGCCGTTCTTCTTTCCGAAAAGTGATGAATAAACAGAAAAAAACAAAGACATTTATGAATAGTTTTACTTATCGATACCCTGTCCGTCAACATTTTGGCAAAGGGTGCGCAGAGAACGCAATCAAGGAAGAATTAGACCGTATAGGACAGAATGTGCTGCTGGCATACGGCGGCAGCTCGCTGAAACGCACAGGGCTGTATGACAAAATTATAAGCTGGCTGCACGAACGTGGCAAGAACGTGGTGGACTTCGGAGGCATTATGCCCAATCCTACTTACGACAAGGTACAGGAAGGTGCACGACTGGTGCGTGAACATGACATAGACTTCATCCTTGCTGTGGGCGGCGGATCGGTTATCGACTGCTGCAAGGTAGTATCAGCACAAGTAAAATTAGACGAGGATATTTGGGAGATGCAGTACACGAAGCACCAGTATCCTACTGAATTTGTGCCTATGGGCGCTATCGTAACAGCATCAGGAACGGGTGCCGAGCAGAACAACGGGGCGGTTATCACCCACACCGAAAAGAAACTGAAACAGCCGTTGACAGGCGCTTACTACAGTTTTGCTATACTGGACAGCGACTTGACACGGACTCTTCCAATGGGGCAAGTCGTCAGTGGTGCATTCGACACGTTGAGTCATTGTATGGAAATCTATATGGGCAAACCTCAAACGGACAATCTCTCCGATGAAATCAATGAAGCGGTCATGCGTAACGTCATCAAAAACCTCCGTGAACTGATAGCCGATCCGGACAATGATTTTGCCCGTGGAGAACTGATGTGGGATTCTGCCCTTGCGGAAAACAGTCTGCTAAAACTCGGCAAGCAGACCGATTTTCAATGCCATATGCTGGAACATGCCGTAGGAGCCTATACCGACTGCAACCACGGAAAGGCATTGGCGGTTATCCATCCGGTTCTCTATCGCCATTTGCTAAATGAGGGCAAAGAAAAACTGGCTCGTATGGCGGAACGGGTATGGAATGTAAAGGGTGATACGGTAGAACAGACTGCTATACTTAGTATCGAAGCGTTGGAGGATTTTATAAAGGAAATCGGCTTGCCATCGCACTGGAGCGAAATGGGCATTAAGGACGAAAGTATCCTCCGTGCCGCTGTAGATACCTGTTTACTGATGCCGGGATGCTGCAAGCAGTTTTCCCGTGATGAACTGTTTGAGATATTGAAAGAATGCATGTAACAAACTTCTAAAAGAAAAAAATTATGAATACCTTATTAAAGACAATGTTGTGCGGTGTTACTGCACTTTTGTTCGCCGGAGCTTCAGCCGCTCAAAACAAACAACCATTTATTTCAGAGGATTTCTCTGCTATCCAAAGTCCTAACGACAATCCTTTCGGACTGGTTTATCGGGGAGCTATCACCAAGAATGAAATGGGCAAAGTTAATATCCATCGCATTACTTACGACTTGAGTGGCTTGAAGATTGTCGCCAACGTTTATACTCCAGCCGGATATGAAGTTTCAAGAAGCTATCCCGCTCTTGTCGTTGCACATCCAAACGGTGGATGTAAGGAACAGGTGGCAGGATTGTACAGCCAGCGGATGGCGGAACAGGGTTACATTTGTCTGGCATTTGATGCCGCCTATCAAGGTGGAAGCGAGGGTGAACCGCGCAATGTAGACAAGCCGGCCAGCCGTATCGAAGATATCCATCGTGCAGCCGATATACTGGCACAATATCCCGGAGTGGATGCAAATCGTATCGGTATACTCGGTATATGTGGCGGAGGTGGCTATACGCTTAAAGCTGCACAGACTGACAAACGTTTCAAGGCAGTTGCCACACTCAGTATGTTCAACTCCGGACTGGTACGTCGTAATGGCTTCCTTGATTCACAGATCGGCGATGTGCAACAACGACTTGCAGACGCCTGTGTTGCACGTCAGAAAGAAGCCAACGGAGAAGCTCCTGAGTATGTAGGTGATATGAGTGGAATGACGCCGGAACAGGCCAAACAGCTTCCGTTCGATCTCTATCGTGACGGTTATGAGTATTACCTTCAATCTCACGCGCACCCGGGTTCTACCTTCCGTTATACAAAGAGCAGTCTGATCGATCTGATGGCATTTGATGCCAGTGAGGGAATGTATCTCATCAACCAACCGTTGTTAATGATGGCGGGTAGTCTTGCCGACACGTTCTATATGACCGAACAATGTTTCAGCAAAGCTACTGGAACGAATGACAAGGAATTGTATCTAATCCCTGGTGCAAGACACATCCAGACGTATTGGGTACCGGAATATGTAGATAAGGCTGTAAACAAACTAACTGATTTCTTTGGTAAACATTTGTAATGAATCCATCTCATCCAATACTTGAGATGCTTTCATTGGAACTCATACCGTTTTCGTTGATTTTGGTGTTTCAATCCGTAATCTGTGTATAGACGCACCACGACGGAAACGGTATTTTTGTATCAGCACATAAAAACAAATAATAGTAATGAACGATATACAGTCACTCACTATAGACGAGTTCAACAAACAGATGCGTCAACCGACACTACATCCTCAAGTAGCGGTTATTGATCCGGGACAACTTGAAGATGATACTACGTTGTGTTTTACAGGTAACTTCTATGCAGTCCGTTTTGTAAGGACACGGTGTGGAGAAGTACGCTATGGCAGGCAATGTGTCGATTTTCAATACGGCACACTTACATTCACAAAACCGGGAGATACAATCTGTATCAGTCACGAAGATGCGATAGACGGTAGTATATCGGGACTCCTGTTACATCCGGAACTGTTTAGTACCAAGAGCCTTGTATTCAAGAAAGCGGACTATACTTTCTTTGATTATCGGGAGAATGAATCACTGCATCTTTCCTTGCAGGAAATGCATATCGTACAAGACTGTTTGGATCATATCCATGAAGAACTGCAGCGGGACATAGACCCTTACAGTCTACGATTGGTATCTGTGGGTGTAGAATTATTGTTGGACTATTGCCTCCGCTTCTATGAACGTCAGTTTGCCTGTCGTTCTGACATTTGTCAAGAATACCTAGCAACAGTAAACAAGACACTCTACCGCTATTTTTCCCTATGTGGACAGAAATCTCTGGAAGATGGAATCTGCCGGGTCGAATCTGCACTTTCCACCCTTTCGCCAGCTTATCTGAACGAAGTAGTACGGATAGAAACAGGAAAGATGCTTGCTGAGTATATTCGCCTAAAGATGATGGAATATATTAAGAAACGTGTTCGCAAGGATGATTGCCCATTAGAGCAAATAGCTGGAGAGTTCGGCTTTTATCAACCGCACATATTAGCCTTATTGTATCGGCAACTCTTCGGTCATCAGTCCGAATATTCTATTTTGACGTCTGATTATAAACTAAATTGATAACACTATGTATCCACAAATCATTTGTCATGTAATGGGCTCCGTAGATGGCCACCTGCTGACCGACCATTGGACGGAACCATTCAATGGAAAGAAGAACGAATTAATTGGTATATACGCAGCAATTGGTCGTAAACTGAATACCGATGCTTGGATGTTCGGAAAGCATACATTATGTGAAGGTTATTTCCCAAAAACCTTTCATACAGGGGATAGCACACCACTTGGTCATCCTGTACCTTATATTGCCGGAAGTACTTCTGAACGTCTTTTTGTGATAGCCGATCCGGACGCAAATATTCTCTATGAATCTTCCACTGTAAGAGGGGACAGCATTGTAGCCATCCTGCCTGAAACAGCTCCGGCATTTTATTTAGAGTACCTTCAGAAAAAGGGTATTTCCTACCTGTTTGCTGGAACAAAAGGTGATAACCTCAACATTGCCATGCAGACATTGGCGGAAACATTTGGTGTGGAGTCTCTCTCTTTACAGGGCGGCGGCATCATTGACGGAGCATTTCTGCAAGCCGGACTGATAGATGAACTGAGCCTTGTTATTTATCCCGGTATTGACGGCTCGACTAATTCAACATCTATTTTCCATTATATCGGTAAAGGAAATCCCTCACAAGGACAATCGCTTGAATTATTGTCTGTACAAACAATGGAGAACGGAGTGATTTGGTTAAGGTATAAATTCCATAAAAACAGTTGAATAGTATGCTACGTAAAATCAGATTGACACTTGCCGTTCTGTGTTTCGCCACTGTGACGTTGCTATTCCTCGACTTCACGGGAACGCTGCACGCTTGGTTGGGCTGGACGGCCAAAATACAGTTCCTGCCCGCGCTCTTGGCGTTGAATGTGGGGGTTGTGGGGTTCTTCGTGTTGCTGACACTTGTCTTCGGACGGGTGTACTGCTCAGTCATCTGTCCGCTGGGCGTGATGCAGGACATCATCGCTTGGATGGGCAAAAAACAGAAGAAGAACCGTTACTGCTATTCTCCGGTCAAATCATGGCTGCGGTATGGGGTGTTGGCTGTTTTCGTTGTAGCGATAATAGCCGGAATCGGCTCGCTGGTGGCATTGCTCGCGCCATACAGTTCATACGGACGGATCGCAAGCAATCTGTTCGCCCCGATATACGCTTGGGGAAACAACTTGCTCGCTTACTTTGCGGAACGGGCTGATTGTTACGCCTTCTATAAAACGGAGGTATGGTTGAAAAGTCTGCCGACATTCCTCATCGCCTTGCTTACCTTTATTATAATAGGAGTATTGGCGTGGCGGAACGGACGGACTTACTGCAATACCGTATGCCCGGTAGGTACGGTGTTAAGCTTACTTGCCCGTTTCTCGTGGTTGAAACCTGTGATTGATACGGATAAATGCGTGAATTGCAAGCTGTGTACCCAGAATTGTAAGGCGGCATGTATTGATATCGCCAAACATCGGATTGATTACAGCCGTTGTGTCACTTGCATGGATTGTATCAGTAAATGCCATAAGAGAGCTATCAATTACAAACATCCTACAAAAAAAGAAGCCACACAGCCAATAACAAATACATCCAAAATTTTAACTGATCAAATCAATGATACCCGTCGTTCATTTCTGACTGTTGTAGCTACGATTGCTACGACTGGCATATTGAAAGCACAGGAAAAGAAAGTAGATGGAGGCTTGGCTGTTATAGAGGATAAGAAAATTCCCAATCGTTTTACTTCAATTGTACCTCCGGGAGCACGGAGTGCACGGAGTTTTTTTCAACATTGTACCGCCTGCCAACTCTGTGTATCAACCTGTCCAAACGGAGTGCTTCGTCCGTCCACAGATCTGACCAAATTAATGCAGCCCGAAATGAGTTATGAGCGAGGATATTGTCGGCCTGAATGTACAAAATGCAGTGAAGTTTGTCCTGCTGGAGCTATACATTTAATATCAGTAGCAGAAAAATCCGCTACTCAGATAGGACATGCTGTATGGGTAAAGGAGAACTGTGTGCCATTGGCTGACGGTGTAGAATGCGGGAACTGTGCCCGTCATTGTCCTACCGGAGCTATTCAAATGATACATTCTATTGCTGATAATCCAGAATCTGCTAAAATTCCGGCAATCAATGTAGAGCGTTGTATCGGTTGCGGAGCTTGCGAGAATCTTTGTCCGGCACGTCCTTTCAGTGCCATTTATGTAGAAGGCAACGAAATACACAGAATGATATGAAAAGAGTTCAAAAAATAAAATAGATACTAAATATTTACTGCATATGGATAAAGAGAATGGAAAATCAATTTCCCGCCGTGATTTTTTCAAGATAGCAGGAGCCGCAGGAATGGTAACTGCCGGATTGGTAGGTTGTAATGAACAAAGCAAGTCATCATTTAATGTTATCGGAGAACCTGATGGCGATATGACTTACCGGATATTGACGGGCGACCGCGTGTCATTGCTTAGTTATGGTTGTATGCGATGGCCGATGATATCTAATCCAGATGGTGAAGGACAAATAGTTGACCAGGAAGAAGTGAACCGGCTGGTGGATTATGCTTTGGCACATGGCATAAACTATTTCGATACCGCTCCGCCATATTGTCAAGGTTTATCGGAAGAGGCTACTGGCATTGCACTCAGTCGGCACCCCCGTGATTCGTATTTCATTGCCACGAAAATGTCCAATCACCGTCTTTATGGAGCTGGACTTCGCGGTAAAGAACTACAAGAGGCAAGCGTAAAGATGTATCAGGATTCTTTTAAGCACCTGCGTACGGATTACTTCGATTATTACCTGTTTCATATTCTAGGTACAGGTAAGGGAATGGAAGAAATGCGCGGAAGACTGTATGATTGTGGTATCGCAGATTTTATCCTCAAGGAGAAAGAAGCCGGACGTATCCGTAAACTGGGGTTCTCGTTTCATGGGGATGTACGGGTATTTGACTATATGTTACAGGAATCGGGCATACCGTGGGACTTTGTACAAATACAGCTCAATTACCTTGACTGGCGGCACGCATCAGGCATCAACGTTAATGCAGAATACCTATATAGCGAACTGGCGAAGCGGAATATTCCAGCCGTGATTATGGAACCGTTGCTTGGTGGACGACTTTCCAAAGTTCATGATCACATTGTTAATAAATTAAAGCAACGAGAACCAGAACAGAGCGTAGCATCATGGGCGTTCCGTTTTGCTGGAAGTTTCCCTAATGTTTTGACTGTACTCAGCGGAATGACCTACATGGAACACTTGCAAGACAACCTGTGTACCTATTCGCCACTGCATCCGCTTTCTGATGATGAATTTGTATTCTTGCAAGAAACAGCAGACCTGATGGTACAATATCAGACAATCCCTTGTAATGACTGCAAATATTGTATGCCATGTCCTTATGGAATAGATATTCCTGCTATTCTTCTACATTATAATAAATGTATCAATGAGGGAAATATGCCACGAAACGGACATGATGAAAATTACCACAAGGCACGACAAGCTTTCTTGATTGGTTATGACCGCAGTGTACCAAGACTGAGGCAAGCCAGCCATTGCATCGGGTGCAATCAATGTTCGCCCGATTGCCCGCAAGGTATCAACATCCCTAAGGAGATGCAACTATGGGGCATAGAACGAAGCGGTTTTTTCAATGGTCGGGGAAAATGGGCGAAAGGCTTTGAGAACCAAAGGGTTTAGGCATGGTCTGGAAAATGGGCTGAATATTTCGAAGCGGTTATTTCCTTTACATGGGCTTACATCTGCTTTACGTTTGAGGGGCTTTTCTGCGGATCTTCGGGCGATTGCTTTACATTGGGCTTGCAGATGGGGTTAAAACGGCCTGGAAGGGCTTTGTTTTCGGCTGTGTGGCTGTTTTATGGCTGGGTTGATGGATTTTGTTATATGATGGTGGGAACGGCTGTGTGGCCGTTTTTTTTTTGTGCCTATTTTTTAATATGATGCCTTGGAATTCTTCCAAATAAGTATTATTTGGTATATTTGCAGTATAATAGAAACGAATATGGCAAAAGTGATTCATGTGCATTTACTGCATAAAATAGACGGAACGAAGCAGAAAGACTGGTATTTCAGCAGTATATCGGCTGTTTATACGGTTCTGACGGCAGATCAGGTGGGAGTAAGCAAGTCTTACCTCCTTCATGCCGGTCTGTCTGGTAACGGCACAATATGCACGAAAAAGGCTATAATTAAGCAATCTACGCTCATTTCGGGCGGTAGTAAGGGCAATGGTTAGAACGACATAATAACGCCGTTAGAAAGGCTTGTAGGCGTTATTTCTTTGAATGCTGATTGGGGAGCTTATGGCTCCCCTTTTTTTATGCCCTTACAGTTGGTTTTATTTGGTTAGGGGTTACTATTGGGGTTACTGTTAGGGGTTACTACTTTATTGAGTTAGGGGTTACTTTAGGGGTTACTTTTTCGGCTTTTGGAGGGTGCGCCCGAAATAGGAAAGAATATCGCAAATGTAAATAAGTGCCGTTTTTCGCTGTTTTCAGATAGGAAAAACGACACTTATTTTATTGATATACATTATTTATATAACGCGAAGCATTTGATTTACAGTGGTTTTTGTATCCTGCTACCCTGAAAATGCCTTGAAAAGTGTGTGCGTGCGTCTTATTGTGCCTGTTGGGTGATATGACGCATGTGCTTCCTCATTAGAAGAACTTGCTGATGCTTCCAATGACTTCAAAGATATTCACGATGCGGGATTTGTCGAATTCCTGTTCATCGTAGTCCTCTGTATTGATAGGGATGAAGCGCAGTTTGTCCGGATCCGGCGACCTGCGCAGGATTTTGATGGTACGGATGGTGTCCAATACCACTGCATAGATTTCTCCATACTGGATATCGTTGAGTGTGCATTGTCGCAGGGCGATGATGTCGCCATGGTTTATTTTGGGCTCCATGGAGTGACCGGTGACATTACACCAGAGGCTGGCTTTTTCGAATCCCCTTATTACGATGTTGGTGGCGGGTATGTTTACCTGTGAATTGAACACTTCATCAAAGCCGCCGATAAAGTCCACATCGTAGTATGGTGTACCGATGGATGGGTTCATAGAAGTGGCAGGTATGGACGAAGGAGTTGCTTCGTCTATTGTTTTAATGCCGTTCAAATCATCTTTCAACATGCTTCCTGCACCAACAAGCAACCAGTCTGCTGAAAGGTTCGGATATGAGGTTAAAACTTTAACTATGGCATCTCCTCCAAGCTGACTGGACAGATTTTTCCCTTTGAAATTACTATCAGAAATACCAGTCGTGCTGTAGAAATCAGCCTTTTTAATGCCTTCAGACTCTAAGAAGGTTAAAATTCTATCCTTTATAGTTGAAATATTCTCCATAATCTTTTGGTGGGTTAAAATTTTGTCCTATATTTGCAGCGTGTTTAAGATGTAAACAGCGCGCCAAATATACAAAAAAGGCGTGTGATTAGCGAATTTTAAGGATTAAAGAAAATGAAACGATATTGGTTTGAACTGACAGATGAGCACTATAATGATTTGGGTGTTGCCATTTCAGACGGCTGGCAAAAATCGCCTGCCATAGCCGAAGCAAAGAGGTGGATGAAGGAAAACGGAGTGAAGGCCGCCATCCTTGTATGCAACAGCATGGCGACGGACAACATACTGGATATGATACATATAGAAGAAAAATAAAAACATAAGGATTATGACACAGCAAGAATTTATGGAACGGACGGGGATAACCCCTACAGCAGAGGATTTTGATTACATCCATGCGGTTTATCTGAACACTTCGATGAACAAGGATGAGTTCTGCAAAGATTTCAAGAAACATGGGGACAGCCGGATTATCCGTGATGTTCATGTACGGGTGCTGAACTATGAAATGAAATGTGAACGTCAAAAGGAAGTTATCGACAACCTGACCGACTTCTTGATTGGCAAGGCGCATGCGTATGACGATACTGATTTCCGCAAAGAAGCGGTAAGGCTGGCCGGTGAGGTGGAAGTGGTGAAACGGACCATCGAATTGGGGCTTCCTCTTTGGGATGAAGACAGGAAGGTTGTCCTTTCGATGATAGAAGAACAAGGCAAATAGATTGCCGGATAACTGGCAGCCCGGAAAGACGGGCAGGGGCGGCAGGCACGGCCGGAAAGTTGGTAAATCGAAAATGAGAAAGCGAAATAAGAAAGCGTAGAAAGCCGCCGGGGTTCGATTCCCCGCGCCCCACGATATTAACCTTTAAAAATTCAGATTATGGCAAAGAACATCAATCAAGCAAAAGTAGAGCGTCAGTATAAGCAGAAGATGCTCGCCATGACAGGAAGTGTAAGTCACACACTGAACATTGCCGACCAGGCGATGGACCTGGCCGAGCAGTTCATGACGGAGGGCGAGTTGATCAACTCGGATGCCTACCGTGTATTGGAAAATTTGACTTGCGTATGTGAAGATGCGCTGAGAGTGCTTTGCAATGCAATCAGCAAGCACCCCGAGGGTTCAAGTTCTATTCAGGGCGATAGAGCTTATCAATCAGAGGAAGCATCAGCTCTTCTGACCCATCCTCAGACTGCTGAAAGACTTGAAGTGCTTGAGCAGCAGCGTAGGAATCTATTATTCTTGGTATGTCGTATTCTTCAAGCCGGCCCTGGATATAAGCTACGTCCATCAGAACTTGCAGCTGAAACCGTCGGCGACATATCTTATCTTTCTCGAGAGGCGAGAGCTTTTCTTTATTCTCAAATGGTGCGAGAAACTCGCGTTCAAACTTCCATAGAAGGTATTTAGCAAGCCACACTTTGTCGTCTTTCTCTTTGTCATGTTCAAAGATGGTAGGCAACAAGGATGTAAAGTAATCACGCAAGGCTTGAAACTGAGCCTTTAAAAGTATCATATCAGTATTCATAAGGCTGTAAACATTGTAAACAGCGCTAAAGATACCCAATCTTAAAGAAATAACAAAATGAGAAAGCAGATTTTGACCGATAACGAAACAAAGACCTTCCTGATGAAGACCTTTAAGTGCAGCCGCCAGGCTGTGTGGCAGGCACTGAATTTTGTCCGTGACAGCGACCAAGCCCGCCGGATCCGCACCCTCGCCCTGAAACGAGGCGGCAAGCTGACTGACGGCGAATTCATCCCCAACTGTGAAACGACCTTTGAAGAGTGTGAGCATACCATGACCTGCACCTTCGGCCCCCGTGTAAAACTGGTAGTCCACCGGAAGACCAACGATGTGGACGTGTACGTGGACGGGAAACGGACCGAGACCTATCAATGCGAGTTTGTATCAGACTTCATGCAGCTGCAGCACGAGACCCAACAGATGGCAGCCGCCTTATAAACAGAAATGAAATGGAGTATTATGGAAAGATATTGTGCATATCCTACAATGACCTGACCTACGATGACCGACCGGTGCTGGTGAACGGAAAGGCAGACTACAGCAGAAGCCGCACGCTGAAAGGGGTTCATCCTTCCACTCTTTCCGAAGAAGAACTTGCTCCCATCCTGTCGGTATCCAATTACAAGAAATTAGCGGCCAAGAAAGAAATCAACGTAGTTAGAAAAGGAAGGGGACTTGGAGGTTACGTCCTGGTAGAAGTTGCCACCATGCCCCTGCGCTTTCAGGAGAAAATCAAGTTAAAATACGGAGACATGAAAGAAGATGTTATAAAGAACTGGCTCGGCAGCCATTACCACATCGATGCGAAAGCCCGGGAGTTCTACACCCGATTCCGCTTTGACAACGGTGATGCCCTTCCGCCGGAACACATACAGGAATATACGGTGAACGCTTCGGTGATTGAAGCTGTGATGCGTGCCATGGAGGATGCCACCTTTATGCGTAAGGCCATGAAGGCCGGTCCGGTGAACTGGGGCGAACTGGCAGGAGCCATCAGTTATTATCAAGCAGAGTTCGGGCACACCTTGCCTGTGAGTTCCAACCGCTTCAAGAAGCGTGTGAATGACTTCAAGGCCAACGGCTACGAAAGTCTTATCAGCCGCAAGTTCATGAACCAGAACCGCCGGAAGGTGACCTACGACATTGAGCGCCTGCTGCTGAGCATCGATGCCCAGCCGGAGCAGCCCTTCAATACCACCGTGTGGGAGCAGTACAATATGTTTGTACAAGGTGATTTGGAACTGTATGACCCCGAAACCGGCGAGGTGTTGAACCCGGCAGACTTTACCGACAAGGATGGAAATCCGCTGGTGTTAAGTCCGGCCACGGTAGCCAACTACCTGAACAACCCCAAAAACAAGGCCCTTAGAGCCAAGCTTCACATGAGCCAATGGGATTTCAACAACGCCTACCGCCCCTACCATCTGCGCAGCATCGGTGAGTTCTCATTGAGCAAGGTGAGCCTTGATGACCGTGACCTGCCTCGCCCGATGAAGGATGGCAACCGTGTGAAAGCCTATTATGCCTACGATGTGGTGAGCGGCGCTGTGGTAGGATATGCCTACAACCGGTACAAGACTACCGAGTTGTTTTTGGACTGCATGCGAAACATGTTCCAGACCCTGGACCGGAACGGCATGTATATCCCCGCCGAGCTGGAAGTGGAACACCACCTGGTAAGTGACTTTGCCGACGGCTTGATGCAAGCCGGTACCGTCTTCCCCTTGATACGCTGGTGTAACCCCGGGAACTCTCGTGAAAAACGTGCCGAGCACAAGAACCGCGAAAAGAAGTACGGCGTGGAGAAACGCACGCAGGTAGGTATCGGTCGCTGGTGGGCCAAGCTGGAAGCCAACCGCCCGAAGGAAGAGAAGGTGTATGACGAAAAGAACAACACCTACAAGGTGAAGACCTACAGCTATGAAGAACTGGTAGCCGATGATATACGCGCCATCCGGACCTTCAACGCGCAGCCTCACCCCAACCAAAAGCGCTATCCGGGCATGAGCCGATGGGATGTGCTTTGCGCCCATCAGAACCCGAACCTTGCACCTTGGGACAAGGCCGTTCTTTACCGGTTCATCGGGCAGCATACCGAAACAACCATCCGGCAGAACACCTACTGCACGGTGATGTACAACCAATACGGACTGCCCAGCCCGGAAATCATCGAAAAGTTGGAGCCGAGGAACTACAAGGTAGATGCCTATTATCTGCCCGATGCCGACGGAACCATCAACGAGGTATATATCTACCAGAACGGACGATATATCGCCACCTGCAAGCCCGTAGCCCGTTACAATGAGAATACAGCCGAGCAGACCGAGTACGACAAGGCAGCCTATACCGAACAGTCCAAGTATGTAGCCCAGTTCGACAAGATGATAAAGGACGGCAAGATCAAGCGTGTGGGCATCCTTGCCAAAGAGGAAGCTAAGCTGATAACAGAGGTACAGGCGGAAGCCGTTCCCCTTCCTGCGCAAGCCGAGGAAGAAGATTACTCAGCCTATATGGACATCAGTGCCTTTGAGCATGATGCAGTAGCCAAGATATAATTAACGACGTTAGAACGAATTTAAAACAGCATTCAAATGGAAATAACAAATGAAGTAAAGCAACGTATTGTGGCAGCGATAGCCGCCGATCGTGAAAATTATCCCAGTGACAACCGCCATGCAACAGCACTGGGCATAGCCCCCAGCGTTTACAATACCATCAAGCGGGGCAATTATGAAAAGCAGGTCAGTGATGCCAACTGGGTAGGCATAGCCCGAAGATTGGGCGTGCAACTGCGTACGGAAATGCCCTGGCTGGCAGCACAGACCCCGACCTATGTGTTTGTGAGCAAGCAGCTGGAAGTGTGTCAGGGCAGCGGACTGAGCGCCATCCTGTGCGATATGCCCAATATCGGCAAGACCTTTACCGCGAAGGCATATGTGAAACAGCACAAGCACGCCGTATATGTGGACTGCAGCCAGGTAAAGACCAAGTTGAAGCTGATACGCTACATTGCCAAGGAATTCGGCGTGACCAGCAACGGACGCTACAGCGACGTGTATGAAGACTTGGTAGCCTACCTCCGCACGATTGATACGCCTCTGGTTATTCTGGACGAAGCCGGCGACCTGCAGTATGAAGCCTTCCTTGAACTGAAGGCCCTGTGGAACGCCACCGAGCGCTGCTGTGCGTGGTATATGATGGGTGCAGATGGGCTGAAGGAAAAGATCAACCGCGCCATCGAAGGCAAGAAGGTGGGTTATACCGAAATGTTGAGTCGCTACGGTGACTCCTACAGCAAGGTGACCCCAGACGATGCGCAGGAACGCGAAAAGTTTCTGAAGGCACAGGCTGCCATTGTAGCCAAAATCAATGCCCCAGACGGTGCCGACATTGCCAAGATCGTTCACAGCACCGGAGGCGGCTTGCGGCGCGTATATACCGAAATCGAAAAATTAAGGAGGATGCAAGCATGAAACTGAAAAGAGCCTACAGCCCCGGTGAGGTGCTGAACATGAAAATACCCCGGTATGAATTTACCGGGGATTGGCAAGCCTCGATAGGTAACCCTGCCAAAAGCGGCGTGTGGATTATCTGGGGTGCCAGCGGGAACGGAAAGAGCAGCTTTGTGATGCAGTTGGCCAAGTACCTGTGCGGTTTCGGACGCGTAATCTATGACAGCCTGGAAGAAAGCACCGGCCTTTCGTTTCAGATGAGCCTGAAACGACATAAGATGGACGAAGTGCGCAAGCGTTTGGTTATCCTTGACCGCGAGTCGATGGACCAGCTGGAGGAACGCCTGCAGCGCCGGGGCAGTCCCGGCATCGTGATTATCGACAGTTTCCAGTACAGCGGTTTAAACTACAAGACCTACAAGGAGTTTAAGGAGCGCCACCCCAAGAAACTGTTTATCTTCATCAGCCATGCAGAAGGATCCCATCCGGCAGGCAGAAGCGCCCGCAAGGTGGAATATGATGCCGATGTGAAAATCATGGTGAGCTGCTTCAAGGCCTGGTGCAAGAGTCGCTTTATGGAAAAGCCCGGTGAGCCCTATGTGATTTGGGAAGAGGGTGCTGCCAAAACCTTGAAAGATGATAAAATGGAGGAATACTTGAATGATGGAATGGGAGAATAAACTGTACCAGATACTGCTGCCCGGTCGTGAAGCATTGGGCGTAGTGGAAGACTGGCTGGAATGTAACATAGAAACAGACATTCGTCTGCGCAGAGCCAAGACACAAGGGCACATAGTGATAGAAACGACGGATACCATGTTTGCCAACCGTATTCGGATGTGGCATCCCGGATGTAAAATACATATTAAAGATTTAAAATGATGGAAGAGCAAAAGAAAACCTGCTGCATCTGCGGCAAAGAGTTGGAGGGTTACGGATACAACCCGTTCCCCGTGAAAGAGGAAGGCTACTGTTGCCGTTCGTGTAATTACAGCGTAGTCATTCCGGAACGATGGAAACGCCACAAGGCTTATCAACGCGGTGAAGAAGTCGAAAACAAGCGAGTATATATCAGTGGAGCCATTGCCCACTATGATATGGCAGAGCGCAAGGAAGCCTTCGGACGTGCCGAAGAGTTGTTGAAAACTGAGGGCTACGATCCGGTAAACCCATTCAATAACGGCTTGCCGGAAGAAGCCCACTGGAAAGCCCACATGCGGGCCGATATTGCCCTGCTGCTGGCTTGTGACTATATCTACATGCTGAAGGACTGGGAACTGAGCAAGGGAGCCAAACTGGAGCTTGACGTAGCCAGTTCGTGTGGCATTAAAGTATTATTTGAAACCCATTAAACCCTTATATCATGGCACAGGAAGTAACCAATTTCGCCCGGTTCTACGCATTGTTCAATAAGCTGCCCTGTACAGGAGACCGGGAAGGGCTAAAGAAGCAAATCGTTCTGCAGTACACGTGGGACCGTACGGAAAGCCTCCGTGAAATGACATCCAAGGAATATGAAGCCTGCTGCTGTGCCTTGGAGAAACTGACCGGGCAGGATGAATGGAGGCAGAAACTTCGCGAGGAACTGCGGCGGAAACGCAGCGTATGTCTGAAGCTGATGCAACAGTTGGGGATTGACACCACCGACTGGAACCGAATCAACGAATTCTGCAGCAACCCACGGATAGCCGGCAAGCCCTTTGTTCAGATTAGTACAGCGGAGCTGGAACAACTGGCCATCAAACTGCGGGCTATCCAACGAAAAGGAGGTTTAACCGATAAATAGAACAATATGGATAAAAAAGCACATGAAGCGCTTGAGCGCATCAGAAAAGACGTGATTCTTACGACATCCGATCTGGAGAACCAGGATGCAGCCGAGTTTTTCAACGAACTGGCCGACTGGGCGTATGCCAACGGTGAAGCCATGCTGATAGACGATGAACCGGAAATGCAGGACTACGAGGAAGAATAAAAACAAGTAATGAACCCATTAAAAATGATTTGAACATGGAAAAGAACAACCAAAGTGTGGACATCAAGTCCCTGAGTAAAGAACAGCGAGCAGCCCTCATGGCCCAGCTGCAGCAAGAAGAGAAAGAGGACCGCATCGCCCGTCGTGAAACTTACGAGGCATTACGCGGTGAGTTTATGCACGAAGTAAAGACCAACGTCCTTGAAATGGTGAATGCCGTGACCGGGTTCCGCGGATGGCTGGAAAAAGAAGCCGATGCCTTTACCAAGGTGATGAAGGAATACGGCCAGGTGAAAAGCGACGAACAGCGTAGCTACACCATTACGGACGGTGACTTCCGCCTGGAGGTGAAAAGCAACAAGGTGAAAGGCTTCGATGAACGAGCTGATATGGCAGCCGACCGTCTGATTGACTACCTGAAGCGCTACATGCAGAACAGTGAGAAAGGTTCGGATGATCCGATGTATCAGATGGCCATGACCCTGCTGGAGCGCAACAAGATGGGCGACCTGGACTACAAGAGCATTTCGAAGCTCTACGAACTGGAAGACAAGTTCGATGAAGAGTATGCAGACATCATGTACCTGTTCAAGGAAGCCAACGTGGTGCAGCGCAATGCCACCAACTACTACTTCAGTCGCCGGAACCCTGAAAACGGTGTATGGACCCGCATAGAGCCCAGCTTCTGCCGTTTGTAGCCGGAATCCGTTAACCCTGTAAACAGAAAGCGCCGCAGTTGTTATAATTGCGGCGCTTTTGTTCTTAAATTCGATGAAAATCAGCTATTTTTGTAAGAGAAATAAAGCGTATGGGCAAAGGACGGGATAAAGAATTGATTAAGCTGCGTGACGAGGCACTGTGCCGCCGTTACTACTATTGGACAGAAATACAGCGGTTGCGGTTCGACGATGCTTTAAAAGTGTTGTCGGAGCGCGAATTCTTCATATCCGAAGAGCGTATCATGACCATCATCCGCCGAAAATCACGTGAGGGAACAGACTACGATCTGAAGCCTGTTCCCAAGGTGAAAGCCCCCCGCCTGACCGCTGCCCAACTGGAGCTATTCCCCGTAAGATGACGGCATGGCCGATTGGCATTGCCCAACGGCGGCTGCGCTCGGGCTTGCCTGAAACAAGTTTCGGCAAACCTCTCACTGGCACGCCGATTCATCGTGCAGTGTGAACGAGAATGTCATTTCATAGACCTTGATGTAATGCGGCATGGCATACGAACGGCTTTTCTCACGTACCAGCGGCGAAGCATTGTCGGTGCATTGCAGACACTGCAGCGACTTGTATAATTTCTCGGCCAGCTTCTGCCTTTCCTTCACCTTGTCATACGTGCCGGATGCGTAGCTTGTATCGTCGTAACAATCGATAGCCAGCCGTACGGTCAGCATGGATTCGCTTTTCTGTACCCCATATCCAAGGTCGTTCCAGTCAGAACTTGTATTTCCAATCAATACACAAGGGAAAGTGACCGGGTACTGGTCTTCCTCTGCTCCCATTTCCAACTGTCCGTAGTCTTCATCGATGAGAGAGAGTTCCGGCAGCTCCTGTGCAATCTGTTCCATGATTGCGATAAAAATTTCGTCCATATCGTTATTGGTTTAAAATGTTGGTAATTTCCTGATCCACCTTCTCCCGTATGCGGCTGTTCAATTCCTCGCTTTCGCCCATGAACTGGCGCTGCGGGATGCGGATGTGCAGTTTCTTTTTCTTGGTAAGCGCCATGTTTCTCCAGAACTGTGCCTGTGGATTCAGTTCCTTCGGTTTGGAACGCCGTTTAACACGTTTCTTTTGCCCTGTGCCGGCTTTTTTCCTTTTCCCCGAAGCCTTATAGAACTTTGCCCAAGCAAAGCGCCTCATGCGGTCTGTGACGGTAACATCGATTTCCCCTCCCCAGTTGTGGATGGGCGCATAGACCACCTCGTTGAACACCCTTACCCGGTAGTCGGTGGGTGTATATCCGACCGATTTGAACAGATGCTTCCTGCCGGAGAGCAGCGTTCCATAATTGCTGGCGGCATCGGTACCTCCCGAGGACAGCCGTTTGGATTTTGGCCAAGGGTGAAGACCGCCATTAACAAACCACCCTGGCGGAAATTCTCCTGAAAATGGTCTTTGGCCATTCGTCCGACTGTAACGGGGAGTTTGCGTCGCATGAGCGTTTCCAGCCGTTTACGCTTGGATTTTATCAAGTTATCAAAATCTTTCAAGTCCATTGTGATACCGTTTTAAAATAAATCACTATATTTGCAGCAGCTCCATAAGGAGTTAGCGTGTGCTGCGGCACGTCGCATCGCAGGGAAGTCTGTTTGCAGGCCTCCCTGTTGTCTTTTTAGTAGTAGAACTTACCATCCTTATAGAACAACCTGATTTCCCCTTTTTCATAAATCCATACTTCATCGATGTTTTGATTAGGCAAATTCCGTCTTGCCATGATAGCCCTTCTTATAAAACGGTCAGAACAGCCTTTTGTGTTCTTGATTACAATTCTGGAAGATTGCTCCAGCCCGTGAGAAATCATGCTTTTTACTTTTCTTTTGTTCCATGGCTTGATGAAGCCTTCAAATTCGTAAAACAAGCCATCCACTTCAAAATCCGGGCATTTTCTGTAATATCTGGTATCTATCAAGTTTGCGTAGATACGTTGGTAATCATCCGACAGATAGTGCAAGCGTGGTGTCATTTTGACTTGATGCCCCATTCTTGCCAATTGGAGGCAGATACGTTTCATATCCTTGTAGTCGGCCTTATCCTTATCAACCTTCGGATGTACATAAAGTACACCGCCGTTGGAGAATGATTTTTCAAGTTTAAACCCGTTTTGTGCCATCCGTTCCATACATGCCTTGATGTATGGGCAGTCGTAGCAATCCTTTGCCCGATTACTGAAGATGTGTTTCAGCCGGTTCTTGAAATCCGGTTTATAGAATGCACAGTGCCTGCAGTCGTTCGGGAAATAAGGGTGTGAATCGGAAAAGAGGATGCCGTCCGTTCCCGGGTTGTTATCCAGCCCCGGTTGCGGTTTACTATTATCGTCCTCATCCGGCAGTTGCGTCGGTTCCTCGTCGGTGGCCGTGAGGTCGCACTTGCAGTTCCATCGGTCGCCCGGCCGGTGTATGTTCCAGAACGGGTCGTCGATGGGCCGTATGGTATTCCAATACGGCCGATGATCAGCACCCGGGTGCAGGGAGGTGGACGGCATCCATTTGAGGTTGGGCAAGACATCGCGTTCGCGGAGGAACTGCTGCCAGTCGGCTGCCTGATGTGCCCTCAGCACCGCCGTGTCATATTCAGTCTGCAGCCAGTGCCGCACCTGGTGAGATGCGATGGGTGTGACCTCCTGCACCCATTTCTCGAATGGCTTTAGAGTGCCGTTCGAATCCAATAATAACCGCGCCATATCGCGCTGCATGCGGTGAACCTTGAATGCCGCAAAGACCTCGTTGTTGGTTTGCAGCTGCTGCAGGAAATCGTCCACTTGCCTCCCCTCAGACTGTGCAACCCCATCGGCAGCAGCATCGTCCAGTATGCGGCAGATTTCGTGAAATAGATTCGGCTCGATTTCGCCCTCCACGTCCATTTTCTGACTGTAGATGCGCTGCAGTGCCTTGGCCAACACGTCGCTGCTGAAACTGAACGAAGTCTGTACCTCTTCCCCTTTGTTTTGGTAGAGGTCGTTCATTACCAGTCTAAAGCTGCCCCGGCATCCGGGGCTTTCACGAAAAAACCTTTCAGCCAGTTTCGGAAGTTTTTTTTCTGTTGTGGTGTCGGTTCTTTATCCTGTCCCTTATCTACCGGTTCCGGTTCCTTCTTCGGGGTTTGAATCTGAGCAGCCTGTGCAGCCTCCCTTTGTTCAGCCTTCAACTGCTCGTAGTTGGCCGGTTTGTCGATGCCGAATTCCTCATAGAGATAGTCGTCGTCGATGGGGATGTTGAAGTTCTTCTTCAGCTGCGTAAGGATGGATATTTTGGTGCCTGCATCTGTTTCCTTCGGTTCCGGGAAGCAGAATGTACCCCCTTCAGTATTGATGCCCATGTGCAGCAGAATGTCCGTCATGTCGTAATTTAACACATTGAGCACGTACTTCCGGTCGGCCTCCAGCACCTTGTCCTCCACCTTTTTATGCACCGTACCCAAAGCCTGTGTACCTTTTTCGGACGATTCGGTGGTCAGCGTATTGCCCAGTATCAGTTTGGATATTTCATTGTTGCACCGTTCGCAGAGGCGTTCATAGACATCGGCAGACCCCGTTTTGTTGCCGGCTTCCGTGAGCTTGAGTTCCGTGTCCTTGGCATGAAAGAACTGCGCCAGACTTCCGGCATTGGCCGCATCCTCCATGGCCCGTTGACGGGACTCGTCGTCGTCGGAATCATAGATATATTCCTGGATAGGCATGCCGAATACCTCGGAGAACTGTGCCCAGTCGCCCGTGGTGTTACGTTTGTAGATGACCCACGGGGCTGCCTTGGCCAACAGCCCCAAATCGGACGGCGAACCCACAAAAAGCAGGTCGGTATATTCATCCCAGGAATGGCCGGTGATGTCTGTCTGATGCCGCAAGATGAGTTCCCTGACCGGATCCACATGCTTACGCGGTACCAGGTCGTAGTCCACCCATTCCTGTAGCTTGTAGAACTGGCAGAGCGAAAAGCCCCAGAACTTGGCATCGAGGATGTCACCCACCAGCCGGTTGAACCAGGGCGACTGTATCTGTTCGTTGATTTTATCGTCGGGCTTCCCGTCCACCCGGAATTCCATGTTGGAGCACAGCACGGCATTCTTTCGCTTTTCGAGCACACAGGAAAGGTGGGTATCCATCAGAATGTCCTCGTAGAGGTCATAAAGTTTGTAACGTCGCGAGAAATCGACATTCTCGGCCGCTTTGACGGCTGCCATGTAGTCGGAAATGTCCAGTCCGAAGCGTTTGGGCTGGGTGAGCACAATCACATTCGGTTTCTTCTGTCCCGGCAATGCGAAGTTTCCTCCAACGGTGATGATGCCGGTTTTGTTTCTTTTTCTGTTTTTCTTTTTCATACTGCTTGTTTTTACCAGTGGTTCGTACGTTTGCGGTTGCTTTGAATACGGAAATCCGTTCTGCCTGCCCTTTGTTCCTCCGGCAGCAGCGGAGCCCCTTCGATTGATATATCCTCGTCGGCCACCGCCTTCATCCATTCCACTGCCCGTTCGTATCTGTCCTTGCGTACCTGGGAAAGTTTCTGCGGGTTGTGGATGCAGAAGATGTGATAGACCGCCATGTCGATGACCATCATCAGCACGAGCTGGTTCCGGTTCTCGCCGGTGGCTGCAAAAATCTTGTTGCAGTCGTAGCGTTTGCTCAAATAACACCGCATTTCGGCAATGGCCCTGTCTTCACATACCTCAATGACCGTTTCGTCTTCGCGCACCAGTGCGTCAAGAATGTCGCGGTGGATACTTGCATCGTAATCGGTGAGTTCTACAAATTTGCTCATAGTTCGATTGTTTTAGAGTTGTCATAATCTTTTCTTGTTCCGTTTTCTCACATCCTTCCTTGAGCGGAAAACGGGCGGTTCGATGCGCCTGATCAGTTCATCGATGATGCGGTTCGCCCCTTCGACCGCATCCGGTCCGTCGGCCGGATAGCGCATGGTCAAGGTGAACAGCTTGAACTGGTCCTCCAGTTCCTTCATGTGCGGGTTGTCCCGTTCTGCCTCATTGAGGATAAGGTTCCCTTCGCGGTTGAGCGGTTCGAGGTTGGCCTCGATACGTGTAGCCTTGTCCGTCTTCTTCTCCTCGTCGCCCCGGATGAACAGTGCAATCTTCTGTTCCCGTCGCACCTTTGCCACCAGCGGTTTGAACACCTGCTGGAAGAAAGGGTCCTGCAGCTTGTTATTCTCCATGTAGCAATAGACATTGGTCTTTCCCCCAACGAATTCAAGCAAACGAACATACCAGTCGATAAACTCTGCATTGAGCGCTTGCGCCAGAAAAGTCTTGATGACATAGAGCCTGGTGCCCAATTTGCCACAAAGCGAAACTGTCTTGAAGGATTTACCTTTCTTCCCCTTGCTTTCACCCGGTGCCGGGTCGCCATACGCCACGAGGAACTTGAATTTGGAGAGAGGCGGTATCTTGCCGTATGAAATGTTCTCGAAGACCTCGCCCTCGGAAATGGGGTTGTTGTAATATTCACCCTGTGCCGCCTTTTTGGATATTTTGGACAGTGTGCGGTCGATGTCCTCCTCCGAGTTCTTTTCCGGCCATGTGGAAAATCCGTTTTTGTCGCGGATATTCACGATGTCCCAGGAGTCGGCCATTTCGCCCGCTCGGACCACGCAGCAGTCCTTGGCAATGATGTTGCCGCAGAAGATGACCAGTGTAGGTTCAGAAATGGAACGTGTGGGGTACAGCGCATTTTCCCACCAGTCCCAGCGCTTCTGGATGATGTCCGGATTCTTGGTGTCCTCGTCCGTATCAAAGTCATCGACCAGCAGCACGTCGGGACGTATGGCCTCGTTTCGCGAACCACGCGGAGACTGCCCGGCACCCAGTGCGCGGAAAGAAACCTTCCCTTTGGTGGTGAATTCATCCTCGGTCCATGAGCCCGGCAGTTCCTGTTTGCCGTAGTATGCCATGATGCGCCCGTTGGCTTCGAGGTTGGCCCGGTAGGGATCGAGCAGGCGCACCGCATTGTCCTTGCTGTTGGAAGTGAGAATCACATTCTTTTTTCGTCCGGTCAGCGTGAGATACATGACGATGAACATGGTGACGGTGGATTTGGCCAGCTCACGGCTCCATGACAGCACCTCGAACCATTCGTCGTGTGCAATGATGCGCCGGATAGCCTTTTTCTGGAAGTCGGCAAATTCATATTTGGCATAATTCGGGAAAAAGAACCTGATCCATTCAATGGGGTGTTTCTCCAGATATTCCCGGTGTTTTTCCCGTTCGGCTGCCGTCATGTTCCGGTCAACCGGTGTTGCCCTTGCGATGTCTTCTTTGTACTTCTCCCAATCGAGGAGAGCGATTCTGTCAGTCTGTTTCATTGTCTATCCCTTTATAATTTATCTTTAATGTACGCATCGGCCAGGCGTGTGATTTCCTTAGCCTTTTCGAGGTCGGCTGCCCGCACCCAATCGATGAACCCGGTGAGGACACTGATGATGTCGGCAATGCCCACTTCCTGCTCCATGTTGCGTATGGCTGCCGACAGTTTTCCGAGGATGTCCGCCTCCTTGGATGAGGGGAACCGTTCCCCTTCGGGCCGTTCGGCGATGGCCTTGTTTATTTCGGCCACCTGCCTGTAGAGGTTAGCCACCTGTTCCTGCCTTGTGAGCGTAAGCCCCACCTTCTGTTCCTCCCACTTCCCGGCCCGCACCCAATTAGAGACGGACACCCGTGACACACCCACCCGGTCGGCAATTTCCTGCTGTGTGAGGTTTTCCTTGAGGTACAAAGTTTTTGCCCATTCCTTTTTCTGGGCATTCGTCAAATCTGCCATAAATCGTCCTTTTTAGTTGTAAATCACGTTACAAAATTGCATGAAAAAGCGGGGTTTGTAAAAGCGAGTCCGCATGATGACGGGCTGCAGCGTTATGATAACGCCAGAAAACGTTATGATGCGGACGCGGTTTCCTGGTGCCATGGGAATGTTCTATTTTCGCATCATCGAAAGGCGGGGAAGACCGCAGGAAAGTGTATGACGATGAGCAGATTTTTCAATATTACAACGAGTGACGACGGCACCAGTACGATATTCCTGTATGGGGACATCGGAGACTATACGGAGGTGCAAAGCGGGCGCATTGCCCAGGAACTGATGGAAGCTGAACGCGTGAGCCGACGCATCCATGTACGTATCAACAGCAACGGCGGGGAAGTGTACAGCGGCATTGCGATATTCAACGCCCTGCGCCATAGCCAGGCCGACATCCGCATTTATGTGGATGGCATCGCTGCCAGCATGGCCAGCGTGATAGCCCTTTGCGGCAAACCTGTAGAGATGAGCAAATATGCCCGTCTGATGCTGCACAGTGTGAGCGGCGGGTGCTATGGCAACAAACAGGACCTGCAGCGCTGCATGGAAGAGATAGAAAGCCTGGAGGGCAGCTTGAGCGAAATCTATGCCGAGCGGCTGGGCATGAGCCAGGAAGAAGTAAGACAGACCTATTTTGACGGTGAAGACCACTGGCTGACTGCCCAGGAAGCCCTGGACCTCGGTTTCATAGACGGTATCTATGATGCAGACCCCGTGCCGGCCGACAGTACGCCGGCACAGATATATACTTTATTCAATAACCGGCTCATTGAGCCACAAAACAACAGAGAAGACATGAATCTGGAAGACGTAAAGAAACGCCCGC
>OJKW01000448.1_pt1 | contig 32999 bp, 32 predicted proteins | sample 1596591 | NCBI WGS metagenome assembly OJKW01 (sample SAMEA4350166, study PRJEB24818) | metagenome | biome: human; feature: gut; material: faeces | place: Denmark | collected 2013-09
TCTGCTTCCTCTACAACTTTAAGCTCAAACCCATTGTTCAGCAATCCCATTATAATCTGTGTAAGTGTGTGATGTTGTTTTACTACATCACATCCTAAAAAATGTGTATTTCGTTCTCCTGTTATAAAGTAATTATCAATCGCCCAATATTGCGGTTTCCCATCATCTGTATAAATCCAATCCTGCCCAACTCCTGCGGTAAAAACAGGGTGTTCGATATTAAAAAGAAAAATTCCACCTGGTTTTAATGTCCTATACACTTTTTGAAATATTTCCACTATGTCCTCTATATAGTGCAGAGCTAAATTAGATATAACACAATCCCATTCATTTTCTGGATAGTCATATTCCTCTAATCCGCTAATACGATATTCAATTTGATTTCCTGAATTGCGCTTTTGGGCTTCCTCAATCATTTTCTTACTTAAATCGATCCCTAATATTTTTGTAGCTCCTTGTTCTTCTGCGAACTTGCAGTGCCAGCCATATCCGCACCCCAAGTCAAGAACAGATTTTCCTTCTAACGAAGGAAACAAAGGTTTTAATTGATGCCATTCACCAGCAGCTTTTAACCCCTCTTTACTGCGGGACATCTTTGCATATTCTTCAAAAAACTTCTCATTATCGTATTCATTATTCATAACCTTAACATCTCCTATTTTATCCTTCGGCACCGCCGCCTCCAGGCGGCTCCCCAACTTCATCTGCTCGATAAATGGGAATTGCACCAAAACAATCTAAGACAACAATGCTGCCCTACTTGCGATTTTTTCTTGTACTGCGGAAACAGTTTCTTGAATGGAATAATTGGTCGTATCTACAACATTCGATTCATATATTCCCAGATTGCAAAATTGCTCCCACATGGTTTCTACCAATTCGATATTTGTCTTTCGGTCTAACTTTGAGCGTTCAACAGCCCGCTTTAAGGTTTCTTCCTTACTTGCCCTTAAAATAATAATGCACCTCATAATGTTCCCGAACAAGACTTTGCCACGGCTTTAAAAACCACGGTCCGATAATACCGTCAACAATTACATCATATCCACCACGAGCATATCGCTTCGCAGCTTCTAAAAACGCTTCAATGACAATCAAATTTTGCTCATTTGATTCTGGCAAATGCGGTGGTATTGCCCCTTTACTCAAATAATGATAAAAGTCATCTGTGTGCATATGCACAGACTTTTCCAAATCTGATTCTTTTGCAACAGCAGATGCCGTTGTAGTTTTTCCTGTCCCCGGCGCACCTGTGATTACAATAATTCTACCTTGATTCATCTATATTTTACCTCCACAAATTCCGATTTGTTGATAACTCATTATATCATAAATCTATCCACTATATCATAAATCTATCCACTTTTCAATCTATATCACGCAATTAACTTGGAAAGGAACACCGCCGAGCAATGGGTTATCTCGGCGGTCACTCTTTTACTCGTTGTCCGCTCCATACGATACCGACGACGGAATTCCGTTATCATTTAGATTTTTCTCGATATCCTTCACCGGAAGTGAGGAAAAATACGCTTCTCTTCCCTCTTTTATTATAAGCTCGTGGCACGGCTTGTTTCCGGCGTTGTCGGGAATGCGCGCGTCCATTATGTTCACGGTTATCATCTCGGGAGTAATGGCGGCTCTCCCTCCGGCTTGACCTACGCACACCACCGCGTCGGGTCTGTATTGCTCCACCGCTTTTTTAAGAACCTCTCCTGCCTTTCCAAACACCGTCGGCACTTCGAGCTTTAAAATTTCCGCGCCTTGTATTTCGTTTTTCATCATTTTTACGGCTTCTCCCGCAGGATTGATTTTCTCTCCCCCGAACGGGTCAAAGCCTGTGAACAGTATTCTCATTTTATCATGCCTTTCTTTGTCTGTATTCTCTCAAAATCTCGCGGCACCTGTTTTGAAGCCACTCTGTTGTCTCAGTATCGTTTTCGACAGCGTTTTCGTATATTTCCGTCAGCCCTATCCGCAGCTCATAGCATAAAATTCGCTCGGTATATCTCGGCAGGTGAGAGTATTTTCTCTCCCAATACGCCGCAGTTTTTTCCATGCACATGAGCCATGTCCGCCAAAAATACGCGGTCGCGATGTCGTAAAGAAAGTCCCCGTAAGCCGCGCAGTCCCAGTCTATAACGCCACTTATCCTCGATTTTTTGCCTACGATAACATTATTCGAGCCGAAATCCCCGTGGAACAGCGCTCTTTCTTCCGGGCAATAAGATATAAGCTCACGATATGCCGCGAGAAGCTCGTCGATGAGTGAGAGGTTAACATAGCTCCTGCTTACCGCCGTCCAGTCTCTCTCGAATACCTCCGCAAGATATTCTCTCCAGCTGTAAAACGGAGCGTTTCCCGTATCGCTGTCAAACACGCCGCAGCCGGAAGTGCCTGATATATCGGTTCGCGATATTGCTTCGGTTACATCCGTAATATCGCCGAGCAGTCGCACAACCGTTTCTTCATCGGAGTCCTCATATGTAATCCCGTCCGCTTTTACGCTGATGCAGAAGTAGTGCGTGCCGTCAAAGTTGCCTGTTTCAACAACCTCTGGAATAGGAACTCTATCCGAGCGGAAGTGCTCATAGGCGTATTTGTCTTTTTTGAAGCCTTCCATATTTGAATTTATGCGCACGACATATTCTCTGCCGCCACGCGAAAACCAATACGCCTGTGACTCCTGCCCTTCTTTTATCGGAAAAAGCCTTATATCCTCACCGTACTTTCGGCTTAAAAACTCTGTGATGCTTTCTTTTGAATAATCGCTTTTCATGTTCCGCTCTCTCTTTTAGCTCTGTCTGAGGATAATATACCACAAAAAAGCAAAAAAATCTAAGACAACAACGCTGCCCTACTTGCGATTTTTTCTTGTACTGCGGAAACAGTTTCTTGAATGGAATAATTGGTCGTATCTACAACACTCGATTCATATATTCCCAGATTGCAAAATTGCTCCCACATTGTTTCTACTAATTCAACATTTGTTTTTCTGTCTAATTTTGAGCGCTCCACAGCTCGCTTCATAGTTTCTTCTTTACTGGCTCTTAAAACAATATAGTGTACTTCATAATCTTCTCGAACAAGGGCTCTCCATGGTTCTAAAAACCATGGCCCTACAATTCCATCTACAATTACATCATATCCACCGCGGGCATAGCGCTTTGCAGCTTCTAAAAAGGCTTCAATAACAACTAAATTTTGTTCGTTGGACTCTGATAAATGCGGCGGTATTGCTCCTTTGCTTAAATAATGGAAAAAGTCGTCTGTGTGCATATGCACAGATTTATCCATGTTCGATTCTTTTGCGACAATCGACGCAGTTGTTGTCTTTCCTGTTCCCGGCGAACCTGTAATCACAATAATTCTTCCTTGATTCATCTACATTCTCCCTCGCAATTCAGATTTACCGCTCTCTTTCTGATTTTGGAGCGTTTCTTCTCTCAAGATTGAAATGGGCGGGAAGCCATTTTAGGGCTTTCCCACCTTGATTGCCCATCAGCAAAGACGGGCGGGACTGTCAACGGCGGCGCATTTATGCGCCGTTCATCTTGACCGTTGATTGGCCCCGCTAACTTTGCTACTCTGTTCTAAGTAATTCCTCAATTTGTTTTTTCATATATTCTACAAGTGCCATCGCTTCCTTTTCTACTGTCTCCCATTCATCAGACAAATTTCCCAAATAAGCTTCCTTTGCCGTTGTTAGCAGGGGGGGAAATCTCTCCGGCAATTTTAAAATTACCCATTTTGCGGCAACATCTTTTGTCGTGATTTCTTCTGTTACTAAAGTAAACCACATTCGTGATAAGGTTAATAACACATTTCTTTCATCACCCTTAAAGCTGGAAATCAAACCAGGTAAAGAAAACCGAATTGCTTTTTTAATTTCGTGAAATGGGATAGCGGGAATAAGCTCTTTGCTTTCCGCCCCCTTCAAAGTTATGCTATTTTTTCTTGCTTGCCATAATAAAATCATTATATCTGGGTCATTGCAGGCTTGCGGATATTCTCCTGCTTCCATCTCTCCCCTTAGCCATTCACCATACATATACTGACATTTTGGCGGAAATTGCAACGGAACAATATCAGATTGATTGATAATAGTTACCTCTAAAGGTCTTTTTTCAATACAGCCTACGGAGCCAGAAATTTTCAATAATTGCTTTGTTAGATCTGCTCTGATTGAATTACTCAATTCTTGTTTAGTAATTATCAGTATATCTATATCACTATCTGGACGCAGCCCATTCATTGTTGCTGAACCATATAAATATATCCCCAATATTTGACCTTGTAATATGGTTTCTGCTATTGAAATAACTTGATTTACTTGTTGTGGAAATTCATTTATATTCATTGTAACTCCTATATGTATTTATTTTTACTCCTCAACAACTGATAAAACAGCGTCTAAGGCTAATTCTAAGGCTATGGATATACTTGTTTTTCCCCATTCTCTTTCTTGGTATTTATGAGGGTCTGCAAGAGTATCGGCTGAAAAAAGCAGCATAGCCCATGTAACTTTTCTAAATTTTGCACACGCCGCCAATGCGGAACATTCCATTTCTACTACTTGACATCCCTCTTCTTTCCGATACTGAACCATTTCTACTGTTTCTCGATAAAAACCGTCTGTTGTCCATGTTTTAACTTCCCAATATGGTATATTCTTTTGGCTTAAAGCAGATTCAATCGCATTTATACCAGCCTTTGAAATCTCTACTTCTCGGGAGGGAGGAAGATAATGGTAAGATGTTCCCTCATCTCTCAATGCAGAAACAGGTATCAAAAATCTATTTTCCGGGATGTCTTCCAATACGCCGCAGGAGCCGACGGAAATAATCTTTGTTACACCCCCTGCAATTAAATATTCTAAAACTTGGACGGCAGCAGCACTTCCCACAGGAGCCGGACATAGACATATTTTCTCCTGATTATAAAGACATTCATAAATAGGATATCGTCTTGTTGCACTTTCAAATTCATCTATCTGTATTCCATCATGGGTATGTGCATAATTTTCAACCTCGTCTCCTAAAAAAGCAAACACTGCTTTTGCAGGAAAACATTTTTTCCCATTTCCCGGCTGAAAAACAGCTTTTGATGCGGTATCGTACTCTAAAACAGGGTAGTCATGCTTTACTAATGGCATATTATTATCTCGAATAACAGGCTATTATTCTATTCCTTTCATCATCTTTTTTGCCAACTGCTTGAACAGGTCGGCAGTTTCTTCATCCATCGGCGTAAGCTGTCCGATCTGTCCGGCAACCATCGCCGCTACATCGTCAATGGAAAGCGGGTTTTGCTTCTGTTCCGCCAATGCGTCCCGCATGGCTTGGAACATCGCGGCGGTCACAGCTTCTCCCGGCTGTTCCCCGTTGTCAATGTCTTTCTTAATATCCCGCAGGATAGCAAGGAACACATTTTTGATTTTCTCAATCTCCGCCTCATGTTCCCCCATCTTCTGGGCGTTCAAAAGCTGTAAATCCTGCTTTGCTTCCGCCCGGTGTTCCGGGTGTTCTTTCATCAGGTCGGACAGGGAAGCCGTTGCTATCTCGATAAGCTGGTTTCTTGCTGTTATGCCTTTTGCCGCTGTGTCCTGAAAATAAATCCGTATCAAATCTATCAGCTTAGGGAAATTCCTGTGTTCCAACAGGCGGTTGAGGATTTGCACATCAACAGCACCCGTCACGAGCCCCCTCACGGCTCCCTCGGACAAGCCTAATTCAGAAATATCGTAGCTTTTACGGACGCTCACGGTGGATAAGCCCAGTATGTAGTCTGTCGATACCTTAAATTCCTTTGCCACGCCTATGAGAATATCACTACTGACCGTTCTCGTTTCGCCGCTGACAATGCGGCTCAACTGGGAAGCGGAAACCCCTATCTTCTCCGCAAGTTCCTTTTGTTTAGGTTTGGATATATTGTTTTGAGTTGCCACGATATACAATATTTAGATTGGACGTGATTAATTAAAAATGAGGATGGCCACAGAAGTCAGCAACGATGCCAGCGAAATCCAGAACGAGGTGGAACGCACGTTGTTGCCGTTGACGGTAGATTGACGGGCTTTCACTTCATTGGGTTCCACATACACCACGTCATTCTGTTGCAGATAATAGGCGGGTGAAGAATAGATGTGTTCGCCGGAAGTGAGGTTCAGTCCGTACACCCGTTGCACATCCCCTTCTTGCCGTAACACCATCACCTTGGAACGGTTTCCGTAGATGGTCAGGTCGCCTGCCATGCTGAGTGCATCGAGTATGGTCAGCCTGTCCCGGTCAATGCTGAAACGTCCCGGACTGTTCACCTCGCCCAACACGGATATGCAGAGATTGGCAAATTCCACGGTCACGACAGGGTCTTTCACCAAATTCTCCTTTATCAATTCGTTCTTGATACATTCGGCGATTTCTTCCCGCTTCATTCCGGCCACGTGTATCTTGCCAAGTACAGGAAAATCTATCTTACCGTTGGCATCTACGGTATAAGCGGATACTCCTTGATTGCTTGAAGCCGTCACGCCATTTGTCCTTAAAGACTGACCCAATTGCCTGGACACATAAGGCAGGTTGAACAAGTCCGTCAACTGGGGGTCACGGCTGTTGACGATAATGGAAATCTTATCCTCCGGTCGGACTGTAATGGCTTTCACTTCAGGCAACTTGATTTCTGTTTCCCCGGGTCTCAAATCCTGGAAATAAACTACTTCCTTGGAAGAACCGCACGAGCCCAGTGTCACTGTACTTGCGACAATGAGCAAGATGTAAAATACTTTATTTATACTCATATTCCTGATTTTTCTTTGTTTAAGACCTTCTATAGCCTGTGTCTTGAAATACTATGGTGTTTTGGTAGTGCCATTCATTGAATGATTTGCCGTCAACTGGCTTTCCTGTCTTGTATATCCTTTCTACAAATGTTCTTTTCATACACTCCATGTCACCTACGGCAAATGGCATTTCCCTGTCCTCTACACTTGTCACAACAATAGGGAGGGGCACACGAAACACTTTCATCGCATTAATAACCGATTTCGTATAGATGTGACAAAGGTGAAAAGCAGAACGTTCGAATGCCACCCAATAATTATCAACACGGTACAGATGAATATGCTCTCTATTGGAACGCTCACTGAAAAGTATGTCTGACAGATGATTCTCCATCAACTTGCCAAGCTCTATGCCGAACCTGTTCATTGAAATTGTGATTAAATCAATTTATAATAGCATTAATTTTCGGTCGCAAGGGGGATTGATTTTTCCTGTTTGTTAGGGAAAAATTTACAATCGGTTCATATCCTCATGGAATAAGCTGAATATACTCCGCTTCTACTTCTATGGAGGCAGCCAACAAGGTGGGCAGTTCCACCAGCAGCCTTTTTGTCTTCGAACCACGTGTGGTCACCAATGTGCCCGTATATCCGTCCAACTGCCCGCCGATGATGCGGATTTTCCGGTTTCTCATCTCCGGTGTCACCTCGTCAGGGGAATAGAACTTAGGATTATCACTGGCTTCTACCGCCTTGATGAAACGTTCCATATCTGCGACAGGGACGATGATAGGAGTGTGCTGTACACCGAGCTTGTAACGGTATTGAAGCTTGGGGGTACTCTCCACAATGGCATCAAGATGCTCCCTCGTGTCTTTCACGAAAAGCAAGTCCTGCATGAAAGGCACTTCCTGATCCACCCGCTTGCCACCAACTACGACCAAACGATGCACCATAGGAGTGAAACACTGCACCTTCAAGTTCTCGAACATCTTGTAGGCGGGCAATTTGGCATGTCTGCGTTTGAGGTCACGCATGGCATACCAGTGCAGTTTATCCTCTATAGGTAGTATTTCGTCCATGATAATAAATGGATAGCCTTACGCCTTAGTTGGTGAAGGGATACATTTCCGACTCCTCCAAGTGTTTATTATATATTGAAACACATGTAGTTACAACGGTATTATCCAAAAGTTCGGGGAAATTCCCCAGCATTATATATGCTATCATTATCTTATTTCGGCATGACCTCAATCGTACTTTGGTAGACTCGAAATCATGTACATTATCGGTACATCTCTCCGTAAGAGATGTATCATGTTTAGCAATTGGAGATAATTAGGTGATATCCAATGAAGTATAAAATGTAATAATTACAATTTGTCAAACAACTGTTCGACAAATCCTTTTTAAGGACGTATTGGAAACTATTCATTTCTTAACTTTTTTGGTATTTATCACCGTTTTCCCAACAATTGTGTGTAACTTTGCATGCGAAATACATCTCTTACGGAGAGATACACCGATTTGTCGAACAAATCCACTTTCTACCGCCAAGCCTTTTTCCCAACGGTTTTCTTGTCGATTCGCATTTTATTCCCCCCCTAATCCGCTTATATACAAAGGATAGCTGTACCTTTAATGAGGCTACCACTACAGAATGTACATCGCGCTCTCAGGCCTTGAATCGGTACATCTCTCTTTAAGAGATGTATCCAACCTGCTATTTATTTGAAAATAAACAGTTTGTTAATTCATACACTTTTATTTGTCAAACAATTCTTCTTCTTTTGTCGAACAAATCCTGTGGGAAGGTTCGCCCAAAACGTAATTTTCAGGATTCATCCTGTGTGGATTGCAGTATTTTTTGTAATTTTGCGGCGTGCGAAACATCTCTTAAAGAGAGATTTACCACTTTGTCCAACAAAAATCCCCCTGAACGGGAAAGGTTCAAGGGGAATCTCTCAACTTACAAAATGTGTTTGGGGGTACCCAATCATTCTTATCTGCCAATAGACCGGATGACCTTGCTGTTGGCTTTGTCCACCACCGAAGAATCCAGTAGGGCCAAATAGATGCGGGTCGTATCTTCCGAATCATGCCCTAACGCCTCGCTGATGACAGGCACGGGCACATTCTGACTCTTGGCGATGCTGGCCCACCCATGCCTTGCGACATAAAACGTGAGCTTGATGGGACATTCAACCATCCGGCCAATCTTTTGCAACCGCTTGTTCATCACATGCGAGGCATTCAGGTATTGCCGTCTTTCCTTTTCTCCCGGCACCTTGATGATGGGAAGAAGGTAAGGAGAATCCGGATTTGTGTATTTCCGGACAATTTCCTGCATGGGCTGCTCCCATTTGATGCAAAGCTGTTGGTCGGTCTTGTGCCGCCGATAGACAAGCACGCCGTTTTGCAAATCTTTCTTTTTCAAGAAAGCCAAGTCCACGAAAGACATGCCGCGAAGATAAAAGCAGAGCAGGAACAGGTTCCGGGCGAAAGCCAAGGCCGGATATAATTCCAAATCCAGATTCTTGATCCGTCCGATGATTTCTGAGGATACGCCCCTTTTGACCGTCTTCTCAACTCCCGTATGGACATGGCGGAACGGACTGCGGTTTTCCACCAATCCTTCCTCCGATGCCCTATTATATAAGGTACGCAGATTGCGCAAGTAAAAAGATACCGTATTCGGGCATTTCCCGTTCTGCTTCAGGTAAGCCTCGTATTCCATCATCATGACGGAATCCATCGCATCCAAAGGTACATCTCCCGCTTCGCCCCGGAAACGGATGAAACTGTTGAGTGAACTGGCATAGACTTCGGATGTCCGCTCTTTCCCCATGCGTTTGGTCTGGTCGATGACTTTCCGGGCATAGACAAAGAAACAGTCGTCATGTCCTTCCGGACTGTGATAGGCAAGGACTATCTGCTCGGAAGAAAGTTTCCCTGACTGTTCCAGCTTCCGGATAATGCCGTTCAACCGTTTCTGGTCTTCCTCCATACGGAAACGCAAGGCTTCCAGATAGCGTTCCCGGTCCGGATTGCCTTTCACGCTGCGGATTTTGCCCGCTTCCTTGTCCCATTCATAAAGGTGCAATTTATACCCCGTACTAATCAGGCGGGTCTGCCGCCCGTGTATCACTTGATAACATAACGTGCCCTCTTTGCCTGCGACCGAAGAGGACCTGAACTTGATTTTTATTGTTGCCATAATAATCGTTTTTTTTGCTGATAAAATATAAGTGAGCCGGGGACATACGGTTGTCCTCCCGTATGCCCCTTAACTGTTTTTATCCAAGCGCCTCAAATCCTCACTTTCTTTACCTGCGGTAAAGGTGCCTCCGTTTGCATTTCCGGACGGATATGCCAAGTGTGCCTGTCTGATGGCGGAGTCGGGACGATTTCATGAGATACCCCGGCATGGAGACTTTCTTTCTGGGATTCTTTTCCCTTTCCGTCTTCTTCCAGTACTGGCTCTTGTTTAGGAGCCAGTTCCAACTGTATCTTGCGGTCAAGAGCGGAAAGTTCGGATTTCAGTTGTTTCAGTTCCTCCTCCTTCTTCCACGTCTTGCCCGCTATCTCCTGCAACTGCGGTATCTCACGCTCCAGCACCTCGTTCTTTTCCTCGTACTGCTTGATAATCGCCGGGATACGCTCCAACGCATTGAGGAAGTTCAAGGCGGCGGCATGGGTGTCCGCCATCGCCAAATGCCCGTTGTTGTAGGTGTACTTGTAGTTACCCTCGACATGGAAACGGTTGTCGATGAACTCCAACCCCTCGCTGAGCGTCCGCTCGCTCACCACCTTGATGGGGAAGCCGTACAATTCACCGATACGCTGGGGTACTCCGCCTGTCGTGGCGTTCTTGGCTATATCCTGCAACCGCTTTCCGATGGCCTTTTCATCGGTGGTGTCCAGCCCGTCAATCTTTATCAGGTTGAGCCGGTTTCCGTCCTTGTCGATCTGTGCGGCAGCGGTGAACTTCTCCCAATCCTCCGTCATGGCGGCGATAATGGCTTGGTTGTTGCGCAGAGCGGTTGTCTTGCTTTCCAGCTTCAGTTCAGAATCGCGCTTGCCCCTGTTGAACGACTTGCGCTCACCCTCCAGCGAGGCGATTTTCTTTTCGAGCTTCGCCTTGTCCAGCAAGTCCGTGTTGCCCGACAGTATCGCCATGTATTCTGAGAAGTTCATGCCCGACTTCTCGTCCATCGCCCCCTCGTCGATGGTTCGTGCGCCCATCGCGCCGGACTTCAACTGCGATATGAACGTCTGCTTGCAGTGCAACAAGTTGAACTTGTACGAGTCCAGCGACTTCTCCACGGCATAGATGATGACGTCCACCTTGTTGTCCGCGTACAGCTTGGCAATCTCGTTGCCTTTCCTGACCGCCCGTCCGTCACGCTGGGCGAGGTCGGACGGCCGCCACGGCGTGTCGAGGTGATGGATGGCGACCGCCCTGCGCTGGGCATTCACACCCGTGCCGAGCATACTCGTCGATCCGAACAGCACACGCACCTGCCCCTCGTTCATCGCCTCGATGACCGCCTTCCTTGCCTTCTCGGTCTTGCACTCCTGAATGAAGCGGATTTCATGGGCGGGTATGCCGTAGTCCTCCACCAGCTTGCGCTTGATTTCGGTATAGACGCTCCATCCGCCGCCCGGCTGGAATGTACCGAGGTCGCTGAACACGAACTGCGTACCCCTCTGCGCATCGTATTTATGATAGTATTCCGCTATCATCTTGGCGCAATGGCTCGCCTTGTTGTCGGGGTGGTCTTCGTAATTCGGGTCAATCATGCGCATGTCCAATGCCATCTTCCGGGCATAGTCCGTGGCGATGAGCATCTTCGCCTTTTCCTCTGTTTCCGACAGCGGCGGCCTGCCTAAGATAGTCGCATCGCCGGACTTGGCGAACTGCATCAGCTTTCCGATAAACACCTCTTGGTCGGGCGTGGGCGGAATGTGGTGCAGTATCTCGTTCTTCTTCGGACGTTCCACGCCAATGTCCTCCGCCGTGCGGTAGTCGGTTATCTCGTTGTAGAACGCCGCCAGTTCGGGTACTTTAATAAAGTAGCGGAAACGTTCCTTCTGCACGATGCTGTTCGTTACGTTGAACTCAAAGTCGGTCGTCTTCTTAGCGAATATCGCCGCCCATGCGTCGAAACAGCGGATGTCCTGCTTCTCCAACGCCTTCGGGCGCAGGTACTTGAACAGCAGATATAACTCCGTGAGGCTATTGGATATGGTCGTGCCGGAGAGGAACGTGGCTCCCAAATCCCTGCCCGTCCGTTCCTGTATGGTGCGGATGGCGAACAGCAGGTTCAGCGCCTTCTGGCTCCCCTCGGAGTTGCCCAGCCCCGCCACTCGGTCGTGGCGCGTGTTGAACGTCAGGTTCTTGAATTGGTGGCTCTCATCGACAAAGAGGTGGTCGATGCCCATCTGCTTGAAGTCCGCCACGTCGTCCGCCCTCGTCTTGATGGCGTGTTCCACCTTTTCCAATTTGGCTTGCAGGTTGAACTTGCGTTTCTCCAAGCCCCGCAGCATGGCGCGTGACACGTCCTTGCCCTGACTACGCAATACCTCAAGGTTTTCCTCCACCGTGTCCAGTTCCGCCTGCAAGATGCGCTGCTGCAACTCCGGCGACTGCGGGATCTTTCCGAACTGGTCGTGCGACATGATGACGCAATCCCAATCGTTGTTCTTGATGTCGTTGAAGAAGCGCACCCGGTTGGCGGCGGAAAAGTCCTTCTCCGAGGCGTAGAGGATGCGGGCGTTGGGGTAAGCCTTGCGGTAGGTCTCGGCAATCTCCCTCACGTTGGCTTTCAACCCGATAATCATCGGCTTGTGCGCCAAGCCCAGACGCTTCATCTCGTAGGAGGCGACGCACATTATCAGCGTCTTGCCGCCGCCAACTTCCTGGTCGCCTATGCCGCCGCCGTTCTGTTTCACCATCCATACGCAATCCTTCTGCGAGGGGTACAAGTCCTTTATGCCCAAGCCTTTCAGGTCCAAGCCCGGGAACTTCTGGTGCGAGCCGTCGTACTTCGGGCGCACGAAGCAGTTGAACTTGCCGTTGTACATATCTGTCAGGCGTTTCTTGAACTCCGGCGACTGTTCTTCCAGCCATTCGGTGAAGCCGTTTCGGATTTCGTCAATCTTCGCGTTGGCGAGCTGGATGCCCTCGCTGTCGCGCACCTTGATGTCGTTCCCGTTTTCGTCCTTGCCGATGCTTTTCATCATGTCCGGGCAGGTGTTGTGCAGCGCGTGTTTCAGCAGGTTCATGCCGTCGTAGTTGCGGTAATAGCCCTTTACCAGAAACTCGTCTGTGATTTTCATCGTCTTGCAGGCACAGTTCACGGAATACTCGTCAAGGCTTTCCGAGTAGGTTATCCGCACGTCCGTGTCGAACAGGCGGCTCATGTAGGCGGCATACACGCCCGTGGGTATCCAACGCTCCCCGAAGTTGAAGTCCAAGTCCTCGAAGGGGATTTGTTCGGGCACATTCTCGCGCAAAGCCGCCAATGACTCCTGCGCCTGCGGCAGCATTGCGTGTCCCTCGTGTTCCCTAATCCAGCCCTCCACGTCGGCGACTTTCTGCACCACGTTCCCGGCGATGAAGCGGTCGGCAATCTCGTAGCCCTCCGCCAACGGGTTGTAGAACACCCGCCCTTTCAGGGCTTCCAGCATCTCCGCTTGCGGCAGGTCGCAGAGGGATTCCATGTAGGGCAGGTTCACGCCGCCGTACAGGTTGAGCGAGGCGGACAGGGCTTCTTCGGGCGATTCCACTTCGACCAATGTTTCCTGCGAAAAGGAAACGGGACGGTCGAAGATGTCCGCCTTGACAAACTGCCCGTCCTCGCCGCGCTCCAACGAGAGCATGTTGCGCCCCGAAGCGTCCATCAGGATGAACTTTGCGTTGTGCTTGGCGTTCAGGTTGCCGTAGCGCATGACGAACTCATCGTAGTAGGTGTTCAGGTTGCGGCGCAGCAGGGCGTTTTCCTCGTGGTTCTCCGCTTCGTGGACGTAGAGCCGCTCGTAGGTGTTACGCAGGTCGATGTACAACTGTGCCTTCTGCGCCTGCATCCCCTCCATGTCGAGCGGCTGGAAAGTCGCCCCGTACCTGGTGACATCCCTCAGCACCCCGATTTGGAAGCGGACGCCGCCTGTGTGTTCCCATACCAGAGAGCCGTCTTTCAAGTGCGGCTCCATGATGCCCTTGAACGGGCGTGGCATCATCGCTTCCTCTTTCCGGCGTTGCCGTTCTTCGGGTGTCAAGGCGGCTTCTTCCTCGCGCATTTCCCTTTCCACACGCTCGATTTGCGCTTTCCCTTCCGCCTCAAAACCGTTCTCAACGGGATAAAATGGGCGCACGGACGATGGTTGCTCCATTTCCGTAGCCTGTCTTTCTTCTTTTTTCGCCTCCGCCGCCCTTTCCGCCTGTTTGGCTGCATTGGCATCCATCTTCTCCCGACCGAGGCGGCGCAGTTCCGCCCGGCGTTCCGGCGTGAGCGACATCATCATTTCATAGAAGCCGTTGATGGGCGGGTTGGTCTCCCAGTCCAGACTGCGGTAGATGGCATCCTCCGGGTCATCGTCCTCTGTGGTTTCGGAAGCGTCTTTCACATCGGGTGAAGTGGCAGAAACGGTTTCCTGTCGGGACGCTTGCGGCACATCCATCCTGTTGCGGATAATTTCCTCCATTTCCTGCGCTTCTTCCGGAGTCAAGGACGTGATGTCGGAAGCCGCTTCTGTGGATTTGGCTTTCACTTTTCCGCTTTCTTTTTTCGCCGCTTCCTCCTTTCCGCTCTTCGGGAGGGAGAACAATGTTGGCTGTACGGCTTTCTTCCCTTTGGACTTACCGCTTTTCTTCCGTTCCGGTTTCAGCCCCCGTTCCGCCAACCGCCGCTCTTCCTGCGTGTAGCCGAACAGGTCGTACAAGTCCATAACCGGGGCTTCGGGGCGTTTGCTTTCCACCTCCTGAGCCACGGCTTGCACCGGTTCCGCTTTCAACTGTACCGACTTTTCTTCTTTTTTCGCCTCCGTCTGCATAGGTTGTACGACAATCGTCTGCCGAGTCTCCTGCCTTTTTTCCTTGATGCCATTATAGCGTTCCAAGTCCAGCCGTGCCGACAAGTCCGCCGACAGCATTTGGTACAAATCCGTTGCGATGCCCTCCACACCACCGCTGTGCGTATAAACCATAGCGGGCTTACCGTAAGGGTCGGTGTCCCTTTTCGCGTCGGTATGGATGATGCGTTCCGGGTGGTCGAGGAAATACCCGTTGGAAACAATGTTCGTGTGGTTGCTCTTTACCACATCGCCCAACCTCTTGTCTTCCTCGGAAAGTTCCTCCTTGCCTTCATTCTTTTGCAGGATTATCAGGTCACACCCCACCTCCGTGTTGGCATCTTCCGTGAACAGGTTGTTCGGCAGGCGGATGGCGGACACCAAGTCCGCTTTCCTTGTCATCATGTAGCGTGTGCCGCCGTTGCTTTCCGTATTCAATACCCCCTGCGAGGTGATGAACGCCACGATGCCGCCGTCACGCACCGCGTCCAGCCCTTTCAGGAAGAAATAGGTATGCACCTTCCTTGCCGCTATCTTCTTGAACACCGAGCCGTTGGCATATTCCGGGTCGAACACCGCGATGTCCCCGAAAGGGATGTTGGATATGGCAAGGTCAAAACGGTTCAGGAACGGCTTTTCTATCTTCTCGAAGCCCTCCGTGCGTATCTTCTGCTGCGGGTACAGGTGTCCCAGCATCTTGCCCGTCAGCAGGTCTTTCTCGAAGGCCATCACCTCCGCCTGCGGGTTGTCCGACAGCACCGAGCCGATGAACGCGCCCATGCCCGCTGACGGCTCCAGCACGAGGTTGGGGCGCACCTTCTTGTCGTGCAGCACGTCCGCGATGGTGTCGGTTATTGCTTTCGGGGTGTAGAACGCCGTCAGCACCGAGGCTTTAAGCGAGTCCACGTAGCGTTTGTACTCCGTTTCATCCTTGCTGTTCTCTCTAATGATTCGGTGCAGTTCCACCGTAGGCGCGAACAGTTCGAGGTCGGACTTCGCCCAACGCGCGGCGTCCGCCAGTTCCCTTGCCGGGTTCAGGATGCACTTCAGGCCCCCGAAGCCGCAGTAACGCTCTAATAGCGCACGTTCCCTCTCGGTGGGTGTGCGCCGCTCCCGGTCCAGCGTGAACGCCGTGCGTACCGCCTCGATGTTGTCGCGCATCTTCTGTTTCCTATTGAACGCCATAGGACTCCAGATAAAGCATGACGGTTCCCACCAGCTCCGTGTAGAGCAGGTCGTGTCCGGGCGACAGGGCGAAGGTGTCGTCCGACGTGTCGTAACCGGCGAACAGGTTTGTCAAGTAGGGATAAAGCTCGTTGCAGAACGCCTCGCGGCCGGATTCCGCCACCTCGTCGGCGAACTCGTTTTCCACGACCTCGCGCAGCAGGGCGTAGGGCGAGAAGTGCAGCCCGCGCAGCAGGACGCGCATGGCTTCCTCGTGGGCATACTCGACCGTACTTCCTGCCGACCTTTCTTTTTCAAAGGTGGTGGCGGCAGCTTCCTCCCTCTCTGCAATAAGGTACGTGTCGGAAACTTTGTCGGGATGGTATTTTCTCAGGTAGTCCAGCAGGTACAGCCCGTAGTAGGACAGTTCCGCTGGGACGGTTTTCTTGTTCTGTTTCATTTTCTGATGGATTTAGTGGTGAAAAATCAGATTGTGGAATGGATAGGAAAGAAGAAAAAAGGCACCCGGTATCCCTCCGAGTGCCGCCACTAAATCCATGTGAATAACGAGTATCAACGAATTGAAACAGATTATGACATGAATCAGTGGCAAAAGTAATGCAAATCGAGGGGAGAACAAAATAAGCTCGCTTATTTTTTATTCCGAGATGCAGCTTACTTTATTAAAAGGTACGTATTATTTTCTTCCTCCTTTCCTGTTAGTGAATTTTTTTGTGCCTTTGGCTTCGGGAAACACGAATTTTGTATTGAAATCCGCATCGAATGTGACCATTGCGCTGAACGGCTTGCCCTGCCTGCTCTTGAAGCCGTTGAGGACACCCGTGCTGCCTTTTGCCAGCAGTTCGTTCATTTCCGCGTCGGTGAGCGTCCTGCCCGCCATCTGGCGGAACACGGGCAGGGCGCAGTCCGGGTTGTCGCAGCGCACCACCTTGCCGTAGAACTGCATCGTACCCTTGCCGCACTTGGGGCAGGCACAGTCCGATGCCTTGTGCCCGAACAGCTTGTCCGAGGCAAGCAGTTCCGTGGTGATTTTCCGGGTATAGCTTTCAATGTCGCGGATGAATGCCTCGTGCGGCATCCTGCCTTTTTCTATCTCCGCCAGTTCCGCCTCCCAGCGTCCCGTCATCTCCACGTCGGCGATGTCCATGCCCCTGACGATGGAATACAGGGCAAGCCCTTTCTCCGTCGGCACGAGCGACTTCTTCACGCGCACCATGTATTCCCTTTTGAGCAGGGTCTCGATGATGGCGGCACGGGTGGCGGGCGTGCCGATGCCGCAGTCCTTCAACGCCTGCCGCGCTTCCTCGTCCTCCAAGCCCTCGCGCCCGGCGGTCTCCATCGCCGCCAGCAGGGTGCTTTCGGTATGCAACGGCTTCGGGCGTGTCATGCCCGAACTCATCGAACAGCCGCTCATTGCCAATATATCACCTTCTTTCCAGTCGGGCAAAACGGTGTCTATGTTGTCCTCGCCATAGACCGACCGCCAGCCCGCCTTGCGCACGATGCAGCCTTTTGTCTCGAACGCTATGCCCTCACACTCCGCCCGGACGGTGGTCGTGTCCTTGACGCACTCCGGGGAGAACGCTTCCACCATGCGCCCCACAATCATGTCGTAGATGGTCTGCTCGTCCTTGTAGAGCGCCAATGGACGGTTGGGTGTCACCAACAGGGCATGGTGGTCGGTCACTTTCGAGGCGTCCACGCTGCGGCGGTTCAGTCCGTCCAAGGCTCCAATCTTCTCCGCAAAGGAAGAATGGGTTGCCAGACGGTCGAACAGCATGGGCACTTCGTCAAACACGTCCTCCGGGATGTAGCGGCTTGATGTTCTCGGATAGGTGACGAGCTTCGCCTCGTAGAGCTTCTGCACGAGGGCGAGCGTCTGTTCCGCCGTGAAGCCGTGCCTCGTGTTCGCCTTCTTTTGTAGCGTGGTCAGGTCGTACAGGAGCGGAGGGTTCTCTATCTTTTCCCTCTTTTCGACTTTGGTAACGGTTGCTGCCATCTGTTCCTTTACCTTATTATATAGTATGGCGGCTTCCTCCTTGTCCTTCCATTTCTCCACCGAGGCGAACTTCACGACCTCATCCACGCTCACCGACGGCGTGGTGAAATGGAGCTGGTATACCGGTTCGGGCTGGAAACGCTTGTTCTCCCAAAAACGTTGGCAGACCATCGTCAGCGTGGGTGTCTGCACCCGTCCCACGGAATACGTGCCGCGCCCGGCGGCCACCGACAACGCCTGTGTGCCGTTGATGCCTACCAGCCAGTCGGCTTCGCTGCGGGCTTTGGCGGCTTGATAGAGGTTGTCGTATTCGCGGCCGTCCTTCAGTTTCTTTAATCCCTTGCGGATGGCGGCATCTGTCAGCGAGCTTATCCACAGCCTTTGGAACGGCAGGGTGCAGCCGATATAGGAATACAAATACCTGAAAATCAGTTCGCCTTCACGGGCGCAGTCGGTCGCCACGATGATGCCATCGCTTTCGTTCCACAGCTTGGTTATCACCTTGATTTGCTTCACCGCCGCCGCGTCCGCCTTGTAGCCCTTGTCCGTTTTTACCTGTCGGGGTATAAGCTCGAAGTTTTTAGGAATGACAGGCAGGCTGTCGCGCCGGAAGCCCTTGATGCCGTAGCCGTCTGGCAGGGCAAGCTGCACCAGATGCCCCAGCGCCCATGTCACGTGGTAGCCGTTCCCGGTGAAATACCCTTCTTCCCTTTTCATCGCGCCGACAATCCGTGCTATCTCACGGGCGACGCTCGGTTTTTCTGCCAATATGGTAATCATGTCTTTCTCTGTTTTTTTATTCGTTGATACTTTTGTCTTTAATGGGGATGAAACGGGGCACGGCATTGTTTGTGGGATATGCGCACAAGGCGGTGCATGTTCCCCGTTTCAGCCCGTCAATACTTATCGGATGGATTTAGTGGCGGCAATCAGGAAGATACTTTCATGCCTTTGGATTTCTTGGCCTGCTGCTTCTGCTGCGCATCATTCTTCGGCGTGGTCTGACCCTGCTGCAACGGCTCTTTCACGTGTTTGGTCGCTTCGTTGGTCTTCCCTTCGTTGTTCACGGCGAGCTGTGTCCGGCTCTCGTTGGACGGTGCGACGGTCTGCGCGAGGTCGGGGTTCTGCGAGTAGGTCAGCGGTCGGCCTTTCTCGAAGTTGAACTTCAGGTACTTCGTGCAGGGCTGGCCTTGGTCGTCCTTCGCATTGGCGAGCACCACCGTCTTGCCCGCCACGTAGTCGGCTATCTGCTGGTCGGTAAACACATCGTCTTTCCATTTCTTGATGGGGCGGATGCTCCCGTCCTCGTTTGTCCACGAGCGGTTACGGCGTTGCTGGTTATTCCCATCTTCTTCACCTTGTGACTGTTGGGGCGAATTGGAATTGTCCTGCGCCTTACCTTGGCCGTTTCCCTGACGCTGGGATTGCTGCTGCCTCGGTTGTCCCGGCACGAACTCCACATCGCGCTTGTCGGCGTTCACCTGCAACAAGGCTTGGAACTTGCGCCCGTTGGAGAGCATCACTTCCTTGGGCAAAGGCAATCCCGCACGTAGGATGTCCTGCTCTTCCCTTGACAGGTTGGTCTGTCCGATTTTGTTAGGGATGCGCACCTTGTCGGCAGGGATGTCCACGATTTCATTCGTCAGGCGGTCGATGCTGATGTAGTGGGGCTTGATTTCACCTGTCTTCTCGTTGGCGAAGTTGACGGGCTTGCCGAGGTTGCCCGTGCGTTTCAACGTCTTCTTGTCCTCTTCGGTGAAGGTGTAGCCCCTGTGGGGGATGTCAAGGCGTGGTTCATTGCGGATAAAATGGGGTGTCAGCTTCAGATAGCCGTCCTCCATCTTCTGGAAAGACAATCGGGCCTGCAATTCGTAACTCTCATAGCCGAAGGTCGGCTTTACCGTCACTAATCCCGTCTTGCCGTAGTTCATCAGGGCTTTTAGGTCCTTTTCCGAGAGTTTCTCCTTGTCAATGCCGCACTTGCGCAGTTCCTCCCAGTTTACTTGGTCGTCCGCTATCAGATTAGGCTTCTCCTGTGTTTCAGCTACCTGTGGCTGCTGAACATCCTTCTCTTGTTTCAGTTCTTCTTTCTTTTCCATTTCTTCTGTCTTTTTAATGGGTTCGTTGTTATTTTTTTCTTGTTTGACATTCTCTGTTTCTGCTTGTTGCTGGTACTTGGCGGTGTCCACCTTGTGCGAGGCAAGTATCTCCGCGTTTGCCACGGGGTCTTTCAGGAAGTCCTTGATGACGGGAAGCAGCGTGTCCACCGCATCCGCCGCCACCCGATAGAAGCCGAAGCGCGTCGGCTCCTTGCACTGGCGGTAGAAGTTCTTGAAGAAATTGTCCACCATGTCCCCGTGGCGGTCGAAGCGCAGGAAGTCCTGCGAGTGTTCCGGCTTCGCGGGCTTCGTATTGGGGTAGCCCTTGCCGTCCAGCCCGGCGACCACGCTGATCTCGCCCGTTTTCTCGTCGCGGACGACCAGCACGTCCTCTTGCTTTTTCTTTTTCTGTTCCATTTTTTTCGATGTTTTTTAATGGGTTATCAAAATCACAGCTTGCGCCATTCGTCTATTTCCTTCTCATATATTTCCAAGTGGCGGCGGACGATGTTTTCCGTCAATCCTGAAACGCTCATTTTCCGCTCACCGAACAACCGGACTATCCGGTCCAGCCTGTCACGGGTCTCCTTGCTGAGGAATACCGGCTTGCGGTCTTCAATGGCAGGCACGGGCAGGTAAATCCGCCTGTAATCCGCCAAGGCTTCCTTGCAGGTGGCCATACTCGGTTTCTGTTCTCTGGTTTCAGCCGTCATGGCCATGTTTTCTTTTTCCGTTGCCATCATTTTTACTTTTATTTTTTAGGTGAATACTTCTTGTGGCCCGGTCTTTTGCCGGATTTGTTCTTTGGGGCTTCCATGCCGGGTTGCTCTTTCATGCGGAGCACCTTGGTACCGCCTTGCAGCACTTCCTCCATATTTTGGCTGATGAACTCCAGCACGTCCGATTCCTTGTAATAGGTCTTGTGACCAATCCGTTGGTAACGGAGCCTGTACTTGCTTCGGAAGCGTTGCAGCGACCGTTTGCTTGTCCTCAGCATCTCGCACAGGTCCTGGTTGTCGTACAACCGTTCCCCGTCCAGGTACTTCACTCCGGCGGCATCCTTGTTCACCAGCACCGAGATGATCCGGTCCTGGCGGTCGAAACGTTCCATGATGCGTCCCATCCATTCCTCGAAGGTGTCCCGCCCGACCGTTTCCGCCGTCTTCGGGATATTCTCCTTCTTGAAGATTCTTGCGGCTTGCCCGCCACTGCTTCCCGCCGCTTCCACGGCCGGGTTCTGTTTCACTTTCTCTGTGTCCATATCGTTCCTTGTTGATGATTACGCTGCAAAAATCGGTATTGTGCAAGAGGCGTTTTCCATAGTCGTTACCGAGTCGGCAATGATTTTTTTGAAAAGTCCCGTCCGGCAGGTCTGAAAAAGCTTTTATGCCGCTGTTTCCATCCCTCAAGGTACATAAGGTGTCTTGCCTTACCATATATTATATATAAGGTGTGGGGCAGGGACTGGAACAGGAATGATGGGGAGATAGATGTACCCGAAGAACGCCAACGGCTGCCACGACAACGCCAAATGCTGCCACGCGCCTGACAAGCGGTGGACTCTGCCCGTAATTCCGTTTACTTTGCGGCATAATCACAATTAAACGGTAATCTTATGGAAAATGTAATCGTAATCGAGCAAAAGACTTTTGAGGAATTGATGGCGCGTTTCAACCGGCTGGCCGGAATGGTGGACAGGTTCTGCCGCAAGGCGGAGGAGAAACGCCTCAGTGAATGGCTGGACAGCACGGAGGTGTGCCAGATCCTGCAAATCAGCCCGCGCACCTTGCAGACGCTGCGCGACAACGGCACGCTGGCTTACTCACAGATTGTGCGCAAGATGTTCTACCGGGCGGAGGACGTGCGGCGCATCGTGCCGCTGGTGGAGGAACGCCGCACCCTGGCGGCCTTGAAAGGAAAAACTATTTGAGGAAGGTTAAATGAGTATCACTTAAATCAGACTGACAATGAACGAATTGATGACAAGGGAAAGCGGACAGATGGCCGCGCTGTTCAGAATGCTGGAGCACGCATTGGACCACATTGAATTATTGGCCGAAAACTACCGCCCCGTATTGGGCGGGGAACGCTACCTGACAGACCGGGAAGTGGCCAAATTGTTGAAGACCTGCCGCCGGACATTGCAGGAATACCGGGATGCGGGGCGCATGTCTTATATCCAGCTGGGAGGGAAAATCCTGTACCGGGAGTCGGATATCGAACGGCTGCTGATGGAGGGTTATCGGGAGGCATTCCGTATCGGAACCTGAGAAGGACATGGGAAAAATGTAGGTGGCGGTAGAAGTCGTGTACGCATTGAAAAGTGGACCACCCTTTCCGGTATTTGCAAAAAACACTTGCAAATGACCCGGCCACCTGTAGGAATGTACGAAAGCGGCGCATCACGGGAGATAATCCTCTCATGATGCGCCGCTTTATTGTGCGTGAGTTGATAATACGGTCAATTCCGCACCATTTGCCAATGCGGACTGACCGGAAAGATGAACAGGCGGGCGGTATTCCGTCCACCGTGGCAAGTGAATTTTCCGATGACCCGTTCTCGCAGACGTTTTGCCCCGCAGGTATGAAGGCGGAAGGCAAGGGCAATGACCAACGGGAGGCCGTACAGCACGTCCATCCCGTACCCGTCCGCTTGGCGGACACGACGTTCCGCTTCGCCGGGATTCAGGATGCCGCTCTTGTACACGGCCTTTATCGCCGCCCGGAGCGTGAGGGCAACCACGCCGAACAGTTCCATCAGTTCCGGTTCATTCATCCAGATGGCTGTTGCGGAAACATCCGGCACGTGAAGTGTGCCGTGTTCGTCCAAAGTGATAATGTAACGTTCCATGATTCCTGACTTTTTTGTTATTCATCCATTGGCATTTCGTTCCGGCTGTTGCGCCGTTCCATCAGACGGTCCATGTCCTTCGATATCTTGCAGTCGGTAATCTGCGCATAAATCTGGGTGCTGTTGATGTCGGCATGGCCCATCATCTTCGCCGCGCTTTCTATGGAAATGCCCTCGGAGACCAAAAGGGTACCGAAGGTGTGCCTTGCGGCGTGATGGGAAAGGTTCTTCTGGATGCCCAGCATGACACCCAGCCCGTGAATGTCGTACCAAAGGATGTCCCGCTTGGGCAGGGGGAACACGGGACGGGTGTCGTCCGTGGTATTGTACAGTTCCAGAATCTGCCGAGCGGCCGGGTGCAGGGGGACGAAGGTCTCCACCTCGGTCTTTTCCCTCGGCTTGCGGATATAGAGCCTGCCCTCAGAAGTTTTGCCGATGTGTCGGGGGTACAGGTTATACACGTCCGCGTACGCCAGACCGGTCAGCGAGGAGAAGATGAACATGCGGCGGGCCAGCTCCACCTTGGGATCCGGCATCGGCGTGGCCATAAGGCGTTTCAGCTCGCTGCGGCTGATGTGGCGCATCTTGGGCGGGTCCTTCTTCTCATAATGCACGTCCTCCAAGGGGTTGCACCGGAGCACGCCCTCATCCACCGCAATATAGATAAGGCGGTTCAGCCAGCACAGGCAGTGGTTCACATGCCCGGAGGCATAACCCAGTTCCTTTTTCAGGAACAGTTTGAACGAATGGCCGAACTCCTCCGTGATGTCGGAAAAGGCGATGTCCTCCAGGCCACGGGACTGGAGGAACTGTTGCAGGTTGAGCTGCGTGGTCTTCGACTGCCGGAACGTGGAAGTCGAATGGATTTGTTCGGCACGCAGCCTGAGCCGTTCCCGCTCCGCTTCGCCGCCTTTGAGAAGGGTCTGGGGAATGGTCGCCACACCTGTCACGGCGTTTTTCAGCAGTTCGGCGCTGACTGCGCCCTGTTCTTTCAGGAGGCGGTCATAAGCCCGTTCGAGATTCAGGCGGAATTCTGCGAGGCGGTTGTTCTCGCGGGGCTGGCGGATGGTTCCCGTCTGGCTGTTCCAATCCTCCGGACGGCAGAAGATGCCGGTCGTGATGAGGATGCTTTTGCCGTCGATGGACACACGGCAAAGGACGGCGGTCGTGCCGTCGGACTTGATTCTTTTCCTATTGATATAGGGCAATATCTTGAAAGTGCTACGCATGATGGTTCATTTTAGCTGATGTTCTACATTTATTTTTTTCCAATCTCGTTTTTACAACCCTTTCTCATAAAACCAGTTCAAGGTCTTTGGTCGCCTCAATGAAGCGGTCCATGTCCTCGAACAGCTTTTTCGGGGTGACTCGGGCATAGATCTGGGTCGTCTTTATATTGTTATGTCCCAGCATCTTGCTGATGGTCTCGATGGGCACGCCCTCTTCGAGCGTGACAAGCGAGGCAAACGAGTGCCTTCCCATATGATAGACGAGTTCGGTCGTCAGTCCGGCCAGCACGCGCAGGATTTTCATGTTCGCCCGAAGCGTACTGTACAGCTGGTTAGGGAACAGGGTCTCCCGCAAATCGTCCCGGTATTTCTCTATCAGGGCAATGGCCTCGGGTAGCAGTTTGACGCGCGCCGTCAGTTCGTTCTTTTTCCGTCGGTATTTCAACCACAGGCTGCCTTCATCGTCGGTGAAGAGGTTCTCGCGGGTAATGGATATGGTGTCCGCATAGGCGGTTCCGGCATAACAGGCAAACAGGAACAGGTCCCTCGTAAGGACGAGGGAGCGGCGCTTTTCCGGGATTTCCAAGTCACGCAGCTTCTCGAAGTCCTCGCGGCTCAACGCCTTCGGGGTGGTCTCCTTCTGCTTGGGTATCTTGAAATGCAGGAAATGGTACCGCTCGGAGAACCCTTCCTTGTACGCTATCCGGCAGATCCGTTTCAGCAGGGCCAGATGATGCCGTGAGGTCTGGTTGGAATACCCGCATTTTACTTCGATATAGGACTGGTATTCCCGAATGAACTGTTCGTTCAACGCACCGAAGGCGATGTCCTTCACCTTGTATTTTTTCCTGACAAACTCGCCGAGCGTTTTCCGCGCATAATGGTAGGTGCTCATGGAGGACGCGCACACATCGATGCCGATGCGCTCCCTCGTTTCCTCGATGTGCCGGTCGAACAGCCGGAGCAGGGTCATCTGGGTTTCCATGCTTCCCTGGAAAAGGTTCCTCACGTCCGCAGCGCCGAAATCGCGTTTCCGTTCCTGCAATTCATTGAATGCCGCATGGATGGCCAGCAGCAGTTTCTCGATTTTCGCATTGGTCTCCACCGCCTCGCGGCTCTTTCCTTCCAGACGGTTTTCACGCACGTTCCACAGCTTGGGCGTGCACGAGAGCTTGGTGCTGAACTGCGCCACCGTCCGGTTCAATGTGATGCGTCCCATGATGGGAGCTTTGCCCGACTTGTCGGGTTCGGTCTTCTTCAAAAACAGCAAGACCTTGAATTTCTCAATTTTCATACGCCTACATTTTTTTGAGTGCAAAGTTATTATGAATGTAAGCGTTCATCGCTACGCAAAATACTGAGTATCATAGAAAAACAACCCGTCGGAGAACTTTTTTCAATCATCCGGTTAACACGGCAGGTTTCCGAAACAACCTGTTAACGGTTAAGAAACGGAACCGATTCGGCATTCCGTCTGAATCCGTTTCAGAAAGGTGTGCCAGATAATGAAATGTAGCTCATTTCTAACAGATTATGTTTCTAACGCGCTGTTCTATTTGATGTTGCTATGCTAATGAGTTCCCACCTTGCCCGGCACACGTTCGCCACAACCACCACGCTGTCAAAGGGCGTACCCATTGAAACGGTGTCCAAGATGCTGGGACACACAAACATAGAAACTACGCAAATCTACGCCCGCATCACCAACAGCAAGATAGGCAGCGATATGCAGGGGCTTGACAAGAAGTTTATCGGCATCGAGAAGATTTACAAGGAAGTCGCCATGTAATCTTGATTATTGGGAACTGGTCACAATTTGTGACCAGTCCTTACTATTATTCCAACATTGCTAAATCTCCTAAAATATACGATTATGGATTTGCAGATTATCCAAAACAAGATTTTTGAGGTCAGAGGTTGCCGGGTGATGCTCGATTATCATTTGGCAGAACTCTACCAAGTGGAAACACGAGCCTTGAAGCAGGCGGTCAAGCGCAATATCGAGCGTTTTCCGGGTGATTTTATGTTTGTACTCACCCAAGAGGAAGCTAACTTGCTGTTATCCATAGGGGTATCACAAAATGTGATACCCCCTGATTACAACTTCGGCGTTGCTATGCCTATGGCTTTCACCGAGCAGGGCGTAGCCATGCTTTCTTCGGTTCTCCGCTCCAAAGTAGCCATAGAAGTAAACATTTCAATCATGCGGGCTTTTGTCCTCATGCGCCAAATGGCAATCGGTTACGAGGAACTGTCAAGGCGCATCGAGGAACTGGAGGTAAGCACCGATGCGCAGTTCAACGAACTATACCAAGCCCTTACCCAGCTTTTGAGCCAGTCGAAACAACAGAAAGAACGCCGTCCGGTAGGTTTCGTTACCTATAACCGTGACAAAAACGAATAGGTAACGATTTCGGTAACGAAGTTCCGCCTAACAAACTATATCCCAATGAAGTACATTCTTCCACCTTGCGGGCAGTCCACCGACTACCCGCATTTTTTATATCCTTTTCCAACTGGCACATTCCCCGAAACGCCAGCCGTGCGTGGCATGGCTGACTGTATTCCGTGAAAAGAGCCGTTGGAAACCCGCACAAGCGTATTGCAAGCAAGCTCACAACACCCTTGCCTTTCCCGCCCGCATGGAGTGTTCCCTAAAAGATGAAAGAGAACAGGCACTTTTCCCCGGTTTCCCTATCTGTAAATCTTCCTCTTACGCAGTCCCCCAGCCGGGACAGTCGTTTTAATCATTTCAATAGGCAAAGGTAGTTACGTGTTCTTCACGATTTTGCAAGGTCGAGCCGTTCCGGTTTGGCGAAAAAATCTTCCCTGCCTTGCGAGGTATTTTTTGCCCAAAACCTTGCAAACTCTAAACACTACCCTTTTACGCCTATGTGAAACGAAAACGACCGACCCGACCGGAAGACGCATAAAAAAAAAAGTCGGATTTACGGGAAACAGGAAAAAAGTTCAGTGAAACTTCAACTCCCTCACCTCTCAAATCCGCATAAAATTAAAAACTTAAAAATTACAGCAATATGGAAGCAAAGGTATTATCGGAAGCAAAAGTTTATGTAGGCACTTATGCCAAGTACAACAACGGTTCATTGTCCGGCGCATGGCTCGACCTTTCGGACTATTCGGACAAGGAAGAATTTTATGAAGCCTGCCGGGAACTTCACAAGGACGAGGAAGATGCGGAATACATGTTTCAGGACTGGGAGAACGTGCCGGAGGGCTTAATCGACGAAAGCTGGATTTCTGAAAACTTCTTCGCCCTGCGTGATGCGGTGGAGGATTTGAGCGACACCGAGCAGGAAGCCTTTTTCGTGTGGTGCAACTATAAAAGCCATGATTTGGGCGAGGAAGATGCGGACGACCTTGTACGTGATTTCCGGGATGAATATCAAGGGGAATATGACGATGAAGAAGATTTCGCCTATGAAATTGTAGAGGAATGTTACGACCTGCCGGAGTTCGCAAAGACCTATTTCGATTACAAACAGTTTGCCCGTGACCTGTTCATGTGCGATTACTGGTTTGATGACGGCTTTGTGTTCCGGGCGGCATAACAACCAATCCGGGCGGGGTGTCAAAGCCCTGCCCGCTTAAAACAACCAAGTTTATAACCATAAAAAAATAAGACATCATGCAGTCACTTAACAAAAACGGGGTAAGCATCACCCAAACACCGGGAGAAGAAAAGTTCGTGAAATGCCGTTTAGGGGCTTTCAGGGGACAAATTTATTATCAATATGACTACCGCCACACGGACGGCGAACTTTTCAGCACGGTAGCCAAAACGCTGGACGAGTGCCGCCGCAGGCGTGACGAATGGGTAGCGAAGAAGAACGGAGTAATAAACAAGTAAATTTTAGGGACATGAAAACGACAGAAGTAAACAAGGAGCTTATCGGCAGGCGTTGCGAGTGTATTTTTACGGGCTTAATGGTAACGGGCGTTATCGAGGACACAGAAGAAAACGAACACACCATAGAGGTAAAAGTCCGTTTCGACCACCCGCACCAGTGGGGCGATGATTTGTATAATGATGTGTGGGCGTGGGGGCGCAAAATAGACGAGTTCGGCACGCTGCATCATTTGCAACTGTTGGAGGACAAACCGGACTTTCAGATAATGACGGTAGTTTTCGGCGAGCCAATCAGCCGGATAGACCGCAGTGTTTTTGCAGATGTGGACACGTGGGGCGTCTGTTCCTTGCAAGGTTGGGTAAACAGCTATGAAAGTGTCCGGTTTGTAGCCATAGACGACCATACGGCAATCATCACGGGCGAATATAACATGGAGCAGGTAAAGGTGTGGTTAGAGAAATACACGTCCATAAAGAGCCTTAAAACCAGTTGATAGAGGACGGCGGCTGCTTGCCGCCGTTACTTTCTTCCGTGAGCCTGCCAGCGGGTGAAGAAAGTAACAAAGAAGCCTTTCGTTTTCCCTATCATGGAAACAGCCCGCCGATGCTTCCCGGCGGGCTGTCTGCCCGATATTTACGCTTTGCGTATCATTCCATACCCGGTTTCCCAAGAGGATGATAAAAACGGATGTCGCAACTATAAATCCTCATAGTGAATAAATTTTACACCAAGTATGCACACGGTTTCTTCTTCCTCGATGTCATATTTCCATGTCCGTTTATTGACAAGCATTTCCGTTTCGCAATCGAACCATACCATTACGGGCGCATCGTCTTCTTCGTCCGCCCATTTGAAAACCTGATTGGACGGCGTTTTCCATAATTCAGCACTGTCACGTTCGGAAATACAGTCCTTGTCCACAATGATGATGTCACCTACTGCCGGAACTGTATCTGTTTCCAACGTGGTTTCTATGTACCACGAGATGCCTTCTATATCCAATTCTATTTTTACCATGTCGTTTTGTTATTAGGGGGTTATTGTTTCCGTTCCTTCTTCGCTGTTGTCATTATTGAATGATAGTGTAAGTTGCTGCATCTGCCCGAAGCTGTCGATGATATAAATGTCAATCGTCTGCTGGTCGGTTGATGCCGAGGTGTAGTAGAGCCTGAACGTTTCTTTCTCCAGCGGGTATAGGTCATTGGGCAGGAACACCGTGCCGTTATCCATTTCCAGCTTTCCTTTGCCGTCCGGCTGGAAATACCTTATCTGATAGGTAGTCGGCTGGTAGTAACCCTCACGCACCAGTCGGCAGCGTATCTCGGCGGTTTCCCCGACTTTCAGCCTTTTGGGTACTGGCAACGTTTCGATGCCGAACGGGTACGCCTGCTGAATATCCAAGTTGTCATTACAGGCGGTGACAAGCACAAGGGCGGCCACGATGCAGCAGCCCATGATGATTTTATACATTACATTCTTCATATACATTATTATATAGCGGTCAGTTGATAATGAATTTCAGTCCCAAAGATACTTGCGTGTGGAACTTCCCGATGTCCGAGCCGAACAACGCCCGTTCCCTTGCGTTCAGTAGCAGAGCCACCCGGTCAGTCAGGTAGGCTTCCAGTTCCAGCGTCAGCGCACCGCCGTAGATGAAGCAGTCCTTATCCAGCAAGGTAGAGCCGTCCGGCAAGAGCTTTTCGCTTCGGTTGCTTGTTTCGTACCCGGCGAGAGCCGACAAGCCCAATGAAAGGAAAAAAGTCTTTCGCCTGTCCGATAGGAATTTCAGGTAATAGCCGCCCTCTGCGGTGAACTGTTCCACGGGTATCTGCATATCCTTGTAGTCATACTTCTTGTGCAGGTATTCGCCGCCAATCACCCAGCGGTTGGCGTTCTTGGTGTAAACGCTGTACGCCGCCCCGATGTGGTAGGCAAAATCCGTATTGGCGTTCCAATGCACCCCGTCCGTCATGCCCGCCGTGACCTGCAAGCCTTTCATGCCCGGCAGGTATCTTTGTGCGTGTGCCTGAAACGAGGTCAGGCACAGCGCAAAGAGCATCATTATAAAGATGTGTCTTTTCATTCCCTATTTGATTTTTAGTTCGTCAATCACTTCTGCGTTCACGATGTCGGCGTTTTCCACCCGTATGGTCTGATGCCGCCCGCCGTTCTTCTCGTAGAGTTCCACGACCAGCAGCTTGTCGTCAGGAATGGTAAACTTCGGCAGGGCGTACACCGTGCGCACGGTCGATTTCCCGGCAATCTCTATCACCTCGTTGTAGCTGCGTACCGCATCCAGTACCGTTTCCTGAATAGCCGTGCGTTTGGGCACTTTCTTATCGGTTATCTTAAACCTGATGAAGTCCGTGTCGAAAGGCACGTTGGAACTGTTCTTTGTCTGCGTGTGCACGTAGAGCATCCCGTTATAGGTGTAAATCCCCTTGATTAAGAACTGTATGCCGAAACGCTTGCTACCCAAGTGGCGCACTTTCCGGTCATTGTTCTTGTAGATGCTCTGCATTATCAGCTTCACCAGTAGCGGGCTTTCACCCGCCAGTTCCCGGAAATGGATGTTCATCCGGGTATGCGAGAAGTCGGACGTATCTTCATTCTCCAAGAAGTCCTTCATTTCGATGTTGAGCATTTCCGGTTCACGGGCGTACTTGGCGTTGAACGAAAAGAAACTGCCGTCCTCGCAGATAACGGAGAAGTTCGTTTCTCCCGGAAAGCCCTCTGTCGTGGCTTTCACCCTGATTACGTTCTCCGCACCGTCCGCCTTGCCCGCTATGATGTGGTTGCTTCCCAAATCGACATAGCGGACGGCGGCGGGGAAGATGATATGCACCGTCTTGGCAAAGGTCACTTCCACGCCGTAGGGCGTAACCATTTGGCGGTACGGGAGTTTCCGGGTAATCCCCCGGTACAAGTCGTTGCCAGCCGCATACTTCACGGTGTCAGCGGTTTGTGCGTTTGCCGCACACATGCCCAGCAAGAGGGCGAACAATCCAAAAATCTGTTTCATTGTCAATTGAAATTTTAACGGTTGATAAAATGGTTATTGTTGTTTGGCGTAAAGCATGACTTTATAGCCTGCTTTCAGCTTCACTTTCACGGTTCGGAACTTCTTGGCGAGGTAGCCGGACGTTCCTTGCAGCAATCCCCTTGTCACGTCCATAGCCACCTGCTGCCCGGCACTTTGGGCAAAGGAAATGCTTGTACCCAGCCCGCTTCCGATATTCGCCATAGCTTCGTTGAACGCTTCCTGCTCCATAGAGGACGGTACGGAAAGCCCCTTTTGCCCGTCCGTGTCGAACACGGCGAGTTCCACCGGGATGATGTTGCCAGCGTACTCAATCGAGGACACCAGTATGTCGAGCCGTTCGCCCTGCACCTTTGCCGTCCCCGCCACAAGGGTATTCTTCGGCACAACGATATTTCCCGCCTGCATGGGTTCGAGCAGCCGTAGTTTCACCGCCTGCCCGTCCACCAGCGTTTGGTCTTGGTGGATGCAGGCGGCTACCGTGTTCTTTCCCATAGCGTAGCCCGTACCTACCGCCGTGTTGAAGCCGTAGTTTCGTGGCTGGCTGTAAGCCCGGATGAAGTCGGCATCGCTCATGGGCTGCTGCAATCCCGAAACGGTCGTTTCCCGGATAGCCTGCACCGGAATAGCCGGAGTGCCGATACCGCCGCCGTTCTGCCCGGCTGTCGGTATTTGGGCAATCTGCCCCCTTTGTCCGTCCTGCCCGTTCATATACTTTGCCGCCAGCTCGTAGGACTTTTCCAAGAGTGCCATTTGGTCGTCAGCCGTAGGCGTGGCGTTCTGCTGCTGTTTCAGTCGGTCGGTCAGTTCCGCCACCTGCCGTTTCAATTCTTCTTTTTCCTCGTCCACAGGGGGCGTTTCGTAGAACGTGCTTAACTGGCGGTTGATGTCCCGGTAAGCCGCCCTTGAAGAAGCACCGCCGCCCCTTTGTGGCTTCGGATCTTCTTCCGGCATCAGATTGATTTCCTCTTGTGGTTCTTCCGTATCATCGTCCAGCGTGAAACCGAAGTCCTGCAAGGATTGTATCTTGTCCTGCTGTTTGCGGTTTGTCACCGCCTGCTCGTAAGCCTTTTGCTTGTCGGCTATAATCCCGTCCTCTGCGGGCAGGGGTATGTCGGCATTGAAGCCGCCCACGCTTTCCACATTCACGTCCTCTTTGCCGGAGGGTGCGAATATCAGGTACATGCACCCTGCAAAGGCAAGGAACATCAGCGGGAAGACTATCATTTTCCTGCGCTGCTGCACCTGCTGCGGGGTAAGTTCCCGTTTGGGTTTATCTTCCTTTTTCGGCTTCCCGTCCGCCTGCGGTACGGTCGTGCCGTTCTCATTCTTCTGTACTTCTTCCATATTGCGGTCTGTTTAACGGGTTGATACTTTGGGTTGTGTCATTGCCGTGCAACGGCAGTTGTCTGATGTGTTCTATTTGCAGCCTTTGCCCGTCCCGTTTCCCGATATTGTAGATTGATGAAACGGTGATGTAGATAGACAAGCCGCCGAAAAAGAAGAACATCAGGAGGATAACCGCCAGCCTTTTGCCCGGCGTAATCCGTCCGCACATTCGGCGCAGGCGGTCGTCCGCCCAGTCCCGCACCTTTTCGATGTGGTTTCGTTTTCTTTCCATAAGGCTATCTTTTAATGGTCTGCAAATCCTTGTTCTCGGTAATGGTGAACGCTTCGATGATAAAGCCGTGCGGGTTGTTGTCGCTCCGTGTGGCGTTAAGCAACCGGCACGAGGTGACAAGGCTTCGCACCGTCAGGCTGCTTTCCCGGACAATCAACTGGCGGGCATACGTGTTCACCTTGTAGGGGTACTGGTCGAAGTCGCACTTCACGCTGTCAATCTCCACCGTCTGCGTGACGTTTCCGGAAATCA
>OJKW01000451.1_pt1 | contig 32782 bp, 29 predicted proteins | sample 1596591 | NCBI WGS metagenome assembly OJKW01 (sample SAMEA4350166, study PRJEB24818) | metagenome | biome: human; feature: gut; material: faeces | place: Denmark | collected 2013-09
CCACAAGGTGGAAATCTATCACCATTGCTGGCAAATGTCTACCTCAATGAGTTCGACCAAGAATTCTTGAAAAGAGGTGTTCCATGCATAAGATATGCAGATGACATCGTGCTTCTTGCAAAGAGCAGGCGAGCATCAGAGAGACTCTTGGAAAGCAGTACAAAATATCTTGAGAAGAGGCTGAAACTTACAGTCAACCGAGAAAAGAGTCGTACTGTCAGTGTGTTTGCAATCCAAAATTTTAAATTCCTTGGCTTTGCATTGGGAAGGAACGGAAAGGGCATTTATGTCCGAGTTCATCCGAAGTCATGGAAGAAGTTCAAGTCCAGACTGAAGGAACTGTCTTCCCGTAAGCGATGTCAGTCAATCAAGCCAAGCCTTGAGAAAATCAAGGTGTATGCGAGGGGATGGCTTAACTACTACGGAATTGCAAGTATGAAGAACAACATAGATGACATCAACGGATGGCTCTATCACAGAATACGTATGTGTATATGGAAACAATGGAAATTGCCCAGAACAAAGAAGAGGAATCTTATAAAAATGGGAATCCATGAATACTATGCGAACATGGCGGCAAACTGTCGAAGGGGACACTGGTATTGTGCCAATCTAACGACAGTCAAGAAAGCCATGACAAAAGAAAGACTGATAAACAGTGGCTTTTATGATTTAGCCGCAGCCTATCAGTCTGTGCACGTCAACTATTGAAACCGCCGTGTACCGAACGGTACGCACGGTGGTGTGAGAGAACGGCGGTTAGTCACCGCCTCCTACTCGATTACAGGAAATTTCTTTCCTGTAAAGTAAAAAACGCTCCGCGAGGATGCACACTGCGGCGTATAAGGCAGATGTCACAAGCGACCGCCGCAGGCGGCTTGCAAAGCGTGTTTCCCGTAGTTTGCGGGCAGCAACGACAGTTAGAAGGAGAAAACAGTGAGCAGATTACATGAATTTGAAGAAGTGATAGGATATCATTTCAACAATCAGGGATTATTAAGACAGGCATTAACTCATAGTTCCTATGCCAATGAAAGACATATGAAGAAGCACTCAGATAATGAACGGCTGGAATTCTTAGGCGATGCAGTGCTTGAGGTTACATCCAGTGAATTCTTATACCAGAAGTATCCGGATTATTCGGAAGGTGAACTGACCAAGCTCCGGGCAAGCCTTGTGTGTGAGCCGACACTGGCATTTTGTACCAGAGCAATTGATTTGGGAAAATATCTGTATCTGGGAAAAGGAGAGGATTTAACAGGAGGAAGAAATCGGAAATCCATTCTTTCGGATGCATTGGAAGCAGTAATAGGAGCAATTTTTCTGGATGGTGGTTTTGCTAATGCAAAAGAGTTTGTGTTAAAATACATTCTGACAGACATTGAGCACAAACAGCTCTTTTATGATAGCAAGACTATCCTGCAGGAGATAGTACAGGCAGGATATAATGAAGAACTGAATTATCAGTTGATCTGGGAAGAAGGACCGGATCATGATAAGCGGTTTGTGGTAGAAGCCAGAATCGGAGTAAAGTCCATTGGAGAGGGAATGGGACATACAAAGAAAGCAGCAGAACAGGAAGCTGCATATCAGGCGCTGCTTAAGCTGAAACAGCAGGAGAATAAGCGCTCTTAATCGGAGGAAGTTATGTATCTCAAAAGTATTGAAATTCACGGTTTTAAATCATTTGCAAATAAAATTGTATTTGATTTTCACAACGGAATCACAGGCATTGTGGGGCCAAACGGTAGTGGAAAAAGTAATGTTGCGGACGCAGTGCGCTGGGTATTGGGAGAACAGAGTGCCAAGCAGCTACGTGGCGCAAGCATGCAGGATGTTATTTTTGCGGGAACAGAGAATCGTAAGCCATTAAGTTATGCATATGTTGCGATTACATTAGACAATGCAGACCATCAGCTTGCGGTAGATTATTCAGAAGTAACGGTAGCCCGAAGAGTATACCGTTCCGGAGAAAGTGAATATCTTATCAATGGCAATCCATGCCGTCTGAAGGATGTAAGCGAGCTTTTTTATGATACCGGTATCGGTAAAGAAGGTTATTCTATTATCGGACAGGGTCAGATTGAGCGAATCTTAAGCGGTAAGCCGGAGGAAAGAAGAGAACTTTTCGATGAAGCGGCAGGAATTGTAAAATATAAGAGAAGAAAAGTAACCGCCCAGAAGAAATTGGAAAGTGAGCGGGAGAACCTGGTACGTGTCAATGACATTTTGACAGAGTTGGAGCGTCAGGTAGGACCGTTGGAGAAACAGTCAGAGACCGCAAGAATCTATCTTAAGAAAAAGGAAGAGTTAAAGACCTTGGATGTTAACATGTTCCTTTTAGAGATGGAGCGGATTGAGACCCAGACCAAAGAAGTAGAAGAAAAGTTTAAAATTGCAGATACCCAGTTAAAAGAAGACAACGAGGCATACGAGAATATCAAAGCGGAGTATGAGAAAAAAGAGCAGGACATGGAAGAAATGGATGCGAAAATCACAGAAATCCGCGAAGAACTCAGCAATACCAATGTCATGAAGGGAAAACTGGAAGGTCAGATTAATGTATTAAATGAGCAGATTAAGGCCGCACAGATGACAGATGACAGCTTAAAAGCACGTTTGGAGCAGTTAGAAAGTGACCGGAAAGAAAGAAAAGAACAGCAGGAGCATTATCTTGCACAGAAGCAGGAAATTGACAGCCAGGTAGCAGAGATTGAAGCATGCAAGCAGGCAGCTTCTGATGAGTTAGAAAAGATTCAGAAGGAAATTGCCCGCTGTACACAGGGCATCGAAGAAGGCAAGAATGAGATTATTGAGATTCTGAATAATAAAGCTTCCACAAAAGCAAAATTACAGAAATTCGATACCATGGCAGAGCAGGTAAATATCCGCAAAGCCCAGTTGAATCAGCGTCTCTTAAAGCGTAAAAGCGAAGAAGCAGATTTGCAGAGTGTATTGTCAGAATATCAGGACAAATTAGCAGAAGTAAGTCGTGAGATTGAAGCATTAAAGGCAAAAGAAAAAGAGACCGCAGACTTAATTCAAAGCTGGCGTAAGAAAACAGCAGAGAACCGGAGTGCCTTAGAAAAAGCAACTATTGATTATAATAAGGGAGAATCCCGTCTTGAGACCTTAAAAAATATTGCAGAGCGTTATGAAGGCTATGGAAACAGTATCCGTAAGGTAATGGAGCAGAAGGATAAGGAAGGCGGAATCCTCGGCGTTGTGGCAGACCTCATTCAGGTGGACAAGAAGTATGAGACAGCCATTGAAGTTGCACTCAGTGGAAACATCCAGAACATTGTTACGAAAGACGAGCAGACAGCAAAGAAAATGATTGCTTATCTGAAACAGAATCGTCTGGGACGTGCCACATTCCTGCCGTTGACCAGTGTTACCGGTAAGGATAACAGCAAGCAGGATGTATTCTTAAAAGAAGAAGGCGTAATCGGAAAGGCAGATACGCTGGTAAAACATGATGCAAAATTTGACGGTGTAATGTCCTATCTTCTTGGAAGAGTCTTTGTTATGGACTCCATTGACCATGCGTTGGCACTGGCGAAGAAGAGCCATTATTCTTTACATATGGTAACCTTGGAGGGTGAGTATTTAAGCCCGGGTGGTTCCATTGCCGGTGGTGCCTTTAAGAATACCGGTAATCTTCTGGGAAGAAAACGCGAAATTGACGATTTGACGAAGAGACTGGAAGAACTGAAGAAAACCATTGCATCCTGCAAGGAGCGGAGCGAAGAAATCCGCACTGCACAGGAACTTGCCATGCAGGATATGGAAAAGGTACGGACTGATTTACAGGAACAGTATTTACAGCAGAATACAGCCAGGATGAATGTAGACCGTACCTTGCAGCAGAAGAATGAAAGCGAGAGCGTATTTGAAGGCTTAAAGAATGAGAGCCAGGATATTGAAGAACAGTTGACGGATATTAAGAAGGGCAAGGAACGTACGGAAGAGGAAATCAAAGAAGCAGAAGTACGGGAAGAAGAAATCAAAGCCCAGGCTGAGCAGTTCCAGGTAATTTTAGAAGAACAGATGAAACTGGAAGAGGCTGCAACTGAAGCTGTTTCCAAGGTGCAGTTAGAGGAAGCCGGATTCACACAGAAACAGGAATTCATACAGGAAAACTTAGAACGTGTGGAAGAAGAGTTAGAGCGTGTATACAAGAATCAGGAGTCTTTGAAGAATCAGTCAGCAGAATCCAAAGAAGATGCAAAACGTCATGAGGCAGACATTGAAGCCATCCGAAAGACCATTCTTGCATCCGATGAAAATTATGCGGCATTGAATCAGAAGCTTTCTGAGAGCATTGCTGCAAAAGAACAGATGTCAGCAGAGTATAAGGGATTCTTTGAACGAAGAGAAGAGATTTCCAAGCGGATTGCAAATCTTGACAAAGAGATTTTCCGACTGAACAGCCAGAGAGAGAAGTTAGAAGAGGCAGGTGAATACCAGACCAATTATATGTGGGAGGAATATGAGCTGACTCCGCATAACGCATTGCTGCTTCGCAATGAAGAATATCAGGATTTGCCGGAACTTAAGAAACAGATTTACGGTATCAAGGATGATATCCGAAAATTGGGTGATGTCAATGTCAATGCCATTGAAGAATATAAAGAAATCAGTGAACGTTATACGTTTTTAAAGACGCAGCATGATGATTTAGTAGAAGCAGAGCAGACGCTGGTGGGTATCATTGAAGATCTGGATACCGGAATGCGCAAGCAGTTTACCGAGAAGTTTGCGGAAATCCAGCATGAATTTGACAAGGCATTTAAGGATCTCTTTGGTGGCGGTAAAGGAACCTTAGAGTTAGTCGAGGATGAGGACATCTTAGAGTGCGGCATCCGTATTATTGCGCAGCCACCTGGAAAGAAGCTGCAGAACATGATGCAGTTGTCCGGTGGAGAGAAATCGTTGACAGCCATTGCACTGTTATTTGCAATTCAGAACTTAAAGCCATCCCCATTCTGTCTTTTAGACGAGATTGAGGCAGCGTTAGATGATTCTAACGTAGGACGTTTTGCAAAATATCTGCATAAATTAACGAAGAATACGCAGTTTATTATCATTACGCACCGAAGAGGAACCATGGCAGCAGCCGACCGCCTGTACGGAATTACCATGCAGGAGAAGGGTGTATCCACACTGGTAAGTGTAAATCTGATTGAAGAAGATTTAGATAAATAAGAGAAATGAACAGAGAAAGAAGTGACAAGATGGAAGAAGAAAAGAAAGAGAAAAAAGGCTTTTTTGCCCGCCTTGTATCAGGATTAACCAAGACAAGAGATAACATTGTATCCGGTATTGATTCTGTATTTCATGGATTTTCACATATTGATGATGATTTCTATGAAGAAATCGAAGAGATTCTGATTATGGGAGACCTTGGTGTACATGCCACAGAGGCAATTTTGGACAAGTTAAAGGAACGTGTCAAAGAAGAAAAAATCAAAGAGCCGGCAGACTGTAAAGAGCTTCTGATTCAGAGTATCAAAGAGCAGATGGATGTAGGCGAGACTGCATACCGCTTCGAGGAAGAAAAATCTGTCGTTTTAGTCATTGGTGTAAACGGAGTCGGAAAGACAACCTCTGTTGGCAAGCTGGCAGGTAAATTAAAGAGTCAGGGTAAACGCGTGGTTTTAGCTGCGGCAGATACCTTCCGTGCAGCGGCAGGAGACCAGTTAAAGGAATGGGCGAACCGTGCCGGAGTAGACATGATTGGCGGCCAGGAGGGTGCTGACCCGGGCTCTGTGGTATACGATGCAGTAGCAGCTGCGAAAGCAAGAAAGGCAGATGTCCTTTTGTGCGATACTGCCGGACGGCTTCATAACAAGAAAAACCTGATGGAAGAGCTTCGCAAAATCAACCGTATTCTGGAAAAAGAGTATCCTGATGCATACCGTGAGACCTTGGTAGTATTGGATGCTACAACCGGACAGAATGCACTGGCACAGGCAAGACAGTTTGCAGAGGTGGCAGACATTACCGGAATTATTTTAACGAAAATGGACGGAACCGCGAAAGGTGGTATCGCAGTTGCCATTCAGTCAGAGCTTGGCATCCCTGTAAAATATATCGGTGTCGGTGAAACCATAGATGATTTACAGAAATTTGATTCCGGGCAGTTTGTAAATGCATTGTTTGATGTAAAGGAAGATTCGGGAGAAGAAGGAGAGACAGAATGTTAACATTAGATAAATTTGAAGAAGCAAGTGAAAAAGTAAAAGAAGTAACTTTGGAGACAAAATTAATTTACAGCAATTATTTGAGTGAGCAGACCGGTAACAAAGTATATCTGAAACCAGAAAATATGCAGTTTACCGGAGCATATAAGGTACGTGGAGCCTATTATAAAATCAGCACTTTATCCGAAGAAGAAAGAGAGAGGGGACTGATTACCGCTTCCGCAGGAAACCATGCCCAGGGTGTTGCCTATGCAGCAAAATGCTATGGCTGTAAAGCAACCATCGTTATGCCAACCACAACACCACTGATTAAAGTAAACCGTACCAAGAGCTATGGCGCTGATGTAGTACTTTATGGAGATGTTTATGATGAAGCATGTGCACATGCTTATGAACTGGCTGAGAAGCATGGATATACCTTTATCCATCCTTTTGATGATTTGACGGTTGCAACCGGTCAGGGAACCATTGCCATGGAAATCTTTAAAGAACTTCCGCTGGTTGAGTATATTTTAGTTCCAATCGGAGGAGGCGGACTGGCAACCGGTGTTTCCACTCTTGCCAAATTACTGAATCCAAAGATTAAAGTGATCGGTGTAGAACCGGCTGGAGCAAATTGTATGCAGGCTTCCTTTAAGGCGGGTAAGGTTACAACACTTCCGGCAGTAAATACCATTGCAGATGGTACCGCAGTAAAGACTCCGGGAGAAAAAATCTTCCCATATATTCAGAAGAACTTAGACGATATCATCACCGTAAGTGATGATGAGCTGGTCGTATCCTTCCTTGATATGGTAGAAAACCATAAGATGGTGGTAGAGAACTCCGGTTTACTTACCGTTGCCGCATTAAAGCATCTGAATGTGAAAGACAAACGGGTCGTATCTATCTTGAGCGGTGGAAACATGGATGTCATTACCATGTCTTCCGTTGTTCAGCAGGGACTTATTTTCCGTGACAGAATCTTTACTGTATCTGTACTGCTTCCGGATAAGCCGGGTGAGCTTTGTAAAGTGTCCGGAATCATCGCAAGAGAGCAGGGAAATGTTATCAAGCTGGAGCATAACCAGTTTGTAACAACCAACCGTACCGCGGCAGTTGAACTTCGCATTACATTAGAGTGCTTTGGACCGGAGCATAAACAGCAGATTATCAATGCTTTGGAAAAAGAAGGCTATAAACCAAAACAGGTTCGTACCAGCCTGTAAGGGACGTTTATTGGAAAAGGATATTTTTCAATTTCTTTGCAGACAGAAGAAAAAAGTATAGTTTGTAATAAAATAGAAAAAGCCGCATTGGAGAGGAAGAAAAACTTCAGCTCTGATGCGGCTTTTGGAATGGTAGATTATAATTTCTCCGGCGTAAATACACCGATATCATTTCCGGTTCCGCTAAGAGGCATCTGATAACAGGCAGAGTCATTGCCGTATTCATAGAAGTAAAGGTACTGTGAGGTGGTATGTAATGCGGTATAATTACCGGATATCAGTAATTCCTCATTGCTTCCGTCGGTGAGACAGCGGTAGATACCGGCACCCGCTCCATTTTTCTGATAATAGATATAATCCCCGGTGACGTTGTAGCAGTCAATTCTGGATGGGATGATAAGGTTGGCAGCACCGCTGCTTAAGGAATAAGTGCTTAGTCCATAATCGTTGTCACCATCCATATAATAAGCCGTGTCATTGATTACAGTCGGTTCATAACAGGTGCAGCTATAGAGTGTAGCAACAGAGTTGTCGGCAGTATCAAGCTGCAGGAGAGAGTGGGAATCGTTTTCGCCATTAAAGTACATATACTGTCCATTAGAGGAGCAGGTCTTATAAGGAAACTTAGAAACCTGTTCTTTTTTTGTGCCGTCGATTTTTATCCGATACAGGGTAGAAGCCGTTTCTTTGTCATAGTGGATGTAGTAAATATAATTTCCGTACAGTCCGGCATAAAGACTTGGGTCGTCATCTAAAATGGTAACCCTGCCTCCATCACGGTTGATACGGCATAAGCTGTTAGTCCCAAAATTCAGAAAAGAGAAATTAGTATCCTCACTCTTGTTGTTTCGGACATAGTAAACATAGTGATCATCTGCATTGATATAAGAGACGGTATCATCGGAAAGCTTCTTCATATCAGAACCATCAGGATTCATGGAATAGAGTCGGTGGTTGTCGGAAGGATTACTGAAGAAAACAGTGCCGTTGCTTTCACAGAAAAGTCCGCCATTATAAAGATTACCGGCAGAATTTCCATTGACGTAACCGGAATTCATTTTTGTGCGGTTGAGAAAGTGAATCAGACAAAAAACTGCAATCAGAATAAGAATAATTGCAATCGTGATAAAGAGCTGTTTTTTTCGTTTGTTTTTCATAAGAATCCTCCTTTGATGTTATATGTAATCAGACGATTGTGAAATTTGGAAATACGACAGGAGGATGTTTTGATGTGTTCTGTGGCGGAGTTTGAGACCTTGTCTACTGCAGAAAGCATGTGGTTCCCCGGTGTGAGTCTCTCTGATGTTAGTGTGTCGTTCCGTTGCTTTGACTGGATGGCAATTTTGTCCGGCTGCAGCGGATACATCCTTTCGTCTGCAAGGGGCACTGAGAATTTCATTATTATATCGCATCGTTGTGGCAATCGGCGCAAATTCACATCCATGTTCAACTTGCGCCTCGCTGGCACGTCCTGTGCCAGCGTTGCCGGTTGTTGATGAAATTCCAAGTGCCCCTAACAGACTACGGAAATTGTATCCGCAATCAGCCGAACGAAGTTGCCATTCTGTCAAACATTGGAAAGACATACTTTTATACAAAGAGAGACACATGCCGGGAGAAGCACCGCATTCTGCAGTTAAGGTTGCAGCTCCTCTAAAGAACACATAGAACTTTCCTATAACATTTCCGAATTCCACAATTCTTACGATAAAAATTATAACTTTCTTTCGGGAAACTTGCAACCGAAATAGGAATGGTATATGATAGAAAAAAATAATAAGGTGAAAGATAACAATGAAAGATTTAAAAGAGATAAGAGCAGAAATTGACAGCGTGGACAAAGAGCTGGTGTCACTGTATGAAAAACGTATGGCACTGACTGAACAGGTGGCAGATTATAAGCTTTCTACCGGGAAAAAAGTCTTTGATAAGGCAAGGGAAGAAGAAAAGTTAGAAAAGGTAACTTCCATGGTAGATGACCCGTTTTTAAAGCGTGGAACAAGAGAGCTTTTTGAACATCTGATGAGCATGAGCAGAAAAAGGCAGTATCAGAAGCTGGCAGAAAAAGGCATTATGGAGCCGATACCATTTGAAGAGGTAGCGGCACTTCCGGATAAAAATATAAGAATCGTATATCAGGGAGAAGAGGGCGCATACAGCCAGATGGCAATGAAGCAGTTTTTCCATGATACCACAAACAGTTATCATGTGCAGACCTGGCGGGATGCCATGGAAGCAATCGCAAAAGGAGAAGCAGATTATGCAGTGCTTCCGATTGAAAATTCTTCTGCCGGAATTGTGTCAGAAAATTATGATTTGCTGGTAGAATATGATAATTGTATCGTGGGAGAACAGATTATTCCAATAGACCACTGCCTGCTCGGAACGAAAGGCTCAAAGCTATCTGATATTGAACAGGTATATTCCCATCCGCAGGCACTGATGCAGTGTGGCAGATATTTGGACGAGCATCGGAACTGGGAAAAACACAGCTTTAAGAATACTGCCATGGCAGCAAAAAAAGTAAAAGAAGATGGTCTCCTAAGACAGGCAGCCATTGCCAGCCGTCTTACTGCCGATATTTACAGGCTTGATATATTGGACGAGCATATCCAGGATAACAGCAATAACTGTACAAAGTTTGTCATTGTAACCGGCCGTAAGATATTCTTAAAGAATGCCGGAAAAATCAGTATCTGCTTTGAAATTCCGCATGAAAGTGGATCTCTTTATCATATGTTATCCCATTTTATCTTTAATGATTTGAACATGAATAAGATAGAATCAAGACCATTAGGAGAGCGGAACTGGGAATATCGTTTCTTTATTGACTTTGAAGGAAATTTAAATGAGAGTGCAGTAAAGAATGCATTGCATGGAATCAAAGAAGAAGCTGAAAACTTTAAAATTCTTGGAAATTATTAGAAAGACAGGTAAGACATTAAGATGAAACATTCAGGAGAATTAATTTTATATAAGAACTTTGAAAATGGAGAATTATTTTATAATTTTACATGGATTTTGGAAAACTATGATAGTGAATTTTACAATCGGTCTGATATAGTAGAATTGTATTATAGATGTTTGAACCAACTGATTGAACTGGCAGTGAGCCACGGTTTTGAAGGAAATCTGTGGCACTGTTTTCTTGCGTTTATTATGGTAAATAATGAAAATGCCTACAGTACCGCCTGCGAAATGAAAGGAGCAGTAAACGGAAGTATCAATGCGATTGCAGCCCATGATTTTGCTATTTTAAAAGAAATGTTTGATTATAACTTAAATGAAGTGGCAAAGACTCTGGAAATTGATGATATGGATGTGCTTCAGAATTTCAAGGGACCGGATGATAATGGAAGCGTATTTAACAAACGTATCCGTGACTGCATCTGTGAACTGGCTGTAGAACTGGCAGGAGCAAAGGATACCAATGCATTTCAGGACAGCGTAACCGGATTCTATGCAAGATTTGGTGTAGGAAATCTAGGCTTACATAAGGCATTCCGTATCCAGAATACCAACGGTGTTGTAGAACTGGCACCGATTACCAGAATCGCTCATGTGAAACTCGATGACCTGGTAGGCTATGAAATTGCCAAGAAGAAGCTGGTGGATAATACAGAAGCTTTTGTAAAGGGAAAGAGTGCCAATAACTGTCTGTTGTTTGGTGATGCAGGTACCGGTAAATCAACCAGCATAAAGGCAATTGCTAATCAGTATTATGAGCAGGGACTTCGCCTGATTGAAGTTTATAAGCATCAGTTTAAAGATTTGAACACGGTTATTTCCATGATAAAGAACCGTAATTATAAATTTATTATATATATGGATGATTTATCTTTTGAGGAATTTGAAATTGAATACAAATATTTGAAAGCTGTAATTGAAGGTGGGCTGGAGAAGAAACCGGACAATGTGCTGATTTATGCAACCTCAAACCGTAGACATCTGATTCGTGAGAACTTTTCAGATAAAGAGGAAGTGCGTGAGGATATGCATACTTCTGATACCGTACAGGAAAAACTTTCACTGGTATATCGTTTTGGTGTATCTATTTACTTTGGAGCACCGACCAAGAAAGAATTCCAGCAGATTGTAGTAGAACTGGCAGAAAAGCAGGGAGTACATCTTCCGGCAGAAGAGCTTTTAGCAGAAGCCAACAAATGGGAGTTAAGTCATGGTGGACTTTCCGGAAGAACCGCACAGCAGTTTATCAATTATATGTTAGGACAGGAAGTGTAACAGAAGATTTACACAGGAGGAGGAGCACGGATGAAGACTTTTGCAGCAATTTATATCGGGTCTTATGAAATCAGCATGAAAGTGTTTGAGCTTTCCATTAAGAGAGGAATCCGGGAAATTGACCATGTCCGCCATAGAATAGAATTGGGAAGGGATGTTTATTCCCAGGGATATGTCGGATATGAGACAGCGGATGAATTGTGTCAGGTGCTGAAAGAATTCGTGGGGATTATGGAGATGTACCGGACGGATGAGTATGAAGCATATTCAGGTCTTGTCATCCGGGATGCACAGAACGAAGCATTTATTTTAGACCAGATACGGATTCGGACCGGACTTAATGTGAAAGTGCTGAGCAATTCGGAACATCGTTTTATCAGTTATAAGACGGTGGCATCCCAGAAGAATTTTGAAGATATGACCAGTCAGAATGCAGCAGTAGTTGATGTAGGTGGTGGCAGTATGCAGATAACACTTTTTGTAAAAGGAAAGGTAGTTACCACACAGCATCTTCTGATTGGAATTATGCGTGTGCAGGAGAAACTCTTTGACCTTGGCATGCAAAGCGGTAATTATGAGCAGCAGATTCAGGAAGTTGTAGATAAGGAGTTAGAGGTCTTTAAAGCTCTTTATCTGCCAAAGGATGGCATCCGTTATGTTATTTTTATGGGAGATTATATCTCTGCATTTATGCCGAAAATCAGTAAAGAAAATGGCAAATGTATGGTAGATGCGGACAAGTTCTATCGTTATACGGAGAAGCTGAGAGCAAAGAATACAGGACAGATTGCAAGAGAATTAGGAATTACCAACGAGAGTGATACATTGCTGATTCCGGCACTGGTTATCTATCGTCAGTTAGTTGCCACATTAAATGCCCAGAATGTAGTAGTTCCGGGTGTGAATGTAAATGATGGTATAGCATATGATTATGCGCAGCGGCATAATATGGTGAAAGCAACACATGATTTCGAAGAAGATGTAATATCTGCGGCGGAATGTATGTCCAAAAGATATTTCGGCTATCAGCCACATCTTGAAGCATTAGAGCAGATGGCAGTCCAGATATTTGATGCCATGAAGAAGATTCATGGATTGGGAAACAGAGAGCGGCTGATGCTAAGGACAGCAGCCATTCTCCATGACTGTGGTAAATTTGTCAGTCTGGTTAATGGACCGCAGTGCTCCTATGACATTATTATTTCTTCAGAAATTATTGGATTGACTCATCTGGAGCGTGAAATTGTGGCGTCTACGGTACTTTATAATACACTACCGATAGACAGCTATGACAGACTGGCAGATAAGATGGATCATGACAGTTATCTTACCGTAGCCAAGCTTGCAGCTATCCTTAAGGTGGCAAATGCCATGGATAGAAGCCACAAGCAGAAATTTAAGAATGTAAAGACATCTGTTTCCGGAAGAAATCTGATTATTACCATAGAGACGGAAGATGATGTGACCTTGGAAAAGGGACTGTTTGAGTCCAAGGCGTCCTTCTTTGAAGAAGTATTCAGTATGAAACCGGTGATTAAAGTGAAAAAGGTCTATAGTTAGGAGAGTATGCGAATGGAAAAATTAAAAGAATATACGAATCCGGAATATTATGAAAACCGTGAGTTGAGCTGGATTAAATTTAATGGCAGAGTATTGAATGAAGCAAGAGACAAATCCATTCCGCTGCTGGAACGGTTAAAATTTGTCAGCATTACTTCTTCAAATCTGGACGAATTTTTCATGGTACGTGTGGCTTCTTTAAAGGATATGGTACATGCGGGCTATAGGAAAACAGATATTGCCGGTATGACAGCGTCTGAACAGTTAGCAGCCATTAATCATGATACCAGGGAACTGGTAGAACTGCAGTATTCTACTTATAACCGTTCCCTGATTCCGCTATTGAATGCAAGAGGAATCTATATTGTAGATGCCTATGAAGATTTGGAGAATTTTCAGGCAGAATATGTAGACCGTTATTTTGAAGAAAATATATATCCGGTACTGACACCGATGGCAGTGGATGCATCCAGACCATTTCCGTTGATTCGCAATAAGACATTAAACATTGTAGCTTTACTGGAAGAAAATCCGAAGAAGGATGACCTCCTTGGCAAAGCAGAAGAGAAGAAGCTAAAGGCAGAGGGTAAAAAGGGAGGAACCATTTATGAATATGCAACCGTTCAGGTGCCATCTGTATTACCAAGGCTGATTCCGATTCCATCCGTAAAGGAAGGCGAGAAATCCTTTATCCTGTTGGAGCAGATTATTGAGAAGAATATTTCCAAATTGTTCTTAGGTCATAAAGTGGTCTGTGCTTATCCGTATCGTATTATGCGTAATGCGGACCTTTCCTTTGATGAGGACGAAGCAGAGGATTTACTGAAAGAAATTGAAAAATCCTTAAAGAAACGGCAGTGGGGCGAAGTTATCCGGCTGGAAGTGGAATATGGCATTGATAAGCGTCTGCTGGCATTTTTAAAGGATGAACTTCGGGTAGAGTCAGAGGATGATATCTTTAAAATCAATGGACCGATTGATTTGACTTACCTGATGAAGATGTATGGACTGGAAGGCTGTGATGATTTACGTTACAAACCATATACGCCACAGCCGGTGCCACAGATCCAGCAGGGAGAGAGTATCTTTGATGCGATTAAAAAAGGTGATATTTTACTGCATCATCCATACCAGACCTTTGATCCGGTAGTCGAATTTATCCGTCAGGCAGCCAAAGATCCGGATGTACTGGCAATCAAACAGACACTTTACCGTGTCAGCGGCAATTCGCCGATTATTGCATCACTGGCACAGGCAGCAGAAAATGGCAAACAGGTATCTGTTCTGGTAGAATTAAAAGCCCGTTTCGATGAGGAAAATAACATTGTCTGGGCAAAAAAATTAGAGAAAGCAGGCTGCCATGTCATCTATGGTCTGGTGGGCTTAAAGACCCACAGCAAGATTGCACTGGTCGTAAGAAGAGAAGAAGAAGGCATCTGCCGTTATGTACATCTTGGAACCGGAAACTATAACGATTCCACTGCAAAGCTGTACACAGACTGTGGTATCTTTACCTGTTCGGAAGCAATCGGAGAAGATGCAACAGCAGTATTTAATATGTTATCCGGTTATTCTGAACCGCTGTCCTGGAATCGGCTGGTGGTAGCACCAATCTGGCTGCGGAAGCGTTTCTTGAAATTAATTGAGCGTGAAACAAAATACGCCAGGGCGGGAAAGACAGCCAAAATTGTTGCCAAGATGAATTCTCTTTGTGACCGTGATATTATTGCAGCTTTGTATGAAGCATCAGCAGCGGGAGTGCAGATTGATCTGGTTGTACGTGGAATCTGCTGCCTGAAGGTAGGTATTCCAAAGATCAGTGAAAATATCAGAGTGCGTTCCATTGTAGGAAATTTCTTGGAGCACAGCAGAATTTTCTATTTCTATAATGATGGACAGGAAGAAATTTACATGGGAAGTGCTGACTGGATGCCGCGTAACTTAGACCGCCGTGTAGAGATTATTTTCCCTGTAGAAAATGAAGAGTTAAAGCATAAAGTAATGCATATTCTGGATGTGGAACTGGCAGATAATACGAAAGCACATCTCCTTCAGAAGGATGGCACCTATGAAAAGGTTGACAAACGTGGAAAGGTGCTGGTGAATTCACAGCTGCAGTTCTGCAGGGAAGCAGAAGAAGCAGCACCAAAGCCTGCGGATGTGGTAAAAGACCGTATTTTTATTCCGGCAGAACCGGTAGAGGACTAAAGAAATCAGACACTTTTGCCGATATATAATATGAAACCATTGAAATAAAGCTCCAGGGAGGGGATTGTCGCATACGGATATGACGGTTATTTTAAGGTTCCGGTTGTTTTGCTCGTTCACGAGCAGGAAAGACAGCAGAATAGAGGGTATTCGGATGAATCCAGCCGGAAAAAATGTTCCGAAAATGAATTTGAACGAATCTTTCGAAATGCATTAGACGAGGTGAAAGACAAAAAATAGAAAGTATCTATAAAGAGGGACTGTTGTTTTACAGAAATTGTAAAATGACAGTCCCTCTTGGTGTACATGAGTAGTAAGCTATCTGCAATGCAGCGCATTTTTAATATCCGATAAAATATAATAAGGAATCGGCATATGTCTTGTTCCGTTTCCCATGGAAATATAAGGTTTGTTACTTCCGTGGAAGTCAGAGCCACCGGAAATAAGCAGATGATATTTTTGTGCAAGCTTCTTAATGTTTCGTTCATCGCCAAGCTGGTAGCTGGAATAGACGGCTTCAATACCATCTAAATGGCTTTCTTCTACCAGTGTCTGAACCAGAGCGTCCAATCGGTCTGCATTCATGCGATAGAGTACCGGATGGGCTAAAATGGCAAGACCACCGGCATGATGAATCAGGGAAATACCTTCCTGCGGAGTGATTTTAGGACGGTCTATATAATAAGGACAGTCATCCCCGATATATTTACTGAATACTGTATTCATATCTTTGGCAAGACCATGATTTACAAGGTATCTTGCAATATGTGCTCTTGTAATGACTGCATCCGGAAATTCTCTGATAAGACTGTCATAATCAATGGCAAGGTGTGCCTCCTGCTGCAGTTTATCAACCATCAGGCGGTTGCGGTCTGTGCGGGAAGAACGGAATGCATTTAATTTATCATTAAATACTTTATCGTCCGGGTTAATATATAGCCCGACCATATGGATTTCACGGTCATCCAGTTCACAAGAGAGTTCAACACCGGCAATGACTTCCGGTGCATCTGGGGAGTTAAGCCGCAAGGTTTCTTCCTGTGCTTCTTTAATACCATCGATACAGTCGTGGTCAGTAAGGGCAAAGGCACATATCGAATGACGTATGGCTTCATGAACCAGCTCAGATGGAGTAAAAGTTCCGTCAGAGCAGGTTGAATGTACATGTAAATCAATAAATCCTGTTTCCATGGTATAATCCTTTCTAACAGCTCGAAATAATTATTTTTTAGAATTATTTATGAATATGATTATAAGAGTAATCTTTCGTTTTGACAATCCGGAAGAAATGAGAAAAATCTTTTGCGTATAAAAACAAAGTCCTATATACTGCAATTAGGAAAAATAATCTGCAGGGGGCAGGAAGCATGAAAAAAAATTTAGAAGTAAGTATGCTTGGAACATTTCGAATGCAATATGGAAATCATTCCTTTATCATAGACCGGAAATCAACGACAAAGACGAACCGGCTGCTTCAGATCATTCTGCATGCGGGTACAGAAGGGGTAACAAGGGAAGAACTGGTGGGAAGACTTTGGGAAAATGAGGAGGTTGCAAACCCATCCAACAGTTTCCGGGCAATTCTTTTCCGGGTGCGGAAACTGCTTAAGGAGCAGGGACTGCCGGAGAGCGATTATATTATAAGCCGAAAGGGAGTTTATTGCTGGACGCCGGAAATTCCGTATCATTGTGATTGCATTTCTTTTGAAGAGAAGGCAGAGCATGCATTGAAACAGGCGGAAGATTTTGGAAAAACAGAATTAGAGGAAGCAGTCAGGCTGTACCGTGGAGAATTTTTGCCGGCACTGGGAGCATCAGAATGGGTAATTTTCTGGGCAACGAAATACCGGAAATTATATATGTCCTGTGTAAAGAGACTGTGCGGAATTTACCGGGATGAGCAGGAGTATCAGAAATTATATGAGATAGCAGAAAAGGCAGCGGTTCTTTATCCACTGGATGACTGGCAGGTATACCAGATGGAGGCATTGATTGCCATGAAGCGTTCCAAAGAGGCGGTGGCATTATATCATAAGACAGAAGAAATGCTGCTGGCAGAGCTTGGCAGTGAGCCTTCAAAGTCTATGCTGGAACAATTAAAACGAATCAGCAGCTGTGTTACGGAGGATGCCACTCATATTCAGGCAATACAGGAGAAGTTGGAAGAAGAGAGAGAGGAAGGAGCATTTTACTGTTCGTATCCTGTTTTCATTGAAAATTACCGCTTTGCAAAACGGGTTTTGCAGCGTACGGGAAAGAGTGCATGGCTTCTTATGAGCACCATTACCGATGGGAAGGGGTATGCTTCAGAAGGCGGTGTTCATTTCGAATACATCCGGGCAGAACTGGAGCAGGCATTGAAAAACTCCCTGCGCAGTGGTGACCTGTATACCAGGTACAGCACAAACCAGTATCTGATACTTTTAATAGGTATTGAAGAAGAAAATTGTGGACTTGTGATAGAAAGAATCAATGACAACATGGAACGGACGGCTGGAAAGAAATATGTGAAATATCATAAAGTATTGGTGAATGGAACAGACGAGTAGATATGAGGAGAAATACAATACAAACAGGAAGATTTAAGTACAATTCGGAAGAATAAAGAAAAAATAGAAAAATATAACGCTTTTTATAACACAGAGTATGCTATGATTGGTTATACAATTCATAAATCAACAGGAAATGGATAAAATGAATAAAAGGAGAAAAAACATGAGAGTAGCCAAAATGTTGGGAAAAAGAATTACAGCTTTTGTAATGGCGGCATTGATGGTATTGTCCTTATCCGGAATAACCGGGATGACAGTAAAAGCTGCCGAAAAGGATGATACAATTACGATGCAGCTGCAGGATACGAAGAAAATCGAGTGTTCTGCATGGATTGCTTACGAAACCAAATGGAGTGTTACCAGTGGAAAAGATAAGGTAACATTAAAAAATACAAATAAGAAAGAGGTATCTGTAACTGCGGATAAGACAGGAACAGTTACCTTGAAGTGCAAGTATAAGAATTATCTCTTTCAATGGAAAACAGAAAAATATACCATTAAAATCAGTAAGAGAACTCCGGTATTTGAAGAGAGCATTTCAAATCTGACTTATAACGGAAAAGTCCAGACACTGAATGCAAAGAACTTTGTAAAGGATGGTCCAAAGAGTGGTATTGCTGGAACCTGTGACAAAGAGATTTTAAATGCAGGAACTTATACTTATACGATTACAACACCGGCAACAGATGTATATGAGGCAGGAAGCAGGACTTATACGGTAACTGTAAATAAGGCAGAGGCAGTAATTAAGGAAAAACCATCTGCAACAATCAATCATATGTCCGGAAAACTGAGAGAGTCCCATCTGAATGGCGGAATGGCAGTAGCGGTCAATGATGAGAACCAGGAACTGGAAGGCCATTTTGAGTGGCAGAGCCCGGATGAGACACTGTGGTTTAATACTACCGGAACTGCAATCTTTGAAGATGTAGACCATCATGTAGTATTTGTGCCGGAAGGAAATGCAGCAGAGAACTATAAAGAGACTGTATTTATTGTACCTGTAAGAACCTATTTAAAAGCATTGTATGCAAATCTTACAGCCAGTGATTTTGAATATAATGGCAGTAATGATGAGAAAAACTTAAGCTGTGATGCTAATGCATACAGCTGGGGAATTGAAAAAAATCCAAGCATTTCCATTACTTATACTTATTATGATGAGGCGGGAAACAAATTAAGCAAGGCACCGGTGGATGCAGGAACTTATACGGTAATTGCAACAGCCAGTGCAAAGAAATTTGAATCCGCAGACAGTAATGAAGCAACCTTTACTATCCGGCAGAAAACGTTGACGAATGAAATGGTAACTGCAAAGGATACTGAGTATACTGGAAACACAGTTGCAGTTGTGGTAAAGGATGGAGACAAAACATTAGTAGAAGGAAAAGATTATACTGTAATATACAGTGGAAGTAATCCAAATGCAGGAGAGACATCAGCAGCAATTACCGGAATCGGTAACTATAAAGGAACGGTAAATACAACCTATACCATTCTTCCGAAAGAAGTGGAAAATGACAGCGTGATTGCAACTGCAAAGGAAAAATATTATACCGGAAAAGCAGTAACACTCAGTGAAGAAGATGTAACTGTAACTTATAATGGGAAAGTATTAACAGCAGGAACCGATTATACTGTTGGTAATTACAAAGATAATGTAGAAGAGGGAACTGCGCTGGCAACCGTAACCTTTACCGGTAACTATAGTGGAACTGTAAATGTAAGCTTTGGAATCAGTAAGATTCGTGCAAAAGTATATGCCAAATATGGAAATGGAAAACTGCTGCTGTTAAGCGGAAACTGTATTTTAGACCCGGCTGTATTAGAAGAAGCAGCAGATTATGCAACCACAGAGGAAAGCGTAATCCATGGATTCATCTTAGAGGATGAAAATGCAGGTGTAGTGACAACATATACAAAACTTTTCCGCAATATAGAGGGTTATAACGTATATGTAAAGGTAGCAGATACATTTACACAGAAGGCAGAGTTCTACATCCGGAAAGCAGGAACTGTCCGTCCGGAAGGAACAGTTGGTGATGCAACAGCAAATTATGATTATGTGGGAAGAGCAGCAGTTTCTTTAAATCAGCTGAAAGTTACAACGGATATGTCTGGTTTTACTGCACCAGCGTCTTTTGATGCAGAAAAGAATTATGATGGAAAGATGCCGGTAACCCTTGCATCTGTTTTAGATGCATATGCAGCAAACAGTGGCATTGCAGGGGATGATGCAAGATTCTACCGCATCGAATGGTACCGGATGATTAATCCGAATTCCTGGCATATTGATGGAGAAATTGTTGATAACAGTTATACCGTTACTTTTATGGTAGACGGAAATGTATATCAGGAAGTACGCGAAGTAAAGGGAACGGAAGTTTCTGTAACAGATCCTGTAAAGGCAGAGACAGAGACAACAACCTATGAATTTACCGGCTGGACTTTAGAAGATGGCAGTAAAGTAAATGTTGCAGATTTAAATGATAGTACCGTAGTGTATGCTTCTTTTGATGAAAAGGAGAAAGAAACTGAGCCGACCGAGCCAGTTGGACCGACCGGGCCAACCCAGCCGACTGAGCCAACCGAACCAACCCAGCCGACCGAACCAAGCCAGCCGACCGAACCAACCAAGCCAGCCGAATCAACCCAGCCGGCAGAATCAACGGAACCGGCACAGCCGGCAAATCCAACCCAGCCAGCATCATCAGAAACAGCGGTAACTCCGGCAGACAATAATACACAGCCGGAGACAGCAGCACAGACACCGGTAACCCCGGCACAGACCCCGGTTACACAGGCCCAGGTGGCACAGACACCAGTCAGACAGCAGCAGGCAGCACAACAGCCACAGGACGCAGAAGAACCGGTGGTATTAGAAGATGAAGAGGTTCCGCTGGCGAATGTAACGGACGATAATGCAAAACAGGAAGTAACTGCATTAGAAGATGAAGCAGTTCCTCTGGCAGCAAATCCGGCGGGAGAAGATAACTGTATCATCCATTGGATTATGATGATTCTTACGATTGTATTTGCAGGATATAATGTAGTAAGGGCAGTACTTCGTCAGAAGAAAAATGCATAAAAGCAGGAGGCAGAAAGTATGAAGATAGTAGATGGAATCATTGCTGTTATATATGTAATTGCTATGGCAGTGCTGTTTTTCTTGAGAGACTGTGAGAAAGATCTTCCAATGGGAATTCTGGCACTGGCTGTTACCGCAGCTGCAGTAGCATGTATGGTTATCCAGAATAAAAAGCGTGATAGCAAAGCAGCAAGAACTTAAAAAATAATATAAATAAGTATTGCAGGCAGGACGATAGAAAATGAAAATACATTTTGTCGTCCTGCTGTTTTTAGTTGCCAGCCATTTGAAGAAAGCTTTCACTTGACATTATTTTAAAATTGAGTTATTGTATTAATTAAATAATACAATGATAATTGCAAAGAAGAAAAGGGAGATTAGGTATGGCAAAGAAAAAGAAGAAAATGGAGTTTGAAACAATGCAGGTAAAGCTGCCTCATGTAAAGGGGTTGTCCATTGTGCTTCCGGTTATTTATATTTTATGGGTGGCAGTGATGTATTATCTCCTGCTTCCGGCACTTAATATTCATTCCAGAGGTTTATGGCTGTTTGTATTAGGCGTTATATTATTCCCGTTAGGAATAATAGGTGCGTTGGTATCGGCAGCCAGGAAGGCGGAAGGTAAGTCCGCAGGAAAGCTGGAAAAGCCGGTAAACGGTATTTTTGCAGCAGTTGGAGTAATCGGAATTCTGTTCCTGATTCTTTTATTTTATGGCAGCAAAATGTTCCATGCACAGGCATATGCAGATATCCTGACCATCGAAGACAGTGATTTTAACAGCGATATCAATACAGCATCTTCTGTATCAAAGATTGCATTAATGGATACGGACAGTGCAGTGCTGCTGGGTAATCGTGAAATCGGAAGCCTTTCAGAAGTGGTGAGCCAGTATAATGTATCGGAAGACTACACACAGATTGATTATCAGGGGGCACCAACGAAAGTATCTGCATTAGAGTATGCCGGCTTCTTTAAATATATGGGAAATAAGGAAAATGGTGTTCCGGGTTATATAACTGTTGATCCGGTAGGACAGAAGGCGCAGTATGTTCCGGTAAAGGAAGGAATGATTTATGTTCCGTCTGCTTACTTTGGCAAGGATTTAAGAAGGCATATCCGTATGAATTACCCGGATAAACTTTTCGGAAATCTTCATTTTGAAGTGGACGAAGATGGAAACCCATACTATATTGCCAGTGTATACAAATACACCATCGGTTTATTTGGTGGAGAAACTGTTGAGGGTGCAATCAGCTGTGACCCAATCAGCGGAGACTGTCAGTATTATGATGCATCAGAAGTGCCGAACTGGATGGATGACGTCTTTGACGGGGATCTTCTGGTGGAACAGTATAACTGGTATGGAGAATTATCTAATGGATTTATGAACAGCATCTTCGGCAAAAAAGGCTGTAAGAAATGTACGGAAACGGTAGTAGAGGATGAAGACGGAGATGAGGAATCTTACGAAGCAAACTTCGGCTATGTTGCAAAAGACGGGGATATCTGGATTTATACCGGAGTTACTTCTGTCAATGATGATGCCTCCAATATCGGGTTTATACTGGTAAATGAGCGGACTTCAGAAGCACATTATTACAGTATTGCAGGAGCAGATGAAAGCTCTGCAATGGCTGCTGCAGAAGGAGAAGTGCAGGAGAAAGGATACCGTGCATCTTTCCCGTCTTTGATTAATGTAGATGGTCAGCCGACTTATATTATGGTATTAAAAGATGCCAGCGGCATAGTGAAGCTTTATGGCATGGTAAATGTAGAATCTTATAATATGGTAACAACAGCAGCCAGTCTCGATGAGTGCTTTGCAAAGTATCGTAAGATGACAGGCAGTGATGGTACAGAAAACACTGGGAATCCGGAAGAGGCAGAAAATTCTTCCGGGGACAGCAATAGCACTGCAGGTAATGCACAGACAGCAGCCAAGGGAAAAACAATTCCGGAAGGTGAGACAGAGACAAGAAGTTTTGTAATCAGTGAAATGCAGTATGTTGAGATTGCAGGAGAGACCTATGTTTATCTGGCAGGAGACGACGGTATGGTATACTGGCAGAAGTTTTCTGATAATGAACAATTGATTTTCCTGCATGAGGGAGATACTGTTACTGTAAATGGAATTATGGATAAAGATAATATTTACTGGATAGATACCATTGGAATCATGCAGTAGGAAGGCGAAGAAATGGAAGCAGCAATCCTTGTAGTAATTATGATTGCAGGATTTACTTATTCAGCAATTAAAACAAAAGAGAGTTGGAAGAACCGCTGCAAACGGACACTGAAAGAAAAATATGGAAAAGAACCTGAGAAAAAGGAATTCAAAAGAGAACTGATAAGAAATTATCTGGATACTGTGGGTGGAACACAGCAGGTGGATGAGGTCACATGGAATGACCTTAATATGGATGATGTGTACCAGAGAATCAACAACTGTGATTCCACCATGGGAGAAGAAATTTTATATGCAAAGCTTCATTATGCGAAGCAGACGAAGGAAGAAGAGGAGCTTTTAGAAAAAAGAATAGCTTTTTGTGAAGCAGATGATGAAAAACGCTATCATCTGGAAGAAACTTTGTCAAAGCTTGGAAAGAGAGACGAGGCTTACTATATTCCATCCTTTATCCAGACAGTAGAGGATTTTGCAATTTCAAATCTCTGGGTTTATCAGATGCTCCGGATATTGCTGGTGGTAGTTGTTGTGGCGGCAGTCGTATTTCATAATATATATGCTCTGTCAGCTTTGGTGGTAGTATTTCTTGTGAATTTGTCGGTGTATATCTTTACGGTCCGACTGAAGTTTGACCAGGAGATTCATATGATGGGAACGGCGGCATACCTGATTACGGTAGCACGAGAACTGGAGCAGGAATACCGGAAAGACAAAATTTGTGAGGAACTGGCACCGCTGCTTCCGGTATTTGCCAAAATGGATAAGAAGGCATTTCTGCTAAATATCCAGAGCAGAAATGCCATGGGAGATGTGTTTGAAATGCTGCAGGATTTCCTGCTGGGAGTAACCCAGTGGCATATCCTTACTTATATGAAAGTATTGAATCAGTTTATGGATAACCAGGAGGCTTATCTTAAGATTTACCGGGTGGTAGGAGAACTGGATGCAGCGGTCAGCACAGGCTCTTTCCGAAAGAGTCTGCCTCTTGTGACAGTACCGGAATATGAGGAAGCAAAGCAGCTTGAGATGGAAGAAATTTATCATCCGCTGCTTCATGGAGCAGTGACCAATTCTATGGAACTTCAGCATAACTGCATTATCACAGGCTCCAATGCTTCCGGTAAGTCAACCTTTATCAAGACCATAGCTGTCAATGTGATACTGGCACAGAGCATTCATACCTGCACCGCAAAAAGAATGCACCTGCCTCATGCAAAAATGATTACTTCCATGGCGGTAAGAGACGATATTTTATCCGGTGACAGTTATTTTATCAAAGAGATTAAATATTTAAAACGTATCCTGGATGCTTTGTCGGAGGATGAACTGGTTATCTGTGTTATTGATGAAATCTTAAGAGGAACCAATACCCAGGAGCGTATTGCAGCTTCAAAAGCAATCATGGAATATCTGGCACATCATAACTGCATTGCAATTGTGGCATCCCATGATAAGGAATTGACGGAGCTTGAAAAAACTGGTTATGACAATTATCATTTTTCCGAAGAGTTTGGAGAAGAGGATATTGTATTTGATTATAAATTGCAGAAGGGACCAGCAAATTCCCAGAATGCAATCCGTCTGCTTTCCTTTACCGGGTTCCCGGAAACGATTATTGAGAGGGCGGAAAATATCAGAAGTTGTAAAATTGAAGTTAACAAGAGAAATTAATCTCATGTTGGCTTCAATTTTTTTTATGCCAAGAGCAGCATGTAGATGATTTTCTACATGCTGCTCTTGTTGGTTTAGGAGGAAAAACTATGGCAAGAAAACTGCGCCGCTTAACTTATGAAGACCGTTTAATACTTGAAAATATGCTTAAACAGGATACACCACTTGTAAAAATAGCGGAGGAAGTTGGTGTAACCAGGCAGTGTATTTACAAAGAACTTCAAAGAAATGGAAAATTAGAAAATAGAAGAAACTACAATGCTGACGAGGCTCAGAAACGTCTGCTTGCAAAGTGCTGATGTTAAAAAATATCAATACAACTTAAAACAATTATTTATTTCTTAGTTATAAAAAGTAGGACAAATGAAAAGGAGAACTTAGATGCTGCAGATTATAAAAGAATTAGGAAATATGAAGGGACATTCGGATGTTGAAATCATCGAACTCGAAGAATTAGGGCGTGTATCATTAAGCAGCTGGAATGGAGAAGAGTATTGCCGATGCTGGAAATGCAATGAAGATGGATATGAAAAAGAAAAAGGTAGTACAAGCTTCTGTTTAAAACCTAAATATGAACCAGATAGTATTGATGAAGAAACAGGAGAAGTACTCAGCTGGAATCGAATAGGCTTCGAATTGAAAATGTAGGACAAAATAGAAGCTCCCGTACCCCAGCAGGTAGAGGGACGGGCACTGTGAAATAGAATGGAAGCTCCATTGTCAGTCGGTGCCTATGATGTCGCTGGTTCGAATCCAGCCGGGAGCATTAAGCAATTGTGCTTAGTAATAAAAAAGCCGTACCGAAATCCGGTACGCAAGGAGGGTCATATGGTAACAATAACAATCAGTAACTTAAAAGGTGGTGTTGGCAAAACTACATCAGCTGTAAACATTGCCTGGTCACTTGCTTACGAAGGAAAGCATGTATTAGTGGTGGACGCAGATCCACAATGCAATCTTACTCCTTTTTTCCAGCGGGATAATTCAAAGAGTCATACTATTGCAGATTTACTGGAAAAGCCGGAGAACTTCAGAAGTTGTATCTGTAGAAGTCGAATGAAGAACGTGGATATCATTAAAGGGTGCCCAGAAGTATTAGAAGCGGGAGAAGAAGAGGAAGCAGCATTATACAAAGCATTTCTCAATATCCAAGAAAAAAAGCGTGATGAATACGACTATATGATAATAGATACCCGTCCATCCTTTGGTGGATTGACAGAAGCTTCCATATATGCTGCAGATATACTTCTTACGCCGGTCTGTCTGGACAACTTCTGCAGGGATAATCTGACATTAGTGGACACTTACCTTGATTCCATACCGGAAAGGGTGCGCCCAGTATGGAAGGTATTTACTAATAAAGTGATTCCAAATCGTAAAGTTCAGAGGGTCATTTTTGAAGACCTTTATTCAAAACATGATTATCCAATAATGGAATCATGTATCAGAAGCTCTGAAACTGTAAATACAGCTCTACAGTTATACAAACCGATACAGAAGCATAGAAGTGGATGCCCTGTTTGTGTAGATTACATAAATCTTACTGATGAAATCAAAAACATTGCGATTGAAAGGAGTGAGGCGTAATGGCAACTCTTGGAGCTATGTTCGCCAACACAGGCGTAAAAAAAGCAGAGACACCGCCACAGAGAGTAACAAAGTGGATTCATTATACAAAGCTGAAAGACAATGCAGCACAGTATTGTAATGAAAGAGATAAGGACGAGATAATTGCACTTGCCGGATTGATTGATGCAGATAATGGTGTCTTGCAGCAAATATTGGTTCGCAAAATAAAAAACGACCAATATGAAATCATTGCAGGACATAAAAGACGAAGAGCATGTAAATATCTGGTTGAAGAAGAAGGCAAGAAACAATATGCATTTGTACCATGCTTTGTCGAAAATATAAGTGATGTAAAGGCAGAATTCCAATTATATTCATCTAACAGTCACCATGTAAAAACAGATTATGAAAAAATGCATGAATTGGAACGTATGAAATATCTGATTGAGACATATCCAGAGGAGTTTCCCCAAATACAAACAGGAAGAATGGTGGAAAGACTTGCTGCACAGCTGCAAATGAATAAAACCACTGTAGGCGAATATCTTACCATTTCCAAAAACCTTGGAGAAAATGCAAGGACTGCATTTGAGGATGGAACAATAAAGAAAAGTGCTGCAGTTGAAATGGCGGCACTTCCGGAAAAAGAACAGGATGCACTATTAAGTGCAGGAGTAACAGCACAGAAAGATATAAAAGCATATAAGGAAGAACGCTTAGAACCATCAGAGGAAGATATACGGCTTTTTTACGAACACTATATTCAGAATCATGATAAAAACAGAGCCGAATTAAAAGAATATCTTATCCGTTCATATGGAAAAAGGCATTCGTGTGGAACGGGTGGAGTAATTGATTTTGATTGTTCACCAAAAGGAATTAAATTAGGGAAAAGTAAGGAAATTAGTTGGACTAAATTTGTTAATAAGATTAATGAATACTATCCAGTACATAAAAAAGAAGAAACCGTAAGGGAAAAAGAAAAGATAACAGATGCAAAGTATATTAACGTACCGGATTTCGGTACACGCAATGAAACAGAAAATATCATTCCTGGACAGCTTTGTGTAACAGATGTAGATATGAATGTAGAAGAAGATATACCGGTAGAAGACAAGGAGGAATACACACCGAAGTATTTTCTTAACGAACAAATTGAAAAATTGGGGAAAATGGAAAAGGCTGCAGCACTTGCTCCAACAGTACTTCAATCAACTATAAAAACATTGGAAAGACAAAGGACGATTGTAAAAGCACTTACAGCTTTTTCGGCAAATACAGAAACTGCCAACATCAAAGAAAAAACTGTGAAACTGATGCAGCCAGAACTTCCAAGATTCCATAACACAGAAGAGCGCAGGAAATGGCTTGAAAACTACAAAGACTGGGGTGTCTGGTACACAGATAATAGAATTGGAGTAACTTATTATAAATATGAATTCCAAGACACAACAGTATTAATTGTAGAAGAGTATAAATCAGAATATTCAAAATATGGTAATGCTTTTTTTCACTTGGTCGGTGGACCAAAGAAAAGGGAAAAGAACAGCTATGGAGTACCCAGATATCCATATCATGAACGGTATTGCAGACATTCTGACAGTACTACAGAACTGTTAGAGTTTTTGAAAGCAATACAGAAGTAACCAGGATCCTTCGTATGCATCCGGGAAGCAGTATCCCGGATGCATGGCGTATCCGCAAAGGAAAAGAATCTTTTTGTACCGGAATCCGGTACAACATATGACCCCATCCCGGCTGCGGTATACCGCGGTCGGGATACATAAGGCTCAAAAGGAGTAGCGGTTTTATGGAAATGAAAATGACAAAGATGACAGAGGACAGAGTAAAAAACATCCTTCGATTCCGGAATTCTAAATTAAAAAATATACATCAAAAAATGATATCCCTCTATGAGGATGCAAATGATACTGATTCAGTGCTGGAGACAGTGGCACTGCCGGCTCAAAACATAAGCGGAATGCCAGGAGCAAGGGGAGAACACAAAGACCTCGGAAATGTGCTAATCAATTATCAAAACGAACTTTACCGGAGAAATGCCGAGATTCGGGAAATGATGTGGGCACTTTCACAGGAAGAGCAATCAATAAACCGGGTGTGGGCTTGCTTCCATGTGCTGGAGGAACCTTACTATGATATAATCCGGCGCTTATATGTGGTCGGAGAATTATATCAAACGGTAGAGCATGAAAGCGGATTGACACACAGTTATTTTGATAAAAAAAGGATGGAAGGCTTGCAGCTTATTATTGAATATTATGAAAGCGGCGAAAGCATATCAAACCTCATGTACAAATATCGAAGTAAAAAAAAGAGTAGCAAAAAGGAAAAGAAAAAGATGCAGAATAGCTTTCAGCAATTAAGTCTGGAAGATTTAATGAATGGAGATAACAAATAGGATGAATGAAATGGTAAAAAAAATGCTTAAGGATTCTGAAAAAGAGTATGAAAGAATTGTTAATGCTTCCTATGCCCTAAAAAAAGGCGAAATATCAGGTGATGATTTTAACCGGATAAATGATGGAGCGTTAAGCAATGTTGATAATATTATAAGCAAATATAAGCACAAAGAAACCATGAAAAATAAAATACATCAGAAGAAACCGAGAAGTCCAAAATTATAAAAGGAGGTGTTCTAACAATGCCGGATGTTGTAAGGATATTAACACCAGTAGCTATTTTTTTTGCAGGCACTTTATATCTTGCTCTTATGAGAGATATTATGGAAGAACCGAGTGAAACAAATATGACTGCAGAAGAACTTATACGAAGAGAGTACGGAGAATGTGCTTTTTTCGATGATAAAACATTTATATCTGATGGAAAGCTGTATAGATATAAGTACGATAAAGATGGTCGGCTTCATGTTTTTTATGAAGAGGATGTTAAAGAAAAACAAATAGAGAGGAGAAATGATAATGAAATGGATATCAGTAAATGAAAAGTTACCGCCAGAACCGGTTAGACAGGTAAATACTTTGGATAAGATAATGGCAGCTATTGAGGCAGAAGAACTTGTTGAATATCTGGTAATAATTGATGGAGCTAAGAAGGCAACCACCTTATATTATACCGGAGATGGAGAATTTTTCGATGTGATAACACAAGACCTTTATCCGGTAATTGCATGGAAAGAGTTGCCAGGTGTTCCTGATAGATATGTAGAAAAATCTTTAGTAAACCAAGAAACAGAGATAATTGAAAATAAATCTGAAGAAACTGGGAAGGAAGAATATTTTAATGATAAAGAATATAAAAAGAGGCAGTTGTTCAAGGTATGTCTAATGATTGCTTGCTTAATAGTCAGATGGAGAACTGAATATTATGTTGTAAGTCTAATTTGTGACTGCTTCATGGTGATAGTTATGTTTGATTTTTTGACCGATAAAAATATTTACCAACAAAGGAAGAAACGAAAATGAAGATAATAAAAGTATCCATAAACCTAGAAATAGAGGAATGTGATTTTCCAGAAATGAATTATCAGGAGCAATTAAAGATAGTAAATAAACTTATTGGTAATGATTGCAGCGACTATGAAATTGTTTATCCGGTAAGGCTTTATACCGAACTTGGAATGAGTAATAACCCGGATATAGAACCGAATAAAAGTGTATGCATGTTGGTGGATGAAGAAGGATTATCCAAGGGCATTGATATAAATATAGTAGGAAGCTATCTTTATCGAACCGATTTGCATGGAAATCCAATAGCAGGGAACGTTGTATTTGCTGGATTGACCAGACGAGACGGAGTTCTTCAAATATCTGCTCTTCAGGATGACACTGAAAAGGAGCTTATGTTGAAGCTGACAAAGCTAAGAAGTAGGTATTGAGTAAAGGAAGTATTAATAATGGATGAAAGCTATGTAATAAAAGGAATTGCAGTTGGTATTTTTTCCTATTTTATGGCAATGAAATTTGGAATATGGGTTGGTGTGGCTGCATTTTTGGTATGTTTTCTAACTTTAAAAGATAAATAATTAAATTCGTTTGGAAAAATAACTAATGATTTTGGATAGGAAAAATATGGAGATAAAAAATAGGGCTAATCTTTCAACATTATCTGCAGATGTGAAAGTAGTAACTATTGCTGTAACATAAAAAATTAAAAGAATATATGCAATACTAACAAGGAAAATTAAAACAAGAATGTGTCCAATAAAATCTGATATAAGAAAGAACATATTTTTGTATTGATGCCGTGCACAACGATACATAAGACTTCTTTTCTTTAAACCAAGTTTTTTACAGGATTTATCATATTCAGAATCAACATAGCTGCATAGTGCGTTGAAATTTTTTTGAGAAGAAGATTGACAACAATTGTAATAAAGTTCAAGCAATTTTCCATCAGCTAAATTTTTATTAGAAGCGATAATAGAGAGGGCATTACCTAAAGTACCGTAATTCACTTTTTGATAAAGAATAGGTTCAAGCAGATTAAAAAGAGGAAAAAATAATTTATCATGTCTTTCTTTAATGAAAGTAATAGATGTTTCATTTTTAAAAATGTATAGAGAAACAATAATTGTTATTACTATTCCAATAAAATTTAAAGGGTCGATATTATCTTGGGAAATAGGTGCTTTAAATAGAGCTTTAGTAAAATTAATAATTACGTTCATAATGTTATCTCCTTGGATACTTTATGACCTAATTATAAATTTTATAAATAAATAAATCAAGCAATGAATAAGGAGGATACAAGTATGTTAAACAAGGTAATTGCAATGGGGTACATAGTAGAAAACCCAGAGTACAAAACAAGTCATAAGGATCCAGAGAAAGAAATATCCTATGCAAAATACCGGATTGGTGTTGAACGTGAATATGGAGAAAAAGGAAATCGTCCGGTAGATTTCCTTTCCTGTAAGGTATTTGGTGCTGCAGCACGTTTTGCACATGAGAATTTTGCCAAAGGCGATTTGGTAGTTGTTGAAGGGCGAATGGTATCAGAAAAGTATGGAAATGAAAATGAGAAGAAATTTTTCGTTGGTATTCAGGTAGAAAAAAATTATATTGCACGAAAGAAGCAGAGCCAGGATGGAAAAGCAAGACAGCTTGACGTATCGGAAGACCATGCCGGAGCATTCATGCCTGACCCGTCAACTTTAGAGCCAGAAGAGCCGGAATTACCGGATGACCTGCCACCATTGCCTTAAAAGGAGGTACTTATATATGAGTGATTGTATTTCAAAAGATGAAATTTTATCACCAGATGATTATGGATTTTTATATGGACAATTAGAATGTAACAAGATTCCGGCGGATATTTATGACAAGATAATGGAAGGTGACGAATTTACGGAAGAAGAGGAAAGACGGATAAAGGACATTATTGAAAAAGAAAAGGCGAAAATTCAAGAAGAGAGGAAGAAAGGTATTAAGGAATGCTGGTGTGATAGTTGCGAGTATTGTGAGGGATATCTGCATAAAACAAGAAAGTCCTTTATATGTAATCATCCGGACTACGAATATATTAGAAAGTATTTTAAAGAACATAATATACGAAAGATGGAAGGTTTTATTGGATTTGGAGAAAAATTCTCTGATATTCCAAAAAATAAAACAACCCCAAGATGGTGTCCGGAAAATTGTGCTGAAAGGTTATTGAGAAAGAAGCAGCACATTGCCTTAAAAAAGGAGGAGAAAGATGATAAGTATTCAGGTAATTAACAAAATCTTTTATAATATAATCTTATTTTATTCAATAGTTATGCTTTTAATGACATTTAAGTTATTATCAAAAATAGAGCTAAAACAAAGCGATAGATTGATGAAATATATTGCAATTACAATGTTCGGATATTTATTTTCAATAGTGATATATTTTGCAGCGTTCAAAAACCAAGATTTAAAAGAAATGCCAGAATTTTTGGCAGAGTTGTTTGCTAATCTTGCAATAATTGGATTGGTATTAGCTACAGCACTAACAACAACATTAATGATTTTATCATATGGCTTGATGAAGAAATATAAAAATGTGGAAAAAGCTGGTATCGAAATGCAAGAAAATAAAACCGAAGAAGAGGAAAGACGGATAAAGGACGTTATTGAAAAAGAAAAAGAGGAAATTCAAGGAAATAGAAAATGTTAGAAATTGAAGAATTAATTCTGAAAGAAACACCTTTTTTATCAATAAAAGATATTACTCAAGAAGAATGGGTGGCACTAGACTATGAATTAGAAGTATATGACAGAGCAGGCAAAGATTATGATTTGAAGAGGCACCCAATGTTGCCATTTATTTTGCGGGAAATACATAATAT
>OJKW01000460.1_pt1 | contig 32442 bp, 23 predicted proteins | sample 1596591 | NCBI WGS metagenome assembly OJKW01 (sample SAMEA4350166, study PRJEB24818) | metagenome | biome: human; feature: gut; material: faeces | place: Denmark | collected 2013-09
ATAATAAACGCTCCGCGAGGATGCGCACTCGGCGCAAGGGTAGATGGTTGCTAAAGCAACCGCGCCTTGGCGCGAGAATGTGCCAAGGCACATTCTTTTTTAGTTCTATAAGAAGCCTCATTTTCCATTCGCGATGTATGCTGCCGGGCGCACCGTATCAAAAACAGCCGCCGTACAAACACGGCAGCTGTTTTTGTTATCGCTATCTGATATTTTATTTATCGATAATGCTTGCATGGAACTCCTGCAGAGACTGCACCGGAAGCTTGCCGTCACGTTTTGCGGAACGGATGCCTTCTACAGTTGCCTTTGCAGCAGCCATGGTTGTAATATACGGAATACGGTTCTTAATGGCAGCCTTACGAATGTAGCTGTCGTCGGTTGTACCCTTCTTGCCGCGGGGAGTATTGACAATCAGCTGGATCTGGTCATTCGTGATCTTATCCAGGATGTTCGGACGTCCCTCGTTGAGCTTGCATACCTTCAGGGCAGGAATACCAGCCTGTTCAATCAGGTCACAGGTTCTGCCAGTTGCCATAATTTCAAAGCCAAGCTGATAGAAGCCTCTTGCAACGTCAACTACCTCTGCCTTATCTCTGTCATTAACAGAAATCAGCACGCAACCGGAAGTGGGCAGCTTGGTCTTTGTCGCTTCTTCTGCCTTGAAGAATGCATCACCAAAGTCTGTAGACAGTCCAAGGACCTCACCGGTGGAACGCATTTCAGGTCCGAGTACCGGGTCAACCTCCGGGAACATATTGAAGGGGAATACCGCTTCTTTTACACCGTAGTGAGCGAATTTCTTTTCTTTCAACTCCGGTACCGGGCTCTTGCGTCCGGTATAAGGCAGGGTAACGATATCCGTTGCAATCTGAACCATGTTGATGCCGCAGACCTTGGATACAAGCGGAACGGTTCTGGATGCACGGGGATTTGCCTCGATGACAAATACCTTGCCGTCCTCAATCGCATACTGCATATTCATCAGGCCAACAACATGCAGCTCCTTTGCGATCTTTCTGGTGTAGTCTTTCAGAGTTTCGATCTGCTCTTCTGTCAGTCCTCTCGGGGGAATGATACAAGCAGAGTCACCGGAGTGAATACCAGCCAGCTCGATATGCTCCATAACAGAAGGAACGAATACATGCTCGCCATCGCTGATTGCGTCCGCTTCACACTCGGTTGCATGATGCAGGAATCGGTCAATCAGGATCGGTCTGTCCGGTGTTACACCCACTGCCTGCTGCATGTAGAAGGTCAGCGCTTCATCGTCATAAACGACCTCCATGCCGCGTCCACCAAGGACGTAGGAAGGACGTACCATAACCGGATAGCCGATTCTGTGAGCAGTTTCCAATGCTTCTTCCACATTGACAGCCATTCCTGCTTCAGGCATCGGAATCTCCAGTTTCTCCATCATTTCACGGAACTGGTCACGGTCTTCTGCAAGGTCGATGGCTTCCGGAGTGGTTCCGAGGATATTGACACCGTATTTCTTCAGGTCTGCTGCCAGATTCAGCGGAGTCTGTCCACCGAACTGTGCGATAACGCCAACCGGCTGTTCTTTTTCATAAATTGCAAGGACATCTTCCAGAGTCAGAGGCTCGAAATACAGCTTGTCGGAAGTGTCGTAGTCTGTGGATACCGTCTCAGGGTTACAGTTTACAATGATCGTGGAGAATCCGAGCTTACGCAGTGCTTTTGCAGCATGTACGCAGCAATAATCGAATTCGATACCCTGACCGATTCTGTTAGGACCGCCGCCGAGGATCATTACCTTCTGTTTGCTGTTGTCTACCGGGCTTTCGTCCTTGATATGATAGCTGGAGTAATAGTATGCGGAATCCTTAGTAGAACTTACATGAACACCTTCCCAGCCTTCCACAACGCCAAGCTCTGTTCTGCGTGTCCGAATTGCTTCCTCGGATACACCCAGGATCTGGCTTAAATATTTATCAGAGAAGCCATCCAGCTTCGCCTGTTTCAAATCAGCATCTGCAGGAACCTGTCCGTGATAAGCAGCAACGAGCTTCTCTTCTTCCTCAACCAGCTCCTTCATCTGCTCGATAAAGTAATCCTTAACTTTGGTCAGTTTGTTGATTTCTTCTACAGATGCACCCTTACGCAGCGCTTCATACATGATGAAATAGCGCTCGCTGCTGGGAGTTGCAAGCATGGTCAGAAGCTCTTTTTTGGACTTCTGATCAAAATCCTTTACATGACCAAGACCATAACGGCTCTTTTCCAGAGAACGGATCGCTTTCTGGAATGCTTCCTTATAAGTCTTGCCGATGCTCATAACTTCGCCGACTGCTCTCATCTGAGTTCCGAGCTTATCTTCTACGCCCTTGAACTTTTCAAATGCCCAGCGCGCGAATTTCAGAACGATATAATCGCCGTCCGGAACGTATTTATCCAGTGTGCCATATTTGCCGCAAGGAATTTCATCCAGAGTCAGACCGCTTGCCAGCATTGCAGAAATAAGAGCGATCGGGAAACCGGTTGCCTTACTTGCAAGTGCAGAAGATCTGGAAGTTCTGGGGTTGATTTCAATAACAACAACACGACCGGAAATCGGATCATGTGCAAACTGTACATTCGTACCGCCGATTACCTCAATCGCATCTACGATACGGTATGCCTGATCCTGCAGCTTCTTCTGTACCTCCTCGGAAATTGTCAGCATCGGAGCGGAACAGAAGGAATCACCGGTATGCACGCCAACGGGATCGATGTTTTCAATAAAGCATACGGTAATCATATTTCCTTTTGCATCGCGGACAACTTCCAGCTCCAGCTCTTCCCATCCAAGAATGGACTCTTCTACCAGAACCTGACCCACGAGGCTCGCCTGCAGACCTCTTGCGCAGACTGTCTTTAATTCTTCTTTATTATAAACAAGACCGCCGCCGGCGCCGCCCATGGTGTATGCAGGACGCAGAACAACCGGATATCCCAGCTTGTCCGCAATCGCAAGTGCCTCGTCTACGGAGTAGGCGACGTCGCTTCTTGCCATCTCAACACCAAGCGCATTCATGGTCTTTTTAAACTCAATACGATCTTCGCCGCGCTCAATTGCATCTACCTGAACGCCGATTACCTTTACATTGTATTTGTCCAGCACGCCTGCTGCCTGCAGCTCGGAGCAAAGATTCAGTCCGGACTGTCCGCCCAGGTTCGGAAGCAGTGCATCCGGGCGTTCCTTCTCAATAATCTGCTCGAGACGTTCCACATTCAGCGGTTCAATATATGTGATATCCGCTGTGTCCGGATCTGTCATGATCGTTGCCGGATTCGAGTTTACCAGTACGATTTCGTAGCCCAGCTTTTTCAGTGCCTTACAAGCCTGTGTGCCGGAGTAATCGAACTCACATGCCTGTCCGATAATGATCGGTCCTGAGCCAATAATCAGTACCTTATGAATGTCTTGTCTTTTCATAAATCCACCCATATTATCCTTTCTGTAAACGTATTCCCTAAAAACCCATTGTATATTCTAGCACAATTTGCAAAGGACAACAAGATTTTTTTCGATTAGTTGAAGCCAAAAAACTTCTGGCAGATTTTGTAGCCTTCCACAGAAATCCATCTTCCGGTTTTTCCAGGCAGATTCATACAGTTTCCTAAAAGACCGTAACGCAACTTTCTGTAAACCTTCTTGTCCTTTTGTCTGATGTAGTTTAACAGCTCACGCTTTTTCTCGAGAGATTCCGGTGTGTTGATGCGGATCAGCAGGATAGATGAGATCGTCGTAATGATGTCCAGATAGCTCAACATATACTTTGCAAGGGGCTTATTGCCCATGATCTCGCTCTTCTTTTCCACAAAGTAGTCTGTCATGATCTGGTTGACCTTGATCTGCTGGTCGATTCGTCCGGTCATGACCTTTTCGTTGACGGACTGATCTGACCTGCCGATAAAATAGCGGTAGAAATTCACGTCCAGATAGTACATGTTGCGGACATACGGCAGAGGCTCAAAGACATAAATATTGTCCACATAAAACGTATGCTCCGGAAGCTTTAAACCGCATTCCCGCAAAAGCTTCGTCCGGTAAATAACGGAATGCATCAGGATATACTGACCGACATGGAAACGTCCGACATCTTCCCAGCCAAACATACGGTATTCCGGCAGAACATGTTTATAACGCATCACCTTTTTGCGGCGTTCACCCTCTTTTTCGTAAACAAAGTTGCTGATCAGAAGATCAAGTGTATCCACACCGCCGGTCAGCTCTCTCAGCTTTTCCAGAATGGCGAGATAGGCATCTTCTTTTACCCAGTCGTCACTGTCTACCACTTTAAAATAAATTCCGGTCGCATTTTCAATTCCGGTGTTGACCGCAGAGCCGTGTCCGCCGTTTTCCTTATGGATCGCCTTTACGATCGTAGGATATTTTGCCGCATATTCGTCTGCGATTTTGGCGGTGTCATCCTTCGAACCGTCGTTGACAATCAAAATTTCAACATCCTCTCCCCCCGGAAGCAGAGATTCGATGCAATGTGCCATATAATCCTGCGAATTATAGCAGGGAATTGCAATAGAAAGCAGTTTCATAGTGTTGTTCCTTTCATCTTCTGGATACCTGTCTGAATTTTCAGATAGGCGCTGTAGGCTGCAAATGCGGACGGAATCGGGTAATTTCCTTCGATTTCCTGTGTCTCAACAAAAAGGAGGGATTCATCCTGACCCATGGGCTCCAGTTCATCCACCAGAACCTGATAGCCGGTCATGTGCCACTCCTTATGGGTGAAAATATGCTTTGATTCCGGAAGCGTCTCTATCCGGACAGCTTCCACACCCTGTTTTTTCAGCCATTCCCTGACCTCTTCCAACGATGCCTTTTTGTCCATCGCCGGAAATTCATACAGTCCCGCCAGCAGTCCCTTTTTCGGACGCTTACGCAAAACGACCTGTCTACTCGTCCGAATCACGAGAATCGTCTTATCTTCGATCGTCCTTGCCTTTTTGGCTGCCTTTTGCGGATACTGCTGCCAGGTGCCATGCAATCCTACAAGACAGAATTCCTGCCACGGACAGTTGCTGCACTTCGGTGCACCGTTTGGCAGACAGACGGTTGCGCCAAGCTCCATCAACGCCTGATTAAAGTCACCGGGGCGATCCTTTGGCATGACAGGACGCAGATCATCCTCTACTCTTTTTTTTACCGACTGATCGGAAATATCGCTGTCATCCTCCAAAAGCCGGGAAATGACACGCAGTACATTTCCGTCCACTGCGGGATTGGGCTGTTTAAAGGCAATCGAAGAAACCGCGCCAGCTGTGTAGCTTCCGATTCCTTTTAGCTTTAAAAGCTCCCTGTAATCCGACGGCATCTCTCCGCCGTATTCTGTCACAATCTGCTGTGCCGCAGCCTTTAAATTCCGTGCCCTGCTGTAATAGCCGAGCCCTTCCCAAAGTTTTAATAATTCATCATCATCCACTTCGGCGAGCGCTTCGATATCCGGCAGTCGTTCCATAAAGCGCGCAAAATACGGTTTTACCGCCTCGACCCGCGTCTGCTGCAGCATGATCTCCGATACCCAGACCCGATACGGCGTCGGTTCTTCCCGCCAGGGTAAGCTCCGTCTGCTTTTATCATACCATGTTAATAGCCCCGGCGCAATCCGGTTTAACAGTTCCTGTTTTCTCTGTACTTCAATATTTCTTGGGGTTTGTTGCTTCAATCCAGTTCTCCGTTTTTTTCTTTTTTGCTCACCGCAGGCGATTGCACTCATAACGCTCCAGTGTCATCAGGCAGCTTTTCAGCGTGTCGTACTGCTCCTCCAAGCTGCCCTCCGAAAGCTCCAGATCCAGGGAAGCAGCAATGGCATTCAACATATGAAGATCGACTTTGCCCTCCAGCGATGCAAATACTTCCAGCTTTTCTTCGTAGCTGTCCGCATCTAAAAAAGCGAGCAGACCGGGATCGGGCTGGGGCTCAACAGAGTTCTCAGAGGATGCTGCAACGGCCCGGGACTCAACATTGCTCTCTGACGGCATTGCAGCGGGCCGGGGCTCAACAGGGTTCTCTGACGACATTGCAGCGGGTCGGAGCTCAACAGGGTTCTCAGACGGTGCTGCAACAGGCCGTGACACTGCCGCTGCTTCTGCCATCGGGATCCGCATAAAACGGTCTTTTCCCGCTGCATCAGGATATTTTTTTGCATCCACCTTTTCCAAAAACATGGAAAGCGGTCTTGCAAAAACCTGGAACTCTCCATAAAGTGCCTGATAGATCACAAGCTGCTCACCGGTTTCCGTGTGGGTTGCCAGTGCCACAATCCGATAAAGCTTTCCTTTAAAATGCTGATAAATTTCTCCTGCCTGGGGAATCTGATTCATCAATTTGCCTCCTGTCCCTTTCTGCAGTCGTTTCATCCATACGACTCTCTGATATCACAGTATACTCTAAATTCCAAAAGCTGTCATGCGAAAAGTTTTCCTCTTTACGAGCCTTTCATTTGGTTGTATGATGTCTTTGAAATCTAAAGACCGCATCATTCAGAAAAGAGGCATCTTCTATGTCAGACAAGGACACGCACACTTACCTTGAAGTCAACGGTGATTTCCGCATGCGTGAGCTCGATCACAACGATCTGGAGCAGTTCAACGCACTTTTACAGTATGCTTTTCAGGTAACCTCCTACGAGCTCTTCCAGACCGGCTGGGAGCAGGAGGAAATCAAATATGCCAAACGTCCGATTCTCGAGGACGCTTATGTACTCGGTTGGTTTTATAAAGAAAAGCTGGCATCCATGATCGTCGTTTATTCCATGCAGATCAACATTCAGGACAACATTATGGCGATGGGCGGCATCACCGGAGTCACTACTTATCCGGAATACACCGGACGCGGACTGATTCATTCCCTGATGCGCTATGTCATCGACTATATGCACAAAAAGAAGCTTCCCATTTCATTTCTGTATCCATATTCCATTCCATTTTATCGGAAAATGGGCTGGGAGATCGTGTCCGACAAACTCACCTTCACTGTCAAGGATACGCAGCTTCCAAAGGCCTTCCCCGTCCGGGGCATGGTCGAACGTGTCAGCCTGGATTCCGAGGATTTTCATAACGTGTATTCCTATTTCGCCATGCAGCACCACGGTGCACTCATTCGCGACAAGCTGGCCTGGGATGAATACTGGCGCTGGGAAAATGATGATATGATCGTAGCCCTTTATTATAATGAAGAGCACAAGCCCCTTGGTTATCTGGTTTATTACATTGCAAATGAAATTTTTCATATTAAGGAAATGGTTTATTTAACCAGCGAGGCCAGACACGGTCTATGGAACTACATCAGCGCACATTTTTCTATGATCACACAGGTACGGGGGGATAATTATTCCGGCGAACCCATGGCATATCTGTTCGAAGACAGTGAGATTGAAGAAACGATAGCTCCCTATATTATGGCACGAATCGTAGATGTTGAAAGCTTTTTGCAGGAGTATCCCTGGCAGATCCAGCCGGAGGATTTCAAAATCCATTTCCGGGTTACAGACGGCCTTGCTTCCTGGAATCAGGGAGATTTTCTCGTTTCCTGGCACGAGGGGGAAACAACCTGTGAGCGTGTCGAGGACAATCAGTCCATTAACGTCGTAGAACTCGACATTAACACGCTCACTGCCTTGATGATGGGCTACAAGCGCCCGACCTATCTTTACGACCATGAAAAAATCTCGATGGAATACTATATGCTGACCTGGCTGGAGCGGCTGATTCCGGTCAAAAAACCGTATTTTTCGGATTATTTCTAAACTTCGCGACAGAAACCCCGCCCTGCAGGAATGCGGACCGGGTACACCAACACAAAAGCGGTACAGAGCTCAAAATCTGTACCGCCTTTTTCTGCACGTTGTTTCCGATATTTCACTCTTTCTTTGCCGCCTGAATCTGATCAAACAGCTCCGCGCAGGCAATTGTCGTCGCATGCGGAACAACCGGGCTTTCCGTCTTCTTTGCGCGCACGCAGCGGATCGTCTCTTCGATCTCGTAGGTAAAGCCCTTCTGCGTCGTCGTATCTGTGAATTCTTCCTTCAGCATTCCATCCGCCCCATATAAAAAGCATTTGGATGCATAATGGGGATCGGGCAGCTCAATGCGCCCTTCCCGACCGTAGATCACCATGCTGTTGCCCATAGGCGCTGCAAAGCTCGTCACAAGATCTGCCAGCACATGTTCGAACTTCACCGTAACCTGATCGGTTAAGTCCACACCGGTCTGATCAAGGTTCGCAGCCGCATAAGTTTTGCGGACAGGCTCATTGACCAGCCAGGTCGCGATTTCATAGGCATAAACCGTGATATCCGTCGCAGCTCCGCCGCACAGCAGAGGGCTGTGATACCGATTGTCTGCTCCCTCCGGCGCGAGAAAACCGATTCTTCCCTGCAAGGCTTCCAGTCTGCCGATTTTTCCTTCTGCCGCCCATTTTTTTGCCTGGTTGACCGCGGGCAAAAACCGGCTCCACATCGCTTCCATTACAAAGGTTTGGTCTTTTTCTGCTTTTTCAAAAACCGCTTTTGCCTCTGCACTGTTTGTAAACATCGCTTTTTCGCACAACACCGGAACGCGATGCTCCAGACAAAGCATCGTCAGACGGAAATGGTCGTTTGGCGTCACTGCAATATAAACACAGTCCGGCTTTTCCTCTATCAGCATCTGCTCATAGTTGTCATACGCATGGGCTACGCTGCATTCCTCCGCAAATTTTTGTGCGCGTCCCAGATCCTTACTGGCGATCGCGCTCACCTCACAGTCCTCCACCAGCGTCACTGCATCGCAAAACTGATGTGCGATGTTACCTGCTCCCATAATGGCAAATCGAAATGTGCTCATGTTTTTTACCCCTTTTCTTATATTGTGTTCTTACGCAAAAGCTGCGTATTGCTGTACATATTCCTCGGCTGCGTCACTCAGGCATTTTCCTCGCCCCAGCGCAGCAGCAGACGACTCAAATACCGTACCGCAGGCATCAATGCCGCCGGGTCCACCTGAAAGGTCGGCTGATGGATTGTCGCCCCCTTTCCGATGCCGATTTTAATATAGCAGCCGGGCACTTTCTCCATGTAGAAAGAAAAATCATCTCCGCCGAGCGACTGTTCTTCCGGAACAGTCTGAAAGCCCTCCGCTTCTGCCGTTTCCTTTGCAAAAGCCGCCATTTCTGCATCGTTGCAAACAGCCGGAGGACCGGGAATCCACTCTACCTCTGCGGACGCTCCATAGGCAGATGCGGTCCGCTCTGCAATTGCTTTTAAGCGTTTTTCAAACAGGCAGCGATCCTGCCGATCCATGGTCCGAACAGTTCCCTCCAGCTGTGCTGTCTGCGGAATCACATTCCAGGTATTTCCCGCTTCCAGTCGCGTAACGCTGATGAGTGTAGGATGGAACGGATTGATATTGCGGGTCACGATCGTCTGAAATGCCTGAACCATGGCTGCAGCCGCCGGAATTGGATCAACGCCATCATCCGGGTGTGCGCCGTGGCAGCCGACGCCCGTTATCGTAATCACAAACCGATCTACTGCCGCCGCAACTGCGCCCTCCCGGATGCCGATGGCATTGACCAAATTGGTCGGATCAGAATGAAAGCCCCAGACGCGCGTAACCGAATCGAGTGCCGTCGTTTCCAGCACTTTCCGTGCGCCCAGGGAGGACTCTTCACCTGGCTGGAAGAAAAACCTCACTGTCCCGCAGAGCTCGTCCCTATTTTCCTGCAGCCAGATCGCAGTCCCGATTCCCGCCGTGATGTGAAAATCGTGTCCGCAGGCGTGCATCTTTCCCGGACATTCCGACGCATAAGGTAAATCCGTCAGCTCAGTAATCGGCAGCGCGTCAATATCACAGCGAAGCGCCTGCACCGGACCATCCTTTTCTCCCTTTACCTCAGCAATCAGACCGGTTTCCATCGGAATCGGCAGGATCTTTACATCCGCTGCTTTCAACAGCTTTTTAATCTGCGCAGTTGTATCGTATTCCTCATAAGACAGCTCCGGATGTCTGTGAAACCAGTAAAAAATTTCCATTAAATCCATTTCCTGTATCATCGCAAATCCCTCCGATGTCCTCCTGCAGTGTTCCTGCTGCAGTTCTTTCTGCTTTTGCGTGTTCCAGTCTTACTTTCCGCTATTGGGATCCAGCGCATCCCGCAGCGCGTCACCGATAAAGTTAATCGCAATGACCAGCACCACGATCATCAGCCCGGACGGAATCCAGAGCCACGGCTGTTTCGTCAGTACAGTCAGCGACTGCGCGCCGTTTAACATATTTCCAAGGCTCGCGGTCGGCGGCTGCACACCCATTCCTAGGAACGAAAGTGCCGCCTCATCCAACATCGACAACGCCAGAACCGACGTTGCATACACCAGAATCGGCGCAGCGGTATTTGGTAAAATCTCGGAAAACAGAATATACGGAAGCGGCATTCCTGCCACGAGATCACTTTTAATAAAATTACTCTCCCGCAGGCTCAGCACATTGCCGCGAACCAGACGGGCAATTCCCGGCCAGTCTACAAAGCCCAGAATCAGGATGATGCTCCAGAGCCCCGGCTTAAAAATCGACGCCGCAACCAGCACCAGCAAAATATAGGGAAACGACATGACCATATCCGTAAAACGCATGATAATCATATCCGCAGCGCCGCCAAAATACCCGGCGATCAGTCCCAGAATCACACCGATCACAGTAGAGATCGCCGTCGCCAGCACACCGACCAACAAGGAAATCCGCGTTGCATACAAAAGCCGGCTCAAGACGTCACGACCGATCTGATCCGTTCCCAGCCAATGCTCTGCTGTGGGCGCTTTGGAAAAGCCTCCGACGATTTCATCCGGATTGTACGGTGCGATGATCGGGGCCAAAAGCGCTGCCACCACCAAAACCGCTAAAATCACAAGGCTGACCGTTGCCAGATGATGCTGTTTAAAACGACGGATGACGGTCTGCAAATAGCTTTCTCTTGAAATATCTTTTTTGATACGATCTTTTTTCTCCATCTTCGCCGCTCCTATTTCAGCTGGATTGTCGGGTCTGCCAGCGCATATAAAATATCCGTAATCAGGTTTGCCGCCAGCACAACGATTGCAGACAGCAGGCAGACACCCATAATAACCGGATAATCCCGGTTCGTGATTGCGCTCATCGTCATCAGTCCGAGTCCCGGCCAGGAAAAGACCTGCTCAATGATAACCTGACCGCCGAACAGCACCGGAATCTCCATTCCGATTACCGTAATAATCGGGATCAGTGCGTTGCGCAGCGCATGCTTATTGATGACAAGAAATCTTCCGATTCCCTTTGCCTTTGCCGTGCGCAGGTAATCCTGCTGCAAAATTTCCAGCATCGCGCTTCGAATATAACGGATATTTGTACCCGCCATGGAGGTAGCCAGGACTAACACCGGCATCACCATATGCTTTGCCACATCACCCGCGCCGCCTGCAGTTCCGAGCGTCGCCATTCCGCTGGACGGAAGCCAGCCAAGCTTTACCGTAAACAGATAGATCAACAGCAAAGAAAGGAAAAATCCGGGCACGCTGCTTCCCAGGAAGGAAAGTGTAACAACCGTATAATCTCCTGCGGAATACTGCTTGATCGCACTGTAAATTCCGGCGGGCACCGCCATCAGCAAGCTGACCAGAAGCGATACGCCCATCAGCAAAAGCGTCGGTCCCAAATGGCTTGCGATCATCTCGCTGACTGCCTGATAGGACTTGATCGAATAGCCCATATTTCCATGTAAAAGCTGTTTTAACCAGACAAAATACTGCACATAAAACGGTTTATCCAGACCGAGGGCGATTTCCTTTGCCGCAACCGCAGCCTGGGAAATTCGGGGTCCCTGCAGCATCTGCAGTGGGCTGCCCGCAAGACACATAATCGCATAGTCGATGATCGTGATCCCAATCAGAACCGGGATGGCGATCAGGATGCGCTTGATCATATATTTTCCCATGTCACTTTTATCTCCATTTCTGCTCTACGACAACCTGCTGCATCTTCGCATCGTATGCGGGTGCGCCGCCAGCCAGCTGCGCAATTGCATATGGGCACGCCGCCAGATGACTGCTGCCTGGGAAAACACTGCAAAGCTCCGGCACTTCCTGTCTGCAGCTTTCCGTCGCGTACGGACATCTCGGATGGAAACGGCAGCCGGAGGGCGGGTTCGTGCTGGAGCCGATTTCTCCGGTCAGAAGCGGTTTTTGTTCCCGCTTTTTGGGATCTGCAATCGGCACTGCATCGATCAGGGCACGGGTGTAAGGGTGTACCGGATGATGGAACACCTCCTGCGCCGGTCCGATCTCCACAATTTTACCAAGGTACATGACTGCGATCCGGTCGCTGACATAATTGACCGCGCCGAGTCCATGTCCAACGAACATGCACGTCAGCCCCAGGTCCTTTTGCAGGCTGCGCAGCAAATTCAGAATCTGTGCCTGAATCGAAACGTCCAGCGCGCTGACCGGCTCATCGCAGACCAAAAACCTGGGATTTAAAGACAGCGCCCGCGCAATCCCGATTCTCTGCCGCTGTCCGCCGGAGAACTCATGCGGATAACGCCCGAGGACGTGCTTGGAAAGTCCTACCATATCCAGCAGTCGGTCAACGTCCCTGTGGACAGTTTCTTTATTGGAAGTCCCATGATAGAGCATCGGCTGGGATAAAATTTCATAAATATGCTTTCTCGGATTCAGGGAAGAATATGGGTCCTGGAACACCATCTGCAGCTGCGTGCGCACGCTCTTTTTCTCTTTTCCGGAAAGCTTCTCCATATCCTTTCCCTGATAAAACAGCCTGCCGCCCGTCGGCTTTTCCAGGCCGACCAGCTGTCTGCCCACCGTCGATTTGCCGCATCCGGATTCGCCCACCAGACCGAGGGTTTCTCCCTCTGCAATCGAAAAGGAAACGCCGTCCACCGAATGCACATAGCCTGTCGTATGGGTAATAACGCCGCCCCGGATGGGATAATATTTTTTCAGATTTTCTACCCGGATCAGCGGCTCCTTCTCCGTGTTTTTTTCTTCCATATTTATGCTCATCTTCACGTTTCTCCTTCTTTGGCGAGCATACATCTGACAAAATGTCCTTCCCCGATCTGTCTGTAGCTCTGAGGCTGATCGCAGCCTTTTGTCCGGAAGGCGCAGCGGTCTGCAAACCGACAGCCGGGGATCGAATCATAGTTTTCCGGAACCATGCCGGGAATCGCGACAAGCTCCCTGTCCTTTTCGTCATAAATTCCGGGAATCGTCTGCAAAAGTGCCTTTGTATACGGATGTGCCGGCGCAGCAAACAGCTCCTTTACCGGTGCTTCCTCGATCATCTGTCCGGCGTACATAACGATCACGCGGTCCGCCATGCTCGCTACCAGCCCGATGTCATGGGTGATCAGGATCATCGACATCCCACTCTCTTTTTGCAGATTGCGCAACAGCGCCATAATCTGTGCCTGAATCGTCACATCCAGTGCCGTCGTCGGTTCATCTGCGATCAGCAGGCCCGGATTGCAGCACAGAGCCATCGCGATCATCACACGCTGGCGCATGCCGCCGGAAAGCGTATGGGGATATTTTTTCATGACACTGTGAGGATCGGGCATACCAACTTTTCCTAAAATCTGCTCTGCACGTTTTCGCGCCTCTTCTTTTGACAGTCTCATATGCTTTCGGATGCTCTCCATCAGCTGGTTGCCGACTGTAAAGACCGGATCGAGAGAGGTCAGCGGATCCTGGGAAATCATCGTCAGACGGTCGCCCCGGATTTTATCCAGCTCTTTTTCCGTCATCGTCAGAAGGTTCCTGTCCTCGAATACGACGCTTCCCTCCGTCACGGTTCCGCCTCTTCCAAGCAGCCCCATAATAGAAAGTGAGGTCACACTCTTGCCACAGCCGGATTCGCCGACGATACAGACAACTTCTCCCTTATCTACATGAAAATTTACATGGTCCACGCTGACAGTGCGTCCGTAGTCGCTGTCAAAAACGGTTGTCAGCCCCTCTACTTCCAGTAAATGCGGCATTTGCTTTTCCTCACTTTACTCATATATCAGATTCTGCCGCACACCTCCCAAAAAAGAGATGTGCGGCAGTTATTATCATAGCATAAAATATATGAAATACAAACTTTTTATCGGAAGAAAACTTCTTTTTTCTCTGATAAAAATGTTCCGCGAAGATCCCACTGCGGCAGAATGGAATTCTGTGAAACAGGATTCTTCTTTATTCCACTACGTCCCAGTTCTGGACATCGTTGAAGAAGCCGTATACGCTGGGAGCTGCGCCTGTAATCCGCTTGCTGACTGCCCCCTGTGCGCTGATAACATAGGCGGAGAACATCGGAACATCTTCCTGTACCTTTTTATCCACAACGGAGAACAGTTCTTTTGTTTCCTCCGGATCACTTGTCAGCTGGGATTTGGTCAACGCGTCGTTTAACGTATCGTCGCTGTAGCCGGTCCAGCTTCCTTCACCGCCAAGCAGCCATGCTACATCCGGATAGGGATCCACCGGCGCATAGGTGTACTGTACTGCCAGTACATCATAGTCCTCTGTGCCTGCAACGCTCATCAGCGTTGCGAAGTCAACGGTCTGGATTTCCGCCTTGATGCCGACTGCAGCCCACTCTGCAGCGATGATGGAGGCTGCGTTTACAAAGGTCGAATCGCCGGAATTTACATAGAAACGGATTGTCTGGGAGCCGTCCCATCCAGCTTCTTCCAGAAGTGCTTTTGCCTTTTCCGGATCATAGGAAACCGGTGTAAGGGAATCATCATAGAACGGGCTTGCACTGGACAGGAATCCATCTACAATTTCGCCATGTCCGTTTAACAGTTCCTCCAGAATCTGCTGACGGTCGATCGCATACAGCATCGCCTGACGAACTTTTACATCCGGAACGTTCTTTGTCTGGATAAATACGGACTGGTTGGTAACCGGGGAACCGTATACAACGTCTACGTTGTCCAGGGCTTCTACGCTCTCATAGTCCTCCTGCGGGATATCACTCATCGTCTGCTGGGTGATATCGATTTCGCCGGATTGCAGACCTGCATACAGCTGACTTCCGTCTACGATTTTGATGTTGAGCTTGTCGATCTTGGGCGCGCCCTTCCAATAATCCTTGTTCGCTTCATAGGAAATATAATGATCCACATCGAAATCCGTTACGATGAACGGTCCGCTGACAACATCGGGATGGTTGAACCAATCCGCTGTGGAAAGCTCTTCCTCGGAATACTGCTCGATCACATGCTTGGGCAGGGTCAGCAGATATCTCGCATAGCTGTTTTCAAAGGTAGTAATCGGCATTTCTTCTTTGGTCGTAAACTGTACCGTTTTATCGTCTACCTTCTGAATGCCGTCGATGCTCTCTGCACCTTCCTCTACAAAGCCGTCGTCGCCAACACCTTCAAATACATAATACATCATTGCAGTATTGCCGATGACCGGGCTCGCCAGGCGAAGCGCGGTATAAACCACATCATCTGCTGTAACAGGCGTTCCGTCCGACCAGGTTGCAGCATCATCGATGTGAACGATAAAGTTTTTGTTATCTTCTGTTGTGATGGAATCTGCCAGCATGCCCTCGAAGTTCAAGTCAGCATCCAGCTCCATCAACGGCAAAAACATCAGTCCGGTCGCATATTTGTTAATCTCGCCGCCGTTTAACAAAAGGGGATTGATACTGCCGATGGTATTGGTCACACCGACGTTGATAATCTTCTCTCCCGAAGCTGCTGTGTCTGAGGATGCACTCTCTGTGCTCACCGCTGCGCTTCCGGTTTCATCTGCTGCAGCACCTGCATTCGATGCGCCGCACGCAGTCAGTCCCAGCGCCATCACTCCTGCCAGAAGCAGGCTTAAGATCCTGTTTCGTTTTTTCATAACTGCTCCTCCTTTTAGGCGAATCATCCGCCGCTCAATACCTATCTATCCGGTATGTTAGTGAGAATTGTATTCTATTTTTTTCGATCTGTCAAGACTCTATTCCCATATTCTTGACAAAATACGGGGTTCGCGTTATATTCGACAGCAGAGCGCACGATTCTTTCTATCCTATAAGGATGCCAGGATCAAAAGGTCTAAGCCCACAGGAGCTTGCTCATAGGTGGGTAGGATTGTGGGAGTGCGCAGTACGGAACAATCCACTGACCTTATATAATATGCTTTACCGGAGGATTTTTCAATGAAAAATTACTTAAATTATCAGTCCTCAGAATATGACTGCGGTTCTGTTTCTATTACCAACGGAATCCGCTACCTGTTTGATCGGGAAGAAATCAGTCCTGACATCCTCAAATGTATTATGCTCTATACAATGGACACTTATAACGAACAGGGACAACCATGCCGTCACGGCACTTCCGCCGCCGCAATGCGTTTTGTCGGCAGTTGGTTAAATCAGCTGGCAGCTGTCCGCTCTTTTCCGATCCAGACACAGTTTCTTTTCGGTAACGATGTTACACTGTCCCCGGACAGCGAAATCAGTCAGGCGCTTTTGCACGGCGCAGCTGTCGTGCTGCGTCTTTTTCTTGAAGTTCCGCACTATGTGCTTTTAACCGGCATTTCCAGGGACGAGGTGTTTTTCTTCGACCCTTATTATGAGGAAGAAGGAACTCCCGAATTCGACGCTGAATATTACGCCAAGGGCATCCGGTTTATTTATGACCAGCCAAAATGTGCCAACCGCGCAGTTTCTCTGGAACGCATCAACCGACTTTCCCACGGATACTATGAGCTGGGTGAATTTTCCTGCCGCGAAGCGCTGCTGATGTTCCGCACGTCCGGCGAATGCGAATGGAATGCGTAAACGGGTGGGGCTTACAAGCCCCACCCGTTATTTTTATCATATAGGAAACTTCGTTTCCATACGATAAAAACGCTCCGCGAGGATCGCACTGCGGCGGAATGGTAGAATGTCGCTTGCGCGACCCGCCGCAGGCGGAGAATCCTGTAGAGCAGGATTCTTTTTCATTTTCCGCTGTCACCGTAGTTTGCCAGCACACGGGCACTGGGGTCATTGACATTACAGCCCTCCCAGCTCTTGTTGGGCATCCAGAAGTCCGGCACCATCCTTGCCTGTCCGGGATAATACTTTTCAAAGATTTCCCGATACAGCAGGCTTTCTTTTGTGAAGGGCTGTGCAAAATCATATTTCTGGCGGAGCGTTTCGTATTCCTCGTCGGTGTAATACTTCTCTGCGTATTCTTTTAAATCATCCACCATGCTGTGTCCTACTGCATCGCTGAATGCAGCTTTTTCTCTCCACAGGATGTTTTCCGGCAAAATATGATCTGCTTCAAATGCCTTGCGCAGCAGATATTTTCCTTTTCCGTAGGTGTTTAACTTCTTCGCCGGGTCAATGGACATCACATAACGGACAAAGTCGAGATCGCCGAAGGGTACACGGGCTTCCAGGCTGTTTGCCGCAAGACACCGGTCGGCACGCAGGACATCATAGCAGTACAGCTCACGGATTCTCTTTGCTGCCTCTTCCTGAAAGGCTGCCGCGCTCGGTGCAAAGTCCGTATATTTATAGCCGAACAGTTCGTCGGAAATTTCACCGGTCAGCAGCACCTTTAAGTCTGTTTTTTCATGGATTGCCTTGCAGACAAGGTACATGCCCATGCTCGCGCGGATCGTCGTGATGTCATAGGTTGCAAGCGCTTCGATAACGGTTTCCAGGCTTTCCAGCACTTCTTCCTTTGTCATGATGACTTCGGTATGCTCTGCGCCGATAAAATCAGCAACTTCTTTTGCATATTTTAAATCAATCGCATCTGTGTCCATGCCGATTGCAAAGGTCCTGATCGGTTTTTTCAAAATATCTGCTGCAATTGCACATACAAGGCTTGAGTCCAGACCGCCGGATAACAAAAAGCCCAGCGGAGCGTCTGCATCCAGACGTTTCTTTACCCCCTCCGTCAGCTTATCATGGATGTTTTTTGTAATCACATCAATATCTTCGTGCACATAACCATGGACAGCTGCGATATCCTCATATTTGACAAATTTTCCATCGTAATAATAGCTTCCGGGCGGAAATGCACGCACCTCGTCCACCCAGCCAATCAGGTTCTTTGCCTCACTGGCAAATGCAATCTTTCCGCTCTTGGAATAACCATAAAACAACGGACGGATTCCGATCTGATCACGGGCTGCGATCAGCTTACCGCTTTTGTGATCGTACAATACGCAGGCATATTCCGCATCCAGATGGGAAAACATTTCCAGTCCATATTCTTCATATAGCGGAAGCAAAACCTCACAGTCGGAACCGCTCTGGAACTGATAACCGCGCTCTTCCAGCTCCTTTTTGATTTTGCGAAAGCCGTAAATTTCACCATTGCAGATCACCCAGCTGCCGTCCCGTTGAAACGGCTGCATGCCGTCCGGGGTCAACCCCATGATCGCAAGTCTTGCAAAGCCGAGATACCCGAATTCGGTCTCAACGACCTGCTGGGCATCCGGTCCTCTCATCTTTGTCTTTAACAGATATCCTTCCATCGTTTCTTTGGTGACATCTTTTCCCGCGTAGCAGAGAATGGAACACATAAGCTTTTCCTCCTTTTCTTTTGCTGCGTTGCAGTTTTTCTTTAGCTTTCCGGGTGCAGATTCCATGCTCGCATGAGAAGCTGCGCACGGAAAGCTGCGAAGGGAACTGTAAGAACGCAAAAACAGCAGCCATTTGTCCTATTGGAGATAGGACGAATAGCTGCTGCTATATCCGCGGTGCCACCTAACTTGCCGCACTTCCTTGTACGGCCCCTTTTTCGCGTTCCCATGAAACGCTATCCCTGTAACGTGGGACTCCGGCTCGCCTACTTACAGATCCTGCGTTCAGCTTGCAGCTCGGAAGTGTTCTTTCCTACAGATATCCGCGCAGGACTCCCACCGCCGCCTGCTCTCTGTGCCGTCTGTCTGTACTACTTTTCTTCGTCATCGCTTTTTGTTTTTTACAAGATAGCATACCCGTTTCGCTCTGTCAAGAAAATTTTCACGAATGGCACGGGTGAACTGTAACAGAGCTTAAGCTCTGCCTCTTACTCTTCTGCAAACAGAGGGGTAGACAGATAACGATCACCGGTATCCGGCAGGATCACAACAATGTTCTTTCCTTCATTTTCGGGACGCTTTGCAAGCTCGATTGCTGCCCATACTGCTGCACCGGAGGAAATGCCTACCAGCACGCCTTCCTGATGACCGATCTTTCTGCCGGTTGCAAACGCATCCTGATTCTCTACGGTGATAATTTCGTCATAAACCCTGGTGTCCAGGACGTCCGGTACGAAGCCTGCGCCGATTCCCTGGATCTTGTGTGCGCCGGCTGTGCCTTTGCTCAGAACCGGAGAGCCTGCAGGCTCTACAGCAACAACCTTTACATCAGCCTTTTTGCTCTTTAAGTACTGGCCTGTACCGGTCACGGTTCCGCCCGTACCAACGCCTGCCACCAGGATATCAACCTTGCCATCCAAATCTTCCCAGATCTCAGGACCGGTTGTCTTTTTGTGTACCTCCGGGTTTGCAGGGTTTACAAACTGTCCGGGAATGAAGCTGTTGGGAATTTCCTTTGCCAGCTCGTCTGCCTTTGCGATCGCGCCCTTCATGCCCTTTGCACCTTCTGTCAGGACAAGCTCTGCGCCGTATGCCTTCATCAGCTGTCTGCGCTCTACGCTCATGGTTTCCGGCATTACGATAATGATCCGGTAGCCTCTCGCTGCTGCAACAGACGCAAGACCGATGCCGGTGTTGCCGGAGGTAGGTTCAATAATTACAGAGCCTGCCTTTAATGCGCCCTTCGCCTCTGCATCATCGATCATCGCTTTTGCAATTCTGTCCTTTACAGAGCCTGCAGGATTAAAATATTCCAGCTTGCCATAGATGTGTGCCTTTAAGCCCTCTGCCTTTTCAATATGTGTCAGCTCCAGCAGGGGAGTTCTGCCGATTAACTGATCTGCGGATGTATAAACGTTGCTCATTTGCTCTTCCTCCTTAAACCTACTTACTTTATATGTTAATATGATTATATTCTGCCTTTTCGGATTTGTCAACCCTTTTTAAACAATAGAATGCACGCTCTGCGAGCATTCTATTGTCATGAATAAAATATTCCATGATTTTTCCGGCGTCAGCACAGACTTTTCATTGAATAAAAGCACCGCCTCCCGGCAGTTGTTTTTGCGTTATGAATTTCTTCCCCGGCAGGCTGCTTCCAGCTGTGTAAGCGCCTGCAAAAGCGTTTTTTTCGTACACGCCAGCACGATACGTTCAAACTGTCCCGACTTTTTGTCAAAGACAGAGCCGCCATCCAGCCAGAGCTTTGCCTGATGTGCAATGAGATTTTCCAACGCTGTGTCCGACAGTCCCAGTCCAGAGCAGTCCAACCATGCAAAGTAAGTGCCTTCCGGTTCGATCAGACGGATCTTAGGCAGTCTTTCTTTTAAGAAGCTGCGCAGGACCTTCAAATTTTCCCGCAAATATGCCTGGCACTGCTCAAGCCACTCGCCGCCATTTTCATAAGCTGCCTGGCACGCGATTAAACCGAGGGCGTTCAACTGGGAATATCCCGCTGCGTTGATCTCGGCTTTGAATCTGTCCCGGACCTCTTTTCCGGGAACCCAGATATTGGAAACCTGCAGCCCCGCCAGATTAAAGGTCTTACTCGGTGCAGTGCAAAGAATCATCTTTTCTTCCAGCTGCGGACATGCCTTTGCAAATATCGTATGCGGATGCTCCGGAAATGCAAAATCACAATGAATCTCGTCTGACACAACGAACACATGGTAGCGGTCGCAAAGCTCTCCCAGTTTTTGAAGCTCTTCTTTTGTCCAGACTCTGCCGACAGGATTGTGGGGACTGCACAGCAAAAACAGCTTTACATTCTGGGATGCGATCTTTTCTTCCAGATCGTCGAAGTCAATTTCATAATGTCCGTCTGTTAAAAGGAGCGGGCTTTCTACGATCTTTCTATTGTTATCGCGAATCACCTCAAAGAACGGGTAATAAACCGGCGGCTGAATCAGTACACTGTCGCCCTCTTTTGTCAGAGCGCGTACCGCCATCGCAAGGGCGAATACCACACCGGGGGTTTTTACAAGCCATTCAGACTTTGGCTGCCAGTCAAACCGACTGTCAAACCAGCGATACAGCGCGTCAAAATATTCTCCTTTTACCTCGCTATAACCGAAAATCCCATGGGAAACCGCATTCTGCAGTGCATCCAACACAGGCTTCGGCGCCTGAAAATCCATATCCGCCACCCACAATGGCAACACATCTACGTCACGTCCGCGTTCCACGGCGAAATCATATTTCAGGCTGTTTGTCTTTTTCCGGTCAATTTCCCGGTCAAAATTATAGGTTGTCATTTCTAATCTCCCTCTCAACAAAAATCCTGCCCTGCAGGATTCTTATGCCTGCAACGGGTCGCAAACGCGACATTTTTCTGCTCCGCCGCAATGCAGTCCCTACAGCGTGGATTTTTTCTCAGGAAACAAACGCCTGCTCCAGATCCGCAATCAGCTCGTCCACATGCTCCAGTCCAACGGACAGGCGCAGCAGAGTGTCGGTGATGCCGAGCTTTTCTCTCCACTCCTTCGGAACATCCGGATGGGTCTGCTTCATCGGATAGGTGATCAAAGATTCTGTACCCCCAAGGCTCTCCGCAAAGGTGATGACGCGCACCTTTTCCAGCACGCGCTGTGCCGTTTCCACGCTGTCGACGTCGAAGGAAATCATCGCACCCGCACCTCTCGCCTGCTTTGCATTGATCTCATAACCAGGATGCGTTTCCAGTCCGGCATAATATACTTTTCTGACTTTCTTCCGCTCCGTCAGCCAGCGCGCGATGTTGCCCGCATTTTCCTGCTGCCGCTCCATGCGCACCGCCAGTGTCTTGATGCCGCGCATTACCAGCCAGCTGTCGAAGGGGGACAAACAGCCGCCGGTCGTCTTTGCAATCAGGCGGATTTTTGCTGCGAGCTCTTCCTTTGCAGAGCAGACAAAACCGGCGATCGTGTCGTTATGTCCGCACAGGAACTTGCTCGCGCTGTGAATGACAATATCTGCACCGAGCGCAATCGGGTTCTGCAAATATGGAGATAAAAAGGTATTGTCTGTGATCATCAGAAGGTTGTGTTCTTTTGCAAGCTCTGCGCATGCCGAAAGGTCAGTGATCTCCATCATCGGGTTGCTGGGTGTCTCGATATAAAGTGCCTTTGTTTCCGGACGCAGCACCCGTTTGATCTCATCCAAATCACCGGTATTGACAAAATCAACCATCAGTCCGTTCTTTTTACCGATGGTATTGACCAGACGGGTTACACCGCCGTAAAGGTCTTCAGAACAGATCACATGGTCGCCGGGTGCAAACAGATCAAATACCGCTGTCACCGCCGCCATGCCGGAAGAAAATGCCGTCGTGTCATAAGCGCCCTCCAGCGCGGTAAGGATTTCCTCCAGATGCTGTCTGGTCGGATTTTTCTCTCTCGTGTAGTCAAAGCCGGTCGAATGTCCCAGACCGATATGTCCGAACGTCGCCGTCTGATAGATTGGAAAGCTCACCGCCTTTGTCGGCTCGTCCCAGGAAAAATCCAGATTTCCGTGAATACACTTTGTTTCTATATGATTGCTCATTTTTCTGCTCTCCTTTGCAGTTATTTTTCGGATATTTTCTATCATTCTAATTGGATGCTTCCTATTTGTCAACACTAACATAGTTGGTAGATATGTTTATAATCGATTCCACAGTGGCCTTCTCCCGGACGTTCCCCCGCGCCATTCGCAATACAATAGAATGCACGCTCCGTGAACATTCTATTGTCATGAATCGCGCCCTTCTCGCCGCGCGGCAACACGGACGTTCCCCCGCGCCATTCGCAAAATCGCGCCTGCGGCGCTTTCCGCAGTGGCTGCGCCACCGCTTCTTTTGCTCATGAAGTGGCGCTTCCTCCGTGACTTCATGTGCACAGATTCTCATGCGAGCATGGAATCTGTACCCACGAAGTCACGGGGGAACTGGTAAACAAAATAAAATTTATTCTTGACCGCCCCCTTTCCCAATGCTATAATGCATCAGATGAACAAAGGCGTTCATGAGTGAAATACTTTTCTATTTAGAAAAGTGTTTGATTCATGGACGCCTTTCAGTATTTGTACAGCAAACACGAGAGAATGAGCGAGGTGTACTTATGGAACAAACTGTGTACTTACAGCTGGAGGACGGGACCTGTCTGACCGGAAAACATTTCGGCGCTCCTTTGAAAGAGGACGTCATCGCGGAAGTCGTTTTTACGACGGCTATGACCGGATATACAGAAACACTGACCGACCCCAGTTATTACGGACAGATGGTCGTTCAGACATTTCCCCTGATCGGCAACTACGGCGTCAATCCAAAAGACTTTGAAAGCAAAGGAATTCACATGAGCGCATACATCACCAGAGAATGGTGCCCATGTCCTTCCAATTTCAGATGTCAGATGGATCTTGACGCTTTTTTAAAGCAGCAAAATATCCCTGGCATCTATGATCTGGATACCCGCTACCTGACCAAGCTCATCCGCGAGCGCGGCGTCATGAACGGACGGCTCACATCCCTCCGCCCGGACTCTGCAGCTGTTGAAGACTTAAAGAGCTGGGCAATCACGGACGCGGTAGCACACGTTACCTGTAGGGAACCTTACCAGATTCCGTCCCCGCTTCCCCGCCATCACGTCGTTTTGTGGGACTTCGGTGCAAAACAGAATATCATCCGAAAGCTGCACGCATTAAACTGCGACCTGACCATCGTTCCCGCTTCCACGACAGCAGCACGCATCCTCTCCTATTCGCCGGACGGTATCATGTTGAGCAATGGTCCCGGCAACCCGAAGGATAACCCGGCTATCATTTCCGAGCTGTCTCGCCTCTGCAAATCCGGCATTCCGATTTTCGGCATCTGCCTGGGGCATCAGCTTCTCGCCCTTGCAAACGGTGCGGACACTGAAAAATTAAAATACGGACACCGCGGTGCAAACCAGCCGGTGAAGGATCTGCTCACCGGCAGGGATTATATCACCAGTCAGAATCACGGCTATGCCGTCAAAAACGATTCCCTCCCGGATAATGCAGTACTTCGTTTTATCAACCTAAACGACGGAACCTGTGAGGGCGTTTCTTATCAGGATTTTCCCGGCTTCTCAGTGCAGTTCCATCCGGAAGCCTGCGGCGGTCCTCATGACTCCGAGTTTTTGTTCCGCGAATTTGTCGCACTGATGGAAAGGAGGGCATAAAGCATGCCGTTAAATCCCAATCTGAAAAAAGTAATGGTAATCGGCTCCGGCCCCATCGTCATCGGTCAGGCTGCCGAATTTGACTATGCAGGTACCCAGGCGTGCCGCGCTTTAAAAGAGGAAGGTCTGGAGGTTGTGTTAGTTAATTCTAACCCTGCAACAATCATGACAGATGCCGCCATGGCAGATCATGTCTACGTGGAGCCTCTGACTCTGGATTTTCTAAAAAAAATCATCAAAAAAGAACACCCGGACAGCATTCTTTCCATCCTCGGCGGTCAGACCGGCCTGACGCTTTCGATGCAGCTGGCAAAGGAAGGCTTTCTGGCACAGGAGGGCGTTACACTTCTTGGCGCAAACCCGGAAACCATTGCCAAAGCCGAAGACCGTCAGGTTTTTAAAAGCACCATGGAAGCGATCCGGGAGCCTATCATTCCCTCTGTCGTTACGACGACGCTTGAGGGTGCTCTCTCCTTCGCGCACTCTGCAGGCTATCCGGTTATCGTGCGCCCCGCCTTTACCCTCGGCGGCACCGGCGGCGGCATCGCTGTTGACGAAGCACAGCTGCGCCAAATTGCTTCCGCAGGGCTCCGTCTTTCCCCGATCACGCAGATTCTGGTGGAGAAATGTATCTCCGGCTGGAAAGAGATCGAATTTGAGGTCATGCGCGACGGCGATGGAAACGTCATCACGATCTGCTCTATGGAAAATCTTGATCCGGTGGGTGTCCACACCGGCGACTCCATCGTTATCGCCCCTGCGGTCACGCTAGCGGATAAAGAATACCAGATGCTTCGAAGTGCTGCACTCCACATCATCGAAGCTATGGGCATTGAGGGCGGCTGCAACGTACAGTTTGCTCTAAATCCCGAGAGCTTCGAGTACGCTGTTATTGAGGTAAACCCCAGGGTTTCCCGTTCCTCCGCCCTCGCCAGCAAAGCGACCGGCTATCCGATCGCCAGAGTCGCTGCCAAAATCGCCATCGGCTACCGGATGGACGAAATCAAAAACGAAATCACCGGCAAAACTAAAGCATGCTTCGAACCGGCATTGGACTATGTTGTCGTTAAATTTCCGAAATGGCCCTTTGACAAATTTGTGTATGCGACAAGAAAGCTCGGAACCCAGATGAAAGCCACCGGTGAAGTCATGGCCATTGGCAGAAACTTCGAGCAGGCGCTGATGAAAGCCGTTCGCGGAGCAGAAATCTCCCATGACTGCCTGGCAGACGTGCATATGCGCGCACTCGACGACGAAGCCCTAACCGCCAAAATCCTGGCGCAGGACGACGAACGCATCTTCGCGGTTTACGAAGCGCTCTTCCGCGGTTTTTCCATCGAAAAAATCCATCAGCTGACTTTGATCGACGAATGGTTTTTAGCAAAGCTTTTGCATCTGTGCGACCTCGAAAAACGGCTGAAGACAGAGCCGCTCACGCATGATTTTCTGCGGGAATTAAAGAGAAACGGTTTTCCGGATAAAACGATTGCACGCCTGTCCGGCAACTCTACTTTCCCCCACCTTCCGTATTCCTATAAGATGGTCGATACCTGCGGCGCGGAGTTTGCGGCAGAAACCCCCTACTTCTACTCCACCACTGACGAGGAGGACGAGGCTTCCGCTTTTATCGCGGAACACAGTTCCAAAAAGCCCGTCGTCATCGTCTTTGGCTCCGGTCCGATCCGGATCGGTCAGGGAATCGAATTCGACTACGCCTCCGTTCACTGTGTCTGGGCATTAAAGGATGCCGGGTATGAGGTTGTTATCGTCAATAACAACCCGGAAACCGTTTCCACCGATTTCAACACAGCAGATCGCCTGTACTTTGAGCCCCTGACTCCGGAAGATGTCGGAGACATCATCCGTGTGGAAAATCCGGTCGGTGCAGTTGTTGCCTTCGGCGGACAGACCGCAATCCGCTTGACCAAATGGCTTTCAGAAAACAACGTTCCGATTCTGGGCACACCTGCAGACAGTATTGACGCTGCCGAAGACCGGGGTCGGTTTGAAGCTCTCTTAAAACAGCTCCATATCAAGCAACCCGTCGGAGATACCGTCCACACTGCAGAGGAAGCGATCGAAACAGCGAACCGCCTCGGCTATCCGGTTCTGCTGCGCCCCAGTTATGTCCTTGGCGGCCAGAACATGATTATCGCCTTTTCCGATGCGGACGTAAAAGAATATATGGATATTATTCTTTCCCATATGGAAGGGAACCTCGTTCTGATCGATAAATATATGATGGGCACGGAGCTTGAAGTCGACGCAATCTGCGATGGCGAGGATGTCCTGCTGCCCGGCATTATGGAGCACATCGACCGTGCAGGCATCCACTCCGGCGATTCCATCGCAGTTTACCCTGCCTGGAATTTAAGCCCCGCTAAAACTGCAAAGCTCGTGGACTACTCCACCCGCCTTGCCCTCGCCTTAAACACGAAGGGCTTGATCAACATCCAGTACGTCATCTGCCAGGATCAGGTTTATGTCATTGAGGTAAACCCCCGTTCCTCCAGAACCGTGCCTTATCTGAGCAAAGTCACCGGCATCCCGATGGTCGATATCGCCACCCGCGTCATGCTCGGGGAAAAATTAAAGGATATGCCTTACGGTACCGGTCTTGCCCCGATTTCCTCCTACACCGCGATCAAAGTGCCTGTCTTCTCCTTTGAAAAGTTGTCTGGACTGGACACGCAGCTCGGACCTGAAATGAAATCTACCGGTGAAGTGCTCGGCATCGCACCCACCATGCGAGAAGCACTCTACAAAGGATTGGTCGGTGCAGGCTACCAGCTGACCGACAAGGGCGGCATCTTCATCACCGTGCGCGACACCGATAAAGATGAAATCCCTGATATTGCACAGCGGTTTGCAGATCTTGGCTTCCACCTGTATGCAACCGCAGGTACGGCAGCTGTACTGCGTGACCATGGTATGTCGGTTACCCTTGTCCATAAGATCAGCGAATCCGAGCACAACACCATCGCACTTCTGGAAAGCGGAAAGGTCAATTACATCATTTCGACCTCCAAAAAGGGGCGTACCCCTGCCCGGGACAGTGTAAAGGTTCGCCGCAAATCTGTGGAGCTTGGCATTCCCTGCCTGACCAGCCTGGATACGGCAGTTGCCCTGGCGGATATCTTAAAGAGCGGCTTTACGCCGGATACGGCAGAGCTGGTCGATATCTGCACGCTGCAAAAGTAAAGGGAGCGTTTTTATCGTATGGAAACAAAGTTTCCTATACGATGAAAAAAGCTCGGAGCACAGCATCTATTCCTTTGCTGTGCTCCGGGCTTTTCTTTTCATCCTTTTCTACATCCGCGATGGTTCTCCGCCGTCACTCTTCCATCTGTTCCTTATGATATTGCAGCGTATACAGCTGATAATATCGTCCATGCTTTGCAAGCAGCTCCTGATGCGTGCCCTGCTCCAGGATCTTTCCGTGGGATAGCACAATGATGTTGTCCGCATGCTGAATCGTGGAAAGTCTGTGGGCTACCATCAGCATCGTGCCGACGCTGCGCATTTTTTCCAGGGAATCCTGAATCAAAAGCTCCGTCTCGGTGTCGATATTAGCAGTCGCCTCATCCAGAATCATAACACTTGGTTTGTGGATGATGGTTCGCGCAAAGCTCAGCAGCTGACGCTGTCCGGCAGAGAAGTTATTTCCTCGCTCCCGCACCTCCTCATCCAGACCGTGCTCCAGCTTGTCAATAAAATGATCGGCATTCACATACTGGCAGACGCGACGGATTTCCTCATCCGAAATGCCCTCTTCCCGCAGAACGATGTTGCTGCGGATCGTGCCGGAGAACAGAAATACATCCTGCAGCATCTGACCAAAATGCCTGCGCAGGGAAGCGATCTTGATCTTGCGAATATCGATACCGTCGATCAAAATCTCGCCCTTCTGGAACTCGTAGTTGCGGCAGATCAGGGACAAGATTGTGCTCTTTCCGGAACCGGTCGATCCGACAAACGCCACCGTTTCTCGCGGATTTACATGGAAAGACACACCCTGCAGCACCCATTCCCCGGGAATATAGGAAAACCACACATTGCGAAACTCGATTTCGCCGTGCACCTCTTCCAGCTCTATGGCATCGGGCGCATCTACCAGCTTCGGCTCCAGATCCATGATCGAGAACACCTTTTCCGCAGACGCCAAAGCCGACTGCAGCCAGTTAAACTGCTCCGCCAGGTTCTGGATCGGGGTGAAAAATTTCGAAATATACATATAAAAGGTAACGATCGTTCCGCCTGTGATCGTCTGTCCTAAAAACGCCACGCCGTTTAAATGTCCCATGCCGCCCAGATAAAATAGACATAGGATGGAACAGATGTAAAGCATATACACCAACGGACGAAATACACTGAACACGAAAATCTGACTCAGGTTTGCCTTTGCCTGCGTCTGGCTTTTCTCACGAAATTCCGCCATCTTTTCCTCTTCGCGCCCGAAAATCTGCGTAACCTTGATGCCGGAAAGGTTTTCCGAAAGATAAGTATTGATATCCGTCGTCGCATCCTTTACCCTGCGGTATGCCCGACGGGAAAACTTCCGGAAGATCACTGTAAAGATCACAATGAAGGGAACAAAGCACAGCACCATCAGTGTCAGCTCATAGTTTAAGCAGATCATTGCAATTAATATGCCTACAATAACAAAGGCATTCTTTGTCAGGCTGACCAGCAGGTTCGTAAACATCATCGAAATCGCGTTGGTATCGTTGGTCACACGGGTCACCAGCTTGCCCACCGGAATCTCATTGAGCTGCTCATGGGAAAGGGATTCGATATGGGTAAACAGATCCTCACGCAGATCGGACACAATCCGCTGTCCAACCCGCTGCAAAATCACCGCCTGCAGATAGGTACTTCCCATTGAAAACAGCAGCACCACCACATAACCGCCTACCCGGGCATACAGGGCAGGCAGAACAAAATCACCTGCAACCAGCTCTTCGATATTACCGATGATCAGCGGCGAAATAATATCATAGGCGATTGAAAACATCATCAGGAACAATACCAGTACAAACTGCTTCCAGTACGGCTTTGCATAGGCTACCAGACGGTGCATAATTTCACCGTCCTTCATCGTGCGTTCAAATCCCATCTGGGACTTTTTGTCCTTTACCAGCACATAAGCGGCGATCAGAAGCGCCGTGATCGTACCGATGACCGCTCCGGTCAAAAGCAACGGATTTACTTCAATCATGGCTGGCACCTCCTTCGCACTTTTCTACAGACTCCGGCGCATGCTCTGGGGCATCAACGGAATCCGCTATGTCAGACGTCTCTACCGCATCGGACGAATCTGCCGTTTCGTCCTCCAGACGCTGTAAATCTACCATCCGCCGATATTCGGGACAGCTGTGATACAGCGCATCATGCGTACCGACCGCTTCTACTCTGCCATCCTCCAGAAATACGATCTTATCCATCCCCTCCACTGTCGAGATGCGATGTGCGATCAACAGGGTGGTCTTGCCTGCACGGGTGGTCTTTAAGTTATCGAGAATAATTTTTTCAGTACGGGTATCCACTGCAGAAACCGAATCATCCAAAATCAGAATCGGCGCATTTTTTAACAGCGCACGAGCAATGGAAATCCGCTGCTTCTGACCGCCGGAAACAGTCACACCCCGTTCTCCCAGGATGGTTTCATAGCCCTCTTTAAAGTCCACGATATTATCCCGCACGTCCGCCAGCGACGCCGCACCGTTGATCTGATCGAAAGTTGCATCGTCCACGCCAAAGCCGATATTGTGTGCAATGGTATCTGAAAACAGGAAATTATCCTGGGGCACATAGGCACAGGCATTCCGCACAGAATGAATGGACACGCTGTTCACATCCTTTCCGTCCACAAACAACGTACCATCCGGCACATTATAGGTACGAAGCAGCAGATCTACTACCGTAGTCTTACCTGCGCCGGTTTTGCCTACAATACCGACACTTTCACCGGCAGCTACCTGAAAGCTGACGTCCTGCAGTACATTATAATCGCCGTCCGGATAGCGGAACGTCAGATGCCGGAATTCAATACTGCCTTTTGGATTTTCAAGATTTCCTACACCATCCCGGTCCGTCACATCTACAGGCGCATCCATCAGCTCCGTAATACGATTCAGGGAAGCCTTACCACGGGAAGTCTTTTCAATCAGCATCGAAATCGCCATGATCGGCCAGACGATGGATTCAAAGTAGCCGATGTATTCCACCAGCTGTCCGGCGTTGAATTTTCCACCAAACACCAGCCAGCCGCCGTAGCCTAAGATGACGCAGATGACAGATTCCACAAACAGCGTCACCAGCACCTCCAGCAGGGTTGCGATCTTTGTATAGGTAACGTTGATCTCTTCATTTTCACGGTTTAGCTTACGGAATGCTGTCAGCTCCTTAAATTCCTTGACAAATGCCTTGATCACCGCGATGCCGGAAAAGTTCTCCTGTGCAAAATCCGAAAGATCAGAGAAAGCCTTCTGCCGTTCCTCCCAGCGTTTTGTCATCGTCGTACCCATAATAGTGCCGATGCCAAACATGATCGCCGCAGGAATCAGAGCCAGCAGCGTAAGCTTGAAATCCATCCGCCACATTTTGTACAGTGCCAGCAGACCAAGCACCAGAGCGTCGAAAAACATCAGAATGCCGTCGCCGAAGCACTCCTGAATCGTATCCAGGTCATTTGTATACAGGCTCATCAGGCTTCCTACCTTGTTGACCTGATAATACTGCTGCGACAAACGACGGCTGTGATCAAACATTCGCTCCCGCAGATCTGCCTGTACACACACTGCGGAACCGAAAAAGCATACCCGCCATAAAAAGCGCCCGATCACCATCATCAAAACAATCCAGATCATGGGCAGACAGATATTCTGAAACAGTACCTCCCTGGTAAAGGTCAGCGTCTGACCATCCACCACCACTTTTCCTAAGTTCACACCATTAATGACCAGACGATACAGCTCCGGAATCATCAGCTGGGCAATATCGACGATCAAAAGTGAGAGCAGTCCAAGCAGCAGCGCCGGTGCATTTTTCAGATAGTAACGATTGATATACTTGCCGAAAATCACGACTTTCCCCTCCTTTTTCTTTTGTTTTCCCCTATAATATTTTTCCAAAAAGTAAAATAGTCGTACTTTTTAGTATAAAGGATGTAAGAGGGGAAGTCAACGCAATGAGAGAAAAAGAGACTGCCGGATCCGCCTTTTGCGGAAGAAACGGCAGTCTCCTGATATGAAATTTTACAGCGGATCCCTTGAGGTTTTTGCATCACCAAAAAAGAACATAAAATCCTGTAGCTCTGTTCGCATCATCCGGTCATTTTTCAAAAGTCTCTTCGCCTCTGCAAGCTGCAGCGTTCTGTCATAGGCAATGCTTTTGAGCTGTATGTTTCCATCCAAGATTACCGCGTAGTGCGCAGTCTTGTCGGGATCATCCGGTCTTCTGTAGGAAATGCTTCCCGGATTTATCCATTCCATCCCCTCCCCAAGGGTATGAATGCATTGTCTGTGGGTATGCCCAAAAATCAATCGTCGCTTTCCGTCACACTCTGCTCCATAGCTGGCATTCCAATACTGATCAAAGGCATAGCGGCTTTCGACCGTCCCGTAGCCATTGTCGTATTGATGCGCGATTCCATAGCTCCATCCATCTGCCTCAAAATATGCCTTTTCCGGGAGCTGCTTCATCCAATCGATATCTTTTTCACTCAGTCTTTCACAGTTATAATGCACCCATTTGTATTTTCCATCCGCTACATTTGTCCATTCTCCGCTCTCGTAAATATTTATGACATGGCGGTCATGGTTTCCATATACGAGGACTGTATTTTCCAACTGGCGAAACCGCTCCAGGACCTCCCGAGGTGAGATCCCGTAGTCCGTAAAATCCCCTGCGCAGCATAACAGATCATAGTCTGCTTCCTCCCGCAAAATTGTATCCAACGCCCGAATATTTGCATGAATGTCTGAAATTACAAGTGCTTTCATAAATAAAATCCTTTCGTTTGCCATAGGCTCCTCCCACTACCTTTAGGTGGTGGGAGGAGCCTTGTAAATCTTTAATCGTTAACCCTGATTCTCAATATATTTTTGTATGGTAGTTGACGATACTTCTCCAATGCTGCAAGCAAAATATCCGTCTGACCA
>OJKW01000463.1_pt1 | contig 32315 bp, 32 predicted proteins | sample 1596591 | NCBI WGS metagenome assembly OJKW01 (sample SAMEA4350166, study PRJEB24818) | metagenome | biome: human; feature: gut; material: faeces | place: Denmark | collected 2013-09
GGTCGGAAAAGGCCAGCAGCTTGATGGTCTCCAGAATGTTGGTGACCTTTTTGGACAGGCCGGAGGTGACATATTCCTCGATGTTCTCCAAGATGCGCTGCTTGATCTCGCTCTCGTCCTCCACCGGGCCGTCCAGCGTGTACAGCGTTCCGTTGACGCATTTCAGCGGCCACTGTTCCAGAAAGGCGCGGCCAAACTGGACTTCATCGATCTTCTTGCCGTTGTACCAGTCCGGCCATAAGGGGTTGCGGGAAATGTTTTTCTTCATAGGGTGGTTCTCCTTTAGAAAAGTGAAGTGGCGGGTCTCACGGTGAGACCTGCCACTTCAGGTGAATCAATCGTCAGGCGCACTTTGCCAGAGCAAGGCGGTCGGTTCGCTCCTCCAGCATCAGCAGGTACGACCCGGACAGCAGCTGTGTAGCGGCATCGGCCTTCTGCTGGGGCGTCCCAAAAGCAACGCAGTCCGTCAGGTGCTCGATGGTCTCGGTCATGTGGAGGGCTTCCACGAACCGCTCGTCCAGCGGTTCTTCCGGGCTGGCGGGCTTGTAGCGCTCCTGCCAGTCGTGCAGCAGGTCGAGATAGTCGGTCAGCACCCGCAGGCAGTAGGCGATGTCTGCCCACTGCTCGTCCGTCAGGCCACGCTTGGGCGGCGGCAGGGCGATGGCATTGGCGGGCGGCTTATCCGGGTCAAGCCCGAAGTCGTGTATCAGCTTCTCGGCGGCTTGCCGGGGGTTCAGGTCGAACAGTTTGGCGGTGAGGTCGATGGCATCGCCGTTGGCTCCACAGCCAAAGCAATAATAATAGGTGTCGTTCAGCTTCATGCTGGGGTCGCTGTCGGAATGGAACGGACAGCACACCATGCCATGGCGGTCGGGCTCCATGCCGTACATCTCTCCCACCTGCCGAACGGTGATAGCGGACTTGACAGTTTGATACAGGCTCAAGGGCATTCCTCCTTTGTTTCGTGCGTTGCACCAGAGTACCCCGTGTGGGAACTCTGGTGTTTTTTGCCTTGTGCCTGAATATACGGGGAATTTTGCGGAAAGAGCAAAAAAGCGGAAGAACTGCAACGGAAAAAGAAAAATACCCTCACTGGTTGCAGATTTGCAACAGCAAGGGCAGAGAGGAAACCGTATATTGAACAAAACGGCAGAGCGTATTATAATGAGGAAAAAGCTCAAAAAGGAGGGCCGACCACATGGCACAGGAATATCTGCCCGCACCATCCAACATCCGTCTTGCGGACTTGATGAAAGAGCACAATATCAGCCAACCGGAGCTTGCCAAGGAAATCGGCTGCTCCAAAAGCACCATCAGCCGCTTCATCAGCGGCGCAAAAGGGACGCTGACCCATGAGCAGGTGCTGAAGATTGCAAGGCTGTTCAACGTGTCTACGGATTTTCTGCTGGGAGAAACCAACATCCCCGACCGCAAAAATTACGACATTGCCGAACTGGGCCTGTCCGTAGAAGCTGCAAAGAACCTCTACACAGGGCGTGTCAATACAGAGGTGGTCAATCTGCTGCTGGAAAATGCCCGTTTCGCAGAGCTTACTTACCGCATAGCGCAGTATTTTGACGATACGTTTGCATCCGGCATCGCAGCACAGAATGCCATGCTCACGACATTGAGCACCCTGCTGCGCACAAAGGTCAAGACCCCGGAAGCAGCCAAAGCCGCAAAGGACATCAGCCTTCGGAGAAAGCCTGTGTACCAAGGCGACCTTGATGACATTGAGATGTATTTCATGGCAGCGGTCAAGGAGATCAAAAAGGGTATCGGGAGCCATTACGCCGAACAGGAAGCCATGAGCAAGAAAGCGGCAGAGAAAATGTTCACCGAATTGACCAAAGGGCAGGATGTGCAGCACCCAACGATCACGGCAGAGCAGTTGACGAATGCAATGTTGGACAGCGTTTCGGGTATGGAAGGAGCCACGCCGGAAGCACTGGAACAGCTGCGGAACGGTCTGCTGGGAATCTTGCAGTCTGCCGCAGAGCAGGAAAACGCCCATGAAGCAGACGAATGAACGGCTTTGTGCGCTGGCGCAGAAAGGCGATGCCGCCGCACTGGACAGCCTGATTGAAAACAACAAGTCCTTTATCGGCAAGGTGGCAAATGACCTTTTCCGCAGTATGAATCTGGCACAGTCTGGCTTGAACCTTGACACGGACGATTTGAAACAGGCGGGCAATCTGGGCTTATGGAAATCTGTGCCGAAGTTCGATGCAGCGCGCGGCATGAAGTTCCTGACTTATGCGGCTCCTGCCATCCGCAACGCCATGATGGACATGGTGCGGGATGCCTTTGCCGCTTTTGAACAGCGGATGGTAACGGAGGACAAGGACGGCGTCTGCTACCAGCGCGTTTCGCTGGACGATGTTCTGCCGGGAGAAGAGCAGCTGCGGCGCATCGAAGCCATAGCCGACCCCTATGCTATGCAGCCGCAGAGCATTATGGAAGAGCAGGAATCGCGCCGGGAGTTATACGAGGGCCTGAAACGGCTGACCCAGCGAGAGCAGACCTATCTGCTGTACCGCTATGGCTTCACCGATGGCGAGGAACATCCGCTGATCGGCACGGCGATATACTTTCACCTGACAAAAGGCCGCGCCAAAAAGACCGAGGAACAGGCCATGGATAATCTGTGGCTGGAACTGCCGTGGTGGTATATCTGAATGGAAAAATCGTGATTGTGCTACAAGTTTTCTGAAAATTTATGTGCAACCATACGATTTTGAAAAAAATTGTGGACGGATGAAATAAAGCGGGCTTAAATTTCGTTGTTTTAACAAGGATTTGTAAGAACTTCTTTTAGAACGTATATAGGAGGCCTTTTTATGTTAGAGCAATTTTTCAAATCACAAGTTGCAGTTGTTTCTGACCCCTACCAGTGCAATCACATCACGGATGCGCTGGCAGCTGCTGGAATCAAATTCTATTGCAAAACCAAAGATGTCAATCGGCGTAATACGTTCGATCAGGCAAGAATTGGATCTTTAGGCATAAAACCGAAGTATGTCACAGAGATATTTGTAGACAAAGAAAATGCAGATATGGCACTGCATATTGTACACACGCTAAAGTAAAGTCTGCGATATCATAGTTCTTACAGCGTGATTTGTTTTCAGTTGACTGGAGAAAAACATGAAAAGAATTTGCATTGGACTTTTGACCGCACTAGGGTGTATTGCTGTAGCTACGGCGTTGATTGTTCGGCCATTTAGCAAAAAATCCATCCAGTCTTATGTACTGCGAAATCAGGATGAGCTGACAAACTATGCGCGGAAAGTGATAGAAGACCATCCAATGGAACCGCTAGAGTGGAATGGATGGAAAGTATATTATTACGCAGATGATATGGTGGAATTTTGTACAGGCTCTTTCGGGCTTGTTCCGAGTACTACATATAAGGGCTTTTACTATTCTGAAGATGATGAACCACATGGCTTTCAAGATGTTCCGGTTGAGTTTGTAAAAAGTGGAAATGGATGGTCGTGGGCAGAATCAGAAGGTGATAATACACAATATACTGAACGAATTGCAGCACATTGGTATTGGTATGAAGCAAAATTTTAGAAGTCGGAGAACCTGAAGTTATGTATAACAATAGACGAAATAACCGATTTAGTATATTTATTGCCGCTATTATTGTAAGCCTGCTGGTTCTTCTCACAGGATGCGCATCTACCAAGAAGAAAACTGATTTAGCTAAGCCCGTTGCAGAGGATAGCTCAAATCCAGTCACTGTAACAGTCTACCTTACCGCTCACTATGCAAATCCTGATACACATTGTCCTATCTATGAAAAATTGCTAGATTATCAAAAAGAGAACCCTAATATCACAATACAGTTCGTATCGCCCAAAGAGGGCGATACCGCAGAGCGTGAGGCTGAGATTCATCGGCTAAATACGGAGATCCTTTCAGGCAAAGGACCCGACCTCTTTATTATGGAAGGAAACCGATTGACGAATGTTAATCTATTTCCAGATATTGAAAAGAGTATGATGAATGGAGCTTTCCTCGATCTCACCGATGTAATGGATTCAAACGAATTCACAGCAGAGAATTTTTATATGCCTCTTTTAGATGCTGGAAAACTAAAAGGAAAACAGTATATTTTACCTTTGTGCTTTTCCGTTCCAACTCTGACAAGTGCAGAAAGCGTTTTGAAAGACAGCGGATTTGATATGCAAGCCGCATCAAAAAGCCTTGCTGCCACGATGGATGAACTACTGCGCATCTACAAGGAAAAACCAATGCTGGTTGTAACGGACTTTAGCATGACAAGCGCGTTATCGCAGCCGATCATCGATTACAAGAATCACACTATTAACTTGGACACAGTTAGTTGTCGGCAAACATTAGCATACGAGAAAGAATTCCGTACGGGTGAAATTTCTTATGAGATGCAAAATGGTTTGTTTGACAGTTTCAATCCAGAAGTAGTCCAAGATTATTTTGCAAACGGTGAACCTTTTGCTAGTCTTGACCCAAGCTATATGACAGTGGGACTTCTTCGGCAGTGTGCAGCTCTTGGAATCAAAACCGTAACACTTCCCATTCCCAATGAGCTAGGCGGTGTTACTGCTGAAATCGGTTCTTACGCAATGGGAAATCGAAACACAAAGCATCCAGCAGAGGTAAAAGCACTTTTAGCTTATCTTCTTAGTGAAGAATGCCAGTCGAGTTCGGCGTTTGCAGATAAAGATATGTTTCCTGTCCGACGTGGATGTCTTAAAAAATGTATGGAAGCACAATATCAATTCAGTGTCTATGATGCATCCCATGAAAAAATAGGTCAAGAAGATATTGAAAACCGAAAGGAGATGTATGGTGAAAATTTGACTGATGCACAGCTAGATCAGCTTGGAACAATATGTGACAAGATCAATGCAGCGCAATATCACACAATTTGGTACCGTGCCTTGCAGCTTGATCAAAGTGAGGATGGCGGAAATCTTCTAAGTGAAACGATGGTTCAGTATTGGAATGATGAAATCACCCTTGATGAGCTTGTTGATCGACTTACTCCGCAGCTCAAATTGTACCTTGATGAATAAAATGAAAAAGAATCTTCAGAGCAATATCCTTCTTCTACCGGCACTTATTGCCGGATTTTTTTGCTATCTGTTTCCAATCCTGATTGCTTTTTGGAAAAGTCTCTTTCTTGGAACAGGAACTGATTTTGTCGGCATACAAAATTATGTGGATCTTTTTGAAAATGAGGCATTTTCACTCGCTGTTAGAAATCTGTTTCATTTGTGGGCCATCATTGTACCCGTCAATTTGGTTGTTGGCATTTTCGTTGCGGAAGCTTATATAAAACTCCGACAAGAAAAATTTTGTCTGTTCTTTCTTGTTCCTTCAATACTTCCGGCAGCTTGTGTTGTAACAATTGCATCAAGCATCTTACGAAAATCTCCTAGCCAGTGGGGTGAAACATCATTTGCATTTTATGTATTCCTTGTAATTGTATTATGGAAAACGCTGGGATTCTCAATTTTAATTTTTATGGTTGCTATGAAATCCATTGAATCCGAGATCATAGATGCCGCCATGCTGGATGGAGTCAACCCTCTACAATGTTTTTGGTACATAAAGCTTCCAATCATAAAGAGTTCTTTATTGATTTGTGGAATCTTGACGATTTACAATAGCTTTCGATGTTTCCGTGAAGCCTATTTGATTGGAGGAAGTCATCCGAATGAACAATTATATAGTATTCAGCACTTTCTACAAAACAATTTTATGAATATGAACTATGCACGACTGGAAGCGGCATCTGTTTTGGTTGTGCTTTTTGTTGGGGCCGTTGTGCTGATCGGAATGTACTTGGCAAGAAAAAAGAGGAATAACTGATGAACCCACGAAAAGAAGCTACATATAGGATGTTATCTTTGATAGCTGCTGTGATTTTTGTGCTGCCATGCGTATTTCTTGTTTTCCCGATATTTGATATAAACCCAGATGACTTGTGGCAGATGGATTCTCTGATGGAATTCATTTGCGCCTATAAAAATACCGCGGTTCTTGCAATTGCCGGAGTGCTTATTCAAATTGTGATTGCACTGCCTGCAGGTTATGCGATTGCCAGAATCCCATCTCCGAAAGCGCAGACATTTTTTCTTTTGACCTGTGTTTTCTTTTTGCTTTTGCCGCAGCAAGCACTTATGCTCCCTCAATATCTGGTTCTGATGAATATTGGATGGTTGGATTCTCTTGAAGGGCTATTGATAATGACGGCTTTCCAGCCTTGGATGATTTTACTCTTTTGGTTCGCAGCAAAAAGAATTGACAGTAGCCTGTTCGATTCAGCAATTTGTGACGGCGCAAGCAACTGGGTGCTTTTTAGGAAAATTTATGCTCCAATTGTACGACCGTATGTTATGATTGCGGCATTCCTTTCTATCGCTGAGAGCTGGAATCTTTTGGAACAACCCATGACATTTTTGCAGAGCAAAGAAAGGTATCCGCTCTCTATGATTTTGATGCAGCTTTCAACGGATAATGCTGAATTAAAAAATGTCCTATGCTTGCTCTTTGCGGTTCCGCTGATGATTTTGTTCTGTACAATGGTAAAAAAGATAATTGATACATGAAAAATAAGAATGACTGGCTTGATTTCATTTCAGCAACAGGGCGGATATTTTGATCTTTGAACAATTCTGAAATAAATATGTTGTGCAATATGGAGAAATTTAATTATAAGTTTGGAAATTATTGATTTGCAACGCAAAATGCGTTACAATAAGGATGAGGTGATAACCATGGAAAAAACGATGACACTCAATCTTCGTGTGAACCCTACCGTCAAGCAGCAAGCCGAGGATGTCCTAAAGCAGCTCGGTATCCCGATGGCGACCGCCATTGATATGTACCTGCGCCAGATCACCCTGACTGGCGGCATTCCCTTCTCTCTGTCCCTGCCGAAGGCTCCTGCGGCACTGAACGCTGACACCATGACCGATGACCAACTCCATGCAGCCTTGCAGACGGGCATCAAAGAGATTCAGAACGGTGATACTGTGGATGCGGCAAGCGCATTCGCACAGTTCAGGGAACAGCACAGATGAAGCAGTATGACGTGAAAATTTCCTATGCAGCCCTCAGCGATATGGAGCAGATTTACAGCTACATTGCCGACCGTCTGTTGGAGCCTGATACGGCCATGGGGCAGTATAACCGCATTGCTGAAGCCATCCAGTCGTTGAACATCCTGCCGGAACGCTGTGCGCTGGTGGAAAGCGAGCCGGAGCGCACCCAAGGGCTGCGGCAGATGCTGGTGGATAACTACTCGGTGTTCTACATCGTGGGCGAGGATGCCGTGTCGGTGGCGCGTGTGCTGTACAGTGCATCCGACCTTGTCCGCCGCCTGCGGAGAATGAAGTGAAAGGGGTGTTCGCATGACCGCTGTGATCTACGCCCGCTATTCCAGTGACAACCAGCGTGAAGAATCCATCGAGGGTCAGATTCGTGAATGTACGGCTTATGCCGAAAAGAACGGCATTACCGTGGTCAAGCACTACATTGACCGCGCCCTTTCCGCCAAAACCGATAACCGTCCGGACTTCCAGCAGATGATCAAGGACAGCGAGAAACGGTTGTTTGACATTGTGCTGGTCTGGAAGCTTGACCGTTTTGCCCGAAACCGCTATGATTCGGCCCACTATGAGTACCAGTTGGAACGAAATCATGTCAAGCTGGTATCTGCCACGGAGCCTATCTCTGACAGCCCTGCGGGTATCATGGTCAAGAGTATGCTCACTGGCATGGCTGAATACTATTCCGCAGAACTTTCTGAAAAGGTCGTGCGCGGCATGACTGAGAATGTTCTGAAGGGGAAGTACAACGGCGGCACGATTCCCATTGGTTTTAAGGTGGATGAGGAGAAGTTCTTTCAAGTCGACCCGCTGAAAGCTCCCTTTGTGGTAGAAGCCTTTCAGCGGTACAACGATGGCGCAACTATGAAGGAACTGATGAACTGGCTGAACGACAGTGGCGTGACCACCAACCGCAATCAGAAGTTCACCTACAACAGTGTTCAGACGCTGCTGACGAACAAACGGTACATTGGTGAAAACCACTTCAAGGATATCGTAATGCCGGACAGCATCCCGGCCATCGTGGACAAGGACTTGTTTGAGGAAGTGCAGCTGAAAATCAAAAAGAACAGCCGCGCTCCTGCCCGTCACAAGGCCGAGGACGATTACTTGCTCACCACCAAGCTGTTCTGCGGAATGTGTGGCGCCATGATGTTCGGCGAGTGCGGTACGGGTAGAAACAAGGTCGTTCATCATTATTATAAGTGCGCCACCGCGAAGCGTTTCAAGACCTGCAAGAAAAAGACCGTCCGTAAGGAATGGCTGGAGGATTTGGTCGTAGCTGAAACCATGAAGCTGATTCAGGATGATGCCGTGATTGATGCCATCGTTGCGGAAGTGATGGAGTTGCAGGATCAGGAAAACACCACTCTCCCTTTGCTGGAAAAGCAGATGCGCGAGGTAGAGAACGGCATTGAAAATATGCTGAACGCCATTCAAGCAGGTGTGCTGACCAACTCCACCAAATCGCGTTTGGAAAAGCTGGAAGCCCAGCAGAAAGAACTTGAGATTCGGATTGCCGAAGAAAAAATCGCTCGGCCACGGTTAAGCGAAAATCAGGTTCGTTTCTGGCTGACCCGGTTCCGCAAGCTCGACCCAAACATGAAAAGCCATCGGGAAACGCTCATCAATACATTCGTGAACGCCGTTTATCTCTATGATGAAAAAGTTTTGATCACATTCAACTACAAAGACGGCACAAAAACCATCACTTTCGATGAAATCGCCGCCAAAGATGCCCCAGAGGGCAATGGTTCGGATTTAGGTTGCTTCGCTCCACCAAAAAGCCTCAACGTATACAAGTACGCTGAGGCTTTTGTTTTGCAACAAGGCTAGACTCATAGAGCGGGTGGATTCGAACAGCTGCGGCGCTGTCGCAGAAGACAGCGCAAAAACAGCCCAGTGGGCTGTTTTTAGCAGCGCGGCTCGCGTAATCCACCCGCGCCCACCAAAAAAACCAGCGTAGAAAATACGCTGGTTTTTTGTTTTGCCCGGCATCTTAAGTCACACCCACGAGGGTGGATTCGAACAGCAGCGGAGCCGACCGCCGCCTGTGGCGGAAACAGGGAGGCGAGGCTGGGGCCGCGGCCAGCAGGATGCGAGCGGCAGAGAAGCAGACGCTGGGAGCCGCAACCCGGATTCCTTATCATAGGCGCGGCTCGCGCAATCCACCCGCGCCCACCAAAAAGCTCAACGCATGAACGGGCGAAAACGCGGCAGGATGGCTGCGGAAAAAGAAAAAAGCACGTAAATCCTCAACGGATCAACGTGCAATTTTGGTCGGAGCAGCGGGATTTGAACCCACGGCCTCTTCGTCCCGAACGAAGCGCGCTACCAACTGCGCTATGCCCCGAAAATACCGCAGCTTTTCGGCTGCGGTCTGGTTGGGGATGAGAGAATCGAACTCCCACAAGTAGAGTCAGAGTCTACCGCACTACCACTATGCAAATCCCCAATATTCGGTTTTGTCAGGAGCGGTAAGCGCCGCTGACAAGGGATATTATACTATCAAACACCCCTCTTGTCAACACTTTTTTCGAAGTTTTTTTCGTGGGCTCCGAGCCGGCGCTGCATCGTTTTATTTGAACAATTCCTCTCAATATGATACAATAAAAGCAACATTTCAGCAACGGAGGAAATCGCCATGCTCAAACGTCTGCGCAAGAACCATCCGCTCCTCTATTGTATCGGGGCGGAGGCGGTGTTTCTGGGGAGCCTGTTCGTTTCATCGTATCTTGTGGTGATCGCCCTGCTCCTGTTCCGCTTCAACTTTGCCTATGCGGATGATTACCTGCTGGGCTGCATTCAGGAGCTGGTGGGCATCGGCGTGGCGGTGGCGCTGCTGCGGCGCACGGGCAAGGCGCAATTGCTGACGCGGCGGGGCTGCGGCTTTTTCAATGGGCTGCTGGTGGGCATGTACCCGGCGGCGCTGCTGGCCTATAACCTGTACGTGAAGCTCTTGTTCGGCCTCGCGGCGGACGGCACCCTGCTGCCGCTGTGGCGCATCCTGTGCTTTTTCGCCAACATGATGCTGGTGGGCGTCGCGGAGGAGTTTCTGTTTCGGGGCGTCGTCGCGGAAACGCTGCTGGAGCACTTCGGCACCAGCCGGGGCGGCATCTGGAAGGCGTGTCTGCTGTCCGGCGTGCTGTTCGGCTGCGCCCACCTGACCAACCTGTTCACCAGCGCCCCGCTGGGGGTGCTGATGCAGTGCGTCTTCGCCACGTCGCTGGGCGTGCTGTATGGGGCCATCTATTTCCGCACCGGCAACCTCTGGGTCACGGTCTTCCTCCACGGCGGGATGGACGTTCTGTCCATGCTGATGGGCGGGCTCTACGGCACCGAGACGGTGGCCGAAAGCGTCAGCGGCTACGACATCACGATGCTCTCGTCGGTGCTGGTCTACCTCATCCCGGCGGCCTTCCTGCTGCGGAAAAAGAAGATCGGTGAGGTCCGGTTCTATTTCAAATACTAAAGGGAAACAGGAAAGAGCAAGAGGTCTGCGCGTGGCGCAGACCTCTTGCTCTTTTTCTTATTCGTAGTCGATGGGCAGGGTGGGCAGACCGTTCAGCTCCAGCCCGGCGGTGTGGCCGGCGATGTACTGGTAGTAGCCTTGGGCTGCGATCATGGCGCCGTTGTCGCCGCAGAACTTCAGCTCCGGTAAGTAGACCTTGGCCCCAAGCTTCTGGGCCCCATCGTTGACCAGTTGGCGCAGACGGCCGTTGGCGGCTACGCCCCCCGCAAGGCAGACTTGCTTGGCCCCGGTGTCGGCGGCGGCGAGGAGCAGCTTTTCGGCAAGGATGCCCGCGATCCGCTCTTGGAAGCTGGCCGCGAGGTCGGGCACGTTGACTTCCGTGCCCTTCATCTGGGCCTGATTCACTTCGTTCAGCACGGCGGTCTTCAGGCCGGAGAAGCTGACGTTGTACTTGCCCTCTACGTGGGGCACCGGCAGGCGGTAGGCCTTGGGGTTGCCGGTCTTGGCGGCGTTGGCCACGCTGGGCCCGCCGGGGTAGGGGAGGCCCAGCGTCCGGGCCACCTTGTCAAAGGCCTCGCCCGCCGCATCATCGACGGTGTGGCCGAGGATGTGGTAGTGGGTGTAGTCCTGCACTTCCACGATGTGACTGTGGCCGCCGGAGGCCACAAGGCAGAGGAAGGGCGGCTTCAGCTCCGGGTGGGTCAGGTAGAGGGCGGCGATGTGGCCCCGCAGATGGTGCACGGGCACCAGCGGCTTGCCGGCCGAATAGGCCAGCCCCTTGGCGAAGTTCACCCCCACCAGAACGGCCCCGATGAGGCCGGGCGCAAAGGTCACGGCCACGGCATCCACGTCGTCGATGGTCTTGCCCGCGTCCAGCAGGGCCTTTTTCACGGTGGCGCTGATGAACTCGCAGTGGCGGCGGCTGGCGATCTCCGGCACGACGCCGCCGTACAGCGCCTGTTCCTTCACACTGGTGGAGATGACATTGCTCAGCAGCTTCCGTCCGTCCTCCACAAGGGCTGCGGCGGTCTCGTCGCAGGTGGATTCGATTCCTAATACGATCATGATTCAGTGGGCCTCCAGCCAGTTTTTGCCGATGTGGACGTCGGTGCTCAGGGGCACGGCGTACTGCACACAGCCTTCCATCTCTTCCCGCAGGATGGCGGCGGCCTTTTCGGCCTCCGCTTCCGGTGCCTCCACGATCAGCTCATCGTGGACGGTCAGGATGAGACGGCTCTCCATTTTTTCGTCCCGCAGCCGCCGCCAGACCCGCACCATGGCCAGCTTGATGACATCCGCTGCGGTGCCTTGGATGGGGGTGTTGCGGGCCATCCGCTCGCCGCTGGCCCGGATGTTGTGGTTGGTGCTGGTCAGCTCCGGCAGGGCGCGGCGGCGTCCGAACAGGGTGGAGACGTAGCCGCACGCCCGCGCGTCGGCGATGGTCTTGTCCATATAGCCGCTGACCTTGGGAAAAGCGGCCAGATAGCTCTTGAGGAAGGCGTCGGCCTCTTTCACCGATACGCCGATGTCCTTGGAAAGGCTGTAGGCACCCTTGCCGTACATGATGCCGAAGTTGATGGCCTTGGCCGAGGAGCGGATGCGGGGCGAGACCTGATCCGGCGGCAGATTGTAGATCCGGGCCGCCGTGGAGCGGTGGATGTCCTCGCCGGAGAGGAAGGCGTGCTGCATGTGTTCGTCGCCGGTGACATGGGCGAGGATGCGCAGCTCGATCTGGCTGTAGTCGGCGTCCACCAGCACCCAGCCGGGCTTCGCGATGAAATAGGCCCGGAGCTGGCTGCCCAGCTCGGTGCGGATGGGGATGTTCTGCAGGTTGGGGTTGTCGGAGGAAAGGCGGCCCGTCCGCGCCTCGGTCTGGTTGAACCGGGTGTGGACCCGGTCATCCTCGCCCATGACCTTCAAAAGCCCTTCCACATAGGTGGAATTCAGCTTTTGGTAGGCGCGGTACTGCAAAATGTCTTCCACCAGCGGGTAGTCCCGCAGGGCTTCCAGCGTTTCTGCGTCGGTGGACCAGCCGCGCTGGGTCTTTTTGCCGTGGGGGAGGCCCATGGTGTCGAAGAGCATTTCGCCCAGCTGCTTGGGGCTGTTGGGGTTGAAGCTGGTGCTGCCGGTCTCCATCTGGATGCGGGCCAGCACCTGCGAAAGCTCGGTGCGCATCCGCAGCCCGAACTCCTCGACGCCCTGCCGGTCCACAAGGATGCCGGTGCGGGTCATGTCGGCCAGCACCTGTGCCAGCGGGAATTCAATCTCGTTGTAGAGCTTGTCCTCGCCCAGCGCGGTGATCTCGGCCTTCATCTTGGCGAACAGGTCGGCAAGGCCGCCTGCGTCGGGCCACGCCTCACAGGTGAAGGCGGCCTTGGCGCGGTAGCTGGTCAGCAGCTCGGTGACCTGATACTTCGAGGCCGAGGCGTCCAGCAGGTAGGCAGCCAGCTTGCCGTCCCAGACGATGCTGCTGCCCCAGCCGCCGTGGGCCATGGCCAGCGCGTAGAGGGGAGCGGAGTCGAAGACGTCCAGCGTCACGCCGGGGGCGTCCAGCAGCTGCACCAGCTCGCCGCTGTTCAGGGGGTAGACAGTGCTGCCCTGCACGGCGTACCACGCTTCCGGCTGCAAAACGACATTTTTCACGCCCGCGCGGCCCATGACGGCGGGGCGGGCGGCCACCAGATAATGCCCGGCGGGGGTTTCGGGCAGCTGGGAGACGGTGCCTTCCAGCGTGGGGACCTCTTCGGGCGCGGCCTCCGGGGTTACGCCGTCCAGCCCGAACCGGGGGATGAGGGTGTGGAGCTCCAGCTCCTGCATCAGCCGCACGGCGGCGCCCTTGTTCCCTTCGCCGACCTTGTAAGCCCCCTCGGCGGTGTCGATGGGCGCATCGGTGCGGATGGTGCCGAGCAGATGGCTCAGTTCCGCATCGGCCCGGCACTCCAGCAGGTGTTCCCGCTGCTTGGGCTTGATGACCTTGTCGTCGAGGTTGGCGTAGACGTTTTCCAGCGTGCCGAACCTCTGCACAAGGGCGAGGGCGGTCTTTTCGCCGATGCCCCGCACGCCGGGGATGTTGTCGGACGCATCGCCCATCAGGCTCTTCACCTCGATGAGCTGCCTCGGCTGGATGCCGTACTTTTCCTCGATGGCGGCCACATCCATGGCCACGGTCTTGCTGCGGCCCAGCGCCGTGGTGGCCAGCAGCACGGTGGTGGTCTCGCTTACCAGCTGCAAGCTGTCGCGGTCTCCCGTGGCAAGGAAGCAGTCGTCCTTCCGGGCGTCACAGGCGGCGGCCAGCGTGCCGAGGATGTCGTCGGCCTCCCAGCCTTCGGCGGTGACCTGCCGGTAGCCGAGGTCGGTCAGGAGCTCCTTCAGCACCGGCATCTGCTGGGCCAGCTCGTCGGGCATCCCGTGGCGGGTGGCCTTGTAGCCGTCGTACATCTTGTGGCGGAAGGTGGGGGCTTTGAGGTCGAACGCCACGGCGACCTCGTCCGGGGAGCACTCCTTGAGCAGGGAGTTCAGAATATTCAGAAAGCCGAAAATGGCGTTGGTATAGCGGCCGTCCTTGGTGGTCAGCAGCTTGATGCCGAAAAAGGCGCGGTTGGCGATGCTGTTGCCGTCAATGACCAGTAAACGCATGGGCGATTTTCCTCCGATCCATAATTTCACACCTTATAGTATAGCACAAAATCGCAGGGATCGGAGGGATATTTGAAAATTTTCAGGGAGTTTTCCTTATTCCGAGAGGGTGATCGCCGAGACGGGGCAATTCTGCGCCGCGTCGATGGCGGCGGGGACCAGTTCGCCGGGGAGTTCGCCGGGCTGGGCCACGGCCAGCGTGCCCTCCATGGAGAACACCTCCGGGCAGATACCGGCACACTGGGTGCAGCCGATGCACAGGTCAGGGTCAACGAATGCTTTCATAAAACATACCTCCAAACTTCAGTCTGCCGCTAGTCTGCCCGGCGGGGCCGTGAAATATCCCTATGCAACCGGGCCGGAGTATGATACAATAAAAAGAGACTTTTGGGAGGACAAACGCATGAACATCCAGATCTTCGGCACGAGCAAGTGCTTCGATACCAAAAAGGCCCAGCGCTACTTCAAGGAGCGGGGCATCCGGTTCCAGATGATCGACCTGAAGGAAAAGGAGATGAGCCGCGGCGAGTTCGAGAACGTCGCCCGCGCGCTGGGCGGCTGGGAGCAGCTGGTGGACCCGGCGGCCAAGGACAAGCAGACCCTCGCCCTGCTGGACGCCCTCGTGGACTGGCAGAAGGAGGATAAGCTCTTCGAGAACCAGCAGCTCTTCAAGACGCCCATCGTCCGCAACGGCCGCAAAGCCACCGTGGGCTATCAGCCGGATGTCTGGAAAACGTGGGAATAAAACGCGCTTTCACAAAAAATCCACTCCCCGGATTTTGCACTTCGGGGCAAAACGTGGTATACTAAGACCCGGTATGACCGACTACAGTCCAATTTAGGAGACGAAAATCAAGATGAAAACCTATATGACCCCGGAAGAACACGCCCGGCTCCACCGCCGCCGTGCCCGTCAGGCCCTTGGCCTGTTGGTGGCAGTGCTGGTGCTGGTGGGCGCGGTCACCGTGGTGCGCGCGGGTGTGCGCACCGTGGCAAAGCTGTTTGACGATACCCAGCAGCGGCAGGAATACGAGGATGAGCTGGAAGGCCTTGTCCTGTTCGACCCCGTGCCCTTCGACGGCATTGAGAACATCGACGACCTGACCCTCCGCGAAGCGGCGGTCTGGGGCTGCGTGTACAGCATTCAGGAGACGCAGGGCAGTTTCGACAACTACAACACCGACCCCGACACCGAGCAGCTCCTGCTCCCCTCGGTGGATGTGGACGCCTACCTTGCCAAGCTCGTGGGCCCCAGCTTCAAGATGAACCATAAGACCTTCGAGATGGAGGATATGACCGTCGAGTTCGACGAGACGACCCAGTGCTACAAGATCCCCGTCACCGGCAGTGTGGGCAGCTACAGCGCCACCGTGACCAAGCTGTTCAAGAAGGACGGTCTGCTCCACGTCACCGTGGGCTACATCCCCACCCAGAGCACCGACGACAGCATCCTGAACACCTTGTCCGACACGCCCACCAAGTATATGGATTACCTGTTCCGCCGCCAGAACGGCAGCTGGTACCTCACCGGCCTGACGGACAGCGAGACCAAGCCCGAATCCACCGCCGCAGCCGCCTCCGAGCCGGCCCCCATGGCCGAGAGCGAGGTGCAGGACGCCATCCTCGCCGCCGCCGGTGACTCCACCGTCTCTTCCGAGGAGGCCGCCCCCGCTGAGTCCGCGGACAGCACCCCGGCGGAGAGCGCTCCCGCTGCCGACAGCACCGCTGCGGAGAGCACGGCTGCCTCCGGCGAGGCCGCTGCGGAGAGCACCGCCGCCTAAGGCAAACCGCAGAAACAAAACACCACCCCGGCTCCAAGGCGCTTGCAACGCCCGGAACCGGGGTGGTTCTGCTTTATGAGAGATCATTTCAGATCAAACCGCACCACGACCAGCCGATACCACAAATAGGGGATCATGTTCCAGATCATCCACACCTCCATGAGCAGGTAGTGGGGCAGGTCCTTCAGCCGGAAGGGGCGCTTGCCGAGCTTGCCGGAGCGGAGCAGGTCGAAGGCTTCGTGCATCCCCTTGTCCCATGCGTCGCCGAAGCCCTGCTTGTGGAACTTGTAATACTTGAGCAGATAGCCCAGCGCCAGCGGGAGAAAGTTGACGATCAGCATCAGCAGCGGCTCGTTCTTGAGGGGGAGCAGGATGCTGTTGCGGCCGCTCTGCTGGCTCTTGAAGGCGTTGTACTTGACCGCACCGGTGCTGGCTCCGCAGATGTGGTAGCACTTGGCGGTGGGGCAGAGGATGTTTTTGTAGCCCGCATTGTTGGCCCGCCAGCTCAGGTCCACATCCTCGAAGTAGGCGAAGAAGTTCTCGTCGAAGCCGCCGATCTCGTCCAGAATGCGCTTGCGGTAGAGCGCCGCGCCGCCGCACGCCGAGAAGATCCGCTTCTGCTTGGTATAGCGGCTGGCCCGGCGGCCGTCGCCGGTCTTGCAGGCAAAGCCCATCCATGTCACATAATCGCCCGCATCGTCGGCCAGCTCCCGGTCAAAGTGGCGGATCATCAGGCTCTGCACCGCAAAGATCTTGGGGTCGCTCTCTGCGGCCCGGATCAGCTCGGCCAGCCACTCCGGCTCGGCAAAGGCGTCGTTGTTGAACAGCACCACGAATTCGCTCTCTGCCCGTGCAATGCCCTGATTGACCGCGTGGGAAAAACCGGTGTTCCGCCCGTTTTCGATCAGCGTGAAGTTGGGGCGGCTGCAATAGCTGCGGGCCTGTTCCAGACTTTCGTCGGTGGAGCCGTTGTCCACCACGATGAGCTCGAAGTCCTGCTCGGTCTGGGCATAGACGGACTCGATGGAGTCCTTCAGCCAGCCCTTGCCGTTGATGTTGGGGATGACGATGGTTGCTTTCATAAATGCGCTCCTGCAAAGTTTCGATTTCGGGGATTTCGATTGGAAGTATACCATATCCGGCCCCAAAATGGAATAAGGTAAGCGACTTCTCTGTACAACCTCTCAGGCCGCCTGACGGCGTCCAGCTCCCCTAGTAGGGGAGCCTCTGGCGTGCCGCAGCGGCTCGATTTCGGCCGTTTTACATGCTGCTGCCCTTAGAAGAAAAAACTGCATCGCGATGCCAAGGTCTCCCCTACTAGGGGAGATGTCGCGAAAGCGACAGAGAGGTTGTATGAAGGAAAACTTGAATGAAAAATATCCTCCTTTTGTCCAAAACCCACAAAGCCCACCCCTGCCTTTTGTGCAAGGTGCTTTTGAATTGTGACCAAAACGTGTAAATATTGAGAAAAATGCGAAGGAAGTGTTTACAAAAGTGTAACAGACTGGTATACTTTACAGCAATGAATAACGACGAAATTCAAGGGAGATGAAAAAGGTGGAAACTGCACCGCACCACGCATGGAAAAAACTGTCGGCACTGATGATGACGCTGGCATTGATGTTGACGCTGCTGCCCGCCGCGCTGGCCGTGGACTTGAACGTGGACGTCGGGTTCTACTTCAAGCAGAGCCGGGGCGGTACCTGCACACTGGCCTCCGCCGCCATGATGCTCCGCCGCCGCGCTTACTTCGATGGGCTGGACGGCTGGGTCGATGTGACCGAGAACAGCATCAAGAGCACGGCATGGTCCGGCGGTCTGTCCCACAGTTTTACATACAATGCGATGCACGTGGGCTACGCCACCCTTCCTTCCGGCAAGGCCGCCAAGACCGAGGCCCTCATCCAGATCCTCGCCGAGCACCCGGAAGGCATCGTTCTTTATGATCGCCGCCAGCCCCACGCGGTGCTCCTGACCGATTACACCGGCGGTGTGTTCTACTGCTCCGATCCGGCCAACGGCGTTTCTGCGGGGCGTGTGCCCCTGTCCAGTGCCAGCATCTCCATCTCCGGTGCGTCCTGCTACTGGTACATCACCTCCGACGCCAACGATGACGGCACCGGCTTGGAAGAGCTGGAAGCCGCCGTGGCCGCTGAGGAGACGGAAGCCGTTGCCGAAGCCGCACCCACGGAGGAGACGACTTCCTCCGATACCGCCAGCGACATTTGGAGCTGGCTGGACGGCATGTTTCAGTGATTCTTTCGAAAAACATCCTTTCGATCAGCAAAGCAGCCGGGCAGAAATGTCCGGCTGCTTTGCTGTTTACTGGCGCAGTTCCGTTCCGGGAAAGTAGTGGGCGAGGATCTGCGTGGCGGTCTGCCCCTGCTGGGCCAGCGCCTTGGCACCCCACTGGCTCAGCCCGACCCCATGGCCATAGCCCATGGTGGTGAAGAAAAACGTCCCGTTCTGGTACTGCACCGTGAAACAGGCGCTCCGCAGCCCCAGCGCCTTGCGCAGGGCCGGGCCGGTGATCGTCTGCCCGCAGACCGGCAGGGAAGCTACATAGCCGGAGGGGGTCAGCGCGGCTACCCCGAACCAGCTTTCCGGTGCGGAAAGGTCCGGGGCGAGGCCCAGCCCTTTCAGCAGCTCTTCGGTCTGCGCGGTGGAAAACTGGACCGTGTAAGTAAAATGATCGGCCTCCCGGTCGGTGCTGCTGTCCACGGGGACGAGGTAGGGGACGGCGCTGCCCCAGACGTTTTCGCTGGCTTCCGTCTGCCCGTTGGAGATGGCAAAATAGCTGGTCCCGGCGGGGGCGTTGTCATAGTACAGCACCTGCGTCTCCACCGCGTCCACCAGCGCCGCCAGCCGAGCGTGATTCTCTTCGTAGGCCGTGCCCCAGTAGCTGCGCAGGACCGTGTCGGTCAGGTAGCCCTGCCGCCGGGCCGGGTCCGCCGTCAGCCACCCGGCAGCGGGGTCGGCTGCGTGATCCCGGCAGTAGAGCGCGTAGCTGTGGGCGGCAATGGCCTGTGCCTTGAGCGCTTCGTCCGGCCACGTGATCGGCATTTCCGCCGCCACTGCCCCGATTAGATACTCCCGCCGCGGCACCGCCGCCACGGCTCCGTCCCTCAGGTCCCGGATGAGGAAGCTCTCGCTGTCCTGATCGGAGGGCGGCGCGGAAGCTTCCGGCAGGGCAGCCGGGTCGGATGCCGCCGGTTCCGGGGCGCTCTCCGCAGCCTCCGGGGCCGCCCGGCCCAGCGCGGCAGTGGCCAGCCGGTACCCGGCCAGCGGCAGCAGACTGCCCGCTACGAGCAGCACGGCACAGAGCAGAAAAAAGGTGCGTTTCATCACAGGACCCCTCCCGGACAGGCAGTTTCGTTTCGGCCAGTGTAGCAGAACCGCCGGGAGAAAAAGCGCAGATTTCATCTTCTTCTTGAATTTGTTTCACAAAAGCGCTATGATAGACTCATGCCATCAGTGTGGATGGCAGGGAAAAGTATAAAGTAAGAATAGAAAGGGGAGTCTACGCATGAACTATAAGCACGCAGAGGTGGCAACTCTGTCCCCGCAGATGATGCGGACCCTGTGCGAAGAGTACATCGCCAACAACTACATCGACCCGGAGACCAGCGAGCGGCTGGGGGTCAAGCGCGGTCTACGGAACCCGGATGGCACCGGCGTCCTCGCCGGTCTGACCAATGTATGCGATGTGGTTGGCTACAAAAAAGATCAGGAGGGGCATGTCATTCCCATCCCCGGCAAGCTGATCTACCGGGGCGTCAACATCGAGGAGATCGTGGAGGAGGCCTACCGCAACGACCGCTTCGTCTTCGAAGAGGTCATCTGGCTGCTGCTGTTCGGCAGTCTGCCCACCCAGAGCCAGCTGGACGAGTTCTGTGAGCTACTGGCCGAACACCGGGCCCTGCCCGACGGCTTCATGGATACCATGAACGCCCCCTCGCCCAACGTGATGAACAAGATGCAGCGCTGCGTGCTGGGCCTGTATTCCTACGACGAGCACGCCGAGGATCTGAGCCTTGAGAACATCCTGAATCAGAGCATCAACCTCATCGCCAGTATGCCCACCATGATGGTGAACGCCTACCAGATGAAGCGCCGCTATTACGATAAGCAGAGCATGTTCTTCCACCTGCCCAAGCCCGGCCAGAGCACCGCAGAGCACATCCTCAGCACCTACCGCCCGGACCAGAAGTTCACCCACGAGGAAGCGAAGCTGCTGGATATGTGTCTGCTGGTCCATGCCGACCACGGCGGCGGCAACTGCTCCACCTTCACCGCCCGCGTGCTCTCCTCGTCGGGCACCGACACCTACTCGGCCATCGCGGCGGCCATCGGCGCGCTGAAGGGCCCCAAGCACGGCGGCGCGAACCTGATGGTCAACCGCCAATTGCAGGACATCCTCAAGCACGTGGAGAACCCCGAAGATGACGACGAGGTGCGGGAGTACCTCCGCCGCATCCTCCGCAAACAGGCGGGCGACGGCTCCGGCCTGATCTACGGTGTGGGCCACGCGGTCTACACCGTGAGCGACCCCCGCGAGGTCATCCTGAAAAATCGTGCCCGCCATCTGGCGTACGAGAAAGGCTTTGAGGAAGAGTACAACATGCTGTGCAGCATCGAGCGGCTGGCCCCCGGCATCTTCGCCGAGGAAAAGGGCAGTACCAAGCCCGTCTGCGCCAATGTGGACCTGTTCAGCGGCCTGATCTACAACATGCTGGGCATCTCCGAGGATCTCTACACCCCGCTGTTCGCCATCGCCCGTGTGCCGGGCTGGTGCGCCCACCGCGTCGAGGAGGTCGTTTTCGCCAACCGTATCATCCGGCCCGCCTACAAATATCTGGGCGTGCGCCAGAAATATAAACCAATCGAGGAACGCTGATGAATCCACGGATCAAACTTCTGTTCGTTGTAGGAACTGCGCTGACCATCGGCCGTGCGCTGGACCTTGGCCTCTGGACCGATCTGGAAAGCGGCTTGTGCGCCGTCGGCCCGGTCTGGCTGCGCTATGCCGCGCTGGCCGTGGGCGCGCTGGCGGCCATCTGCATTGGCCGAAAGCTGGCCCATGGGCCGCAGGAACTGCGGAACCGCTGCAAGGCCTCCGGCATCGTCACGGCGATGGCAGGGGCATTCTTTACTGCCGCAGGATTTTTGCGCTTCGCCGTTGGAATGACTGGTGCAGGCTCGTTTGTTCGCGCGATACTGGAAATTCTGTGTGGCCAGTGGCTGGCCCAGCTGGCGAAGAGCTGGCTGCGGAAGGACTGGCAGCCGCCCACAAAGAGCATGGCCTCCGGCATCTGGGGCACGCTGGTGTTCTACTGGTGCGTGCTGAGCCGTTTCATGGAGAACAGCTCCAGCTGGCACCGCGTCTCGCCCACCGTCATGGTGTGGGAGATGCTGGTGGTGCTGCTCTTCCTGTCCAGCCTCGTGCGGGCGCTCTGGCTGCCTGAAACGTCGGACGGCAAGCTTTTGTGCATCTCCGGTCTGGCCAGCTTCATGCTGGCCTTCTGCTGGGAGCTGCCCCAGACCCTGACGCTGGCCATGCCTTCCCAGTTCAAGCTGACCAATCTCCCCGCCATCTTCTTCGGCCTCGGCATTGCGTGCGTGGGCGTTCTGGGGGTTTTTGCCGTGGTGCGCATCGCCGCAGCCGCTGCCTTCGAGAGCCGGGAGTAAGCACTCTCTTGGCTGAATTGCCGAAAAGCGGCCGAGAAGAGGTAGAAAAATCATACAAAAGCCAAAAAGTGTAAAATTGAGTTGTTAATTTTTTGGCAGACACTTGAAACTTTTCGCATTTTGGACTACAATAAAAACACCGTGAGATTATCCGATGAAAAGGGTAAGAACATTTAGGAGGTATTATTAACATGGCTGTTAGAGTTGCTATCAATGGTTTTGGTCGTATTGGCCGTCTGGCTTTCCGTCAGATGTTTGATGCTGAGGGTTACGAGGTCGTCGCAATCAACGATCTGACCAGCCCCAAGATGCTGGCTCACCTGCTGAAGTACGATACTGCTCAGGGTTCTTTCTGCGGCAAGATCGGCGAAGGCAAGCACACCGTCGAGGCTACTGAGGATTCCATCATCGTCGACGGCAAGGAGATCAAGATCTACGCTGTCAAGGACGCAAAGGATGCTCCTTGGGGCGAGCTGAACGTGGATGTCGTTCTGGAGTGCACCGGCTTCTACACCAGCAAGGAGAAGAGCATGGCTCACATTCAGGCTGGCGCAAAGAAGGTCGTCATCTCTGCTCCCGCAGGCAACGACCTGAAGACCATCGTCTTCTCCGTCAACGAGAAGACCCTGTCCGCTGAGGATCAGGTCATCTCCGCTGCTTCCTGCACCACCAACTGCCTCGCTCCCATGGCTAACACCCTGAACAAGACCTATCCCATCGTTTCCGGTATCATGACCACCGTTCATGCTTACACCGGCGACCAGATGATTCTGGATGGTCCTCAGCGCAAGGGCGACCTGCGCCGTGCTCGTGCTGGCGCACAGAACATCGTCCCCAACACCACCGGTGCTGCTAAGGCCATCGGTCTGGTCATCCCTGAGCTGAACGGCAAGCTGATCGGCTCTGCTCAGCGTGTGCCTGTTCCCACCGGCTCCACCACCATTCTGGTTGCTGTCGTCAAGGGCAAGGACGTCACCAAGGAGTCCATCAACGCTGCAATGAAGGCTGCTGCTTCTGAGTCCTTCGGCTACAACGAGGATCAGATCGTTTCTTCCGATGTCATCGGTATGCGTTACGGCTCTCTGTTCGATGCAACTCAGACCATGGTCGCTAAGATCGACGACGACACCTATCAGGTTCAGGTCGTGTCTTGGTACGACAACGAGAACTCCTACACCTCTCAGATGGTCCGTACCATTAAGTACTTCGCTGAGAACTGCTAATCACAGCTTTGCGCTCAAAAGTGCTTGAGGTGTCGTGCTGAATGACAGCTAGTACCGGCTTTGCTGATACGAACAGGCTGTGATGGGTACGACAACAGGATAACGAGTTCAACACCCTTCCTTTTGCGGGTTTCCGTGAGAGGAAGGGTGTTTTTGTTATGTTGTTGAAAGAAGCAAGAGATGGATTTTTGTTTGATTGTGAGTGTCGGCACTTGGCAAAAGGGTCAATTCGTAACGATCGAGCAGAAACGAAGTTCTTGATTCACAGAAAAACGATAAGCAATAACGAAATAAGGGACGGCTGCAAAATAAGATGCAACCGCCCCTTATGGTGTTATTCTTTTGTTAGATTAGAGAATCAATCTTCTTTGATTTCCATGTTATCCAAACCGAACTCAACGCATAGCTGGATCAACTCATTTCGGCTATGGCCTGTTCTGTCTGTGATAGTATCCAAACGCTTTATCATGTCGTCCGAAAGACGCACTGATACAACGGAAGTCTTACCTAATGCAGCCCTCCGGGGACGAATGATTAACTTTTTCTCTGTATGGTTTTCCATGTTACACCTCTTATTTACTACAAGTGTAGCTTGAAAAAGTACAAAATAATAGACTACAATAATAATTTATTTCGTCATAGCGTATACAAGTGTAGTTTAATCGTGTATAATGAGAGCAAGAATGTCAACTTGAACAAGAAGGAGAGGTCAAAATGCGGAAAAAGATGAAAATGTTTGGTATGGTAGTACTATGTGCGATACTGCTTGCAGGGTGTGGTACATCGTCAAGTTCTAGCAGCGAAAGCCTGTCAAGCAGCACGGTAGTTCAGGATGTGGCAAGTTCAGATAGCGGTGAAGCATTAAACGATTCACTAGAAAAATTTGAATCTTTGAAAGATGAAGCTGAGAACCTTTTGGAAGAAGGAAAATATAAAGAAGCAGTTGTAGCAGCTACAAAGGCGTACCAACTTGTAGGAGATAAAGAAGGGGAAGAAGAATTTGTTTTGTGTGTTGCTGAAAAGCTGGCAAAAGAATGCGGTCTGGAAAATCCACAAGCTGAGGTAGATACAACCTATAAAAATACTACATATAACGGAATCCAAATAAGAAGCGATAATCTAAATAACAAAGATAAAGATGAGATAGTAAGCATATATAAGAAAATGTATCGTGAGGGATTAGATACAATCATGAGTGGAGGACGTGAAGGTGGTGCGAAAACTCCGTATATTGTGACACATTTGGTAAGTGATGGAGAACGATATTATGTTTCAGAGGGCGAACTTGAAATTATAAACGATACAACGTATACAAAAACGCAAGGCCGGAAAAAATGGTCAACGGGTGGTTCAAATAGCGGAGATAGCGGCTCTAGCTCTGAAAGTAACAGAAAGAATGATTCTATATCGGCAACAGGTGACGGAAGCTCTGACGTTATAGCTAACGGAAACGGCAAGGATAGCTATGGACATGATGAGTTTGACGCTTTTGTGATAGCTGAAAATGCCGTTAAGGAAAAGTTGAAATCACCTTCAACGGCACAGTTCTGTACCACGACAGAAGCAACGATTGGACGCAATGGCAACACATGGACAGTAAAAGGCTGGGTTGATGCTCAAAACGGATATGGTGCAACGGTGAGAGCAAACTTTGTTGTAACCTTCACTTTTTCAAGCAAAGATACATACTCTGTTGCACTTTGTACTGTTTCCTAAAAGAGAATAATTTTCTGTTTAGGCTCCCGGCGGTATGCCGGGGGCTTTTTGCATCATGGTACGGCTTGGACACCCATCTGACCACTTATTTTGTCCACCTTCGTTTTTAGCTGGATTTTTCATGCAGAACTGGGCAACGTGCAAAAAACTTTCAGCTTCTGCGAGTTTTTTTCTAAGGTCATATGGGATACATTTGCAAGGAACTCTATTGATTCCCAGATATAACCATGATAAAATAATAGGAGACTCCAGACAATGATGTCGAAAAACCGGTATCCTCCATTTTCTATGTGGAGGATATCCCTTTATTGCGGAAAGGGGTGAACAAGGTGGCATTGCGTCTGTTTGAGCACAACGAGAAAGCATATCATGCGGCAGTCCGGATGATGGACCAGTATGGCAAGGCTGCCATTGTCCACCCCACCGGCACCGAAAAGAGCTACATTGCAAGTAAAATGACCCTTGGCGAAGCAATCGTCAGGGGTATTTTGCCTACTCCGAACTATGTGACCACCGTCTATCAGTACCAGAAAGACTTGGCACGCTATCAGACAAGAGTGGACAATCTGCGTTCTCCCGGCATTCAGGATGTAAATCAAAAATATCTGGATGCCCTGCGCCGCGCCTTGGAACAGGCAGATGGATTAGATAAGGTTTTCGCTCATCATATCACGAACAAGTCTGGAAAGTATATCGTGTTCTGCGCCAACAAGGAGCACATGGATGAAATGATCTCCCATGTGCCGGAGTGGTTTGCAAAGGTGAATGCGGAAGTGGCGGTCTACGAAGCCTACTCGGATGACCCCGGTACAGACAAGGCGTTTGCCGACTTCAAGGCTGATGAAAGTGACCGCCTGAAGCTGCTGTTTTGCATCGACATGCTGAACGAGGGGGTTCATGTAGAAGGCATTTCAGGTGTCATCCTGTTCCGGCCCACCATTTCACCCATCATCTACAAGCAGCAGATTGGCCGCGCTTTGACCGCTGGGGAAAATTCCGCACCGCTTATCCTCGATGTAGTCAACAACTTCGAGGGTCTATGCAGCATTGCGGGTCTGCAAGGCGAGATGCAGGAGGCAGTTCACCGGCTCTATGCCAACGGCGAGGGCGATAAGATCGTCACCGAGCGGTTTGAGGTCATCGAGCAGGTGCACGACTGCCGGGTGCTGTTTGAGCGGCTACAAGCAAGCTTGTCCTCTAGTTGGGACCATTATTTTTCGGAAGCAAGCATTTACTATGCGGAGCATGGCAACCTGAATATTCCAAAGCGTTATACCACACCGGCGGGATTGAGCCTTGGCGAATGGCTGACGACCCAGCGCCGGGTGCGAGAGGGACAGATCCAAGGAAATCTGACCGAGCAGCAGATCGCACGGCTGGACAGCATCGGGATGTACTGGGGCAATCGCAATGACCGGCAGTGGAACGAAGGGTATCAGGAGGCCAAACGCTATTTTGATGCCCACGGCGACCTGAACGTCCCGGCAGAATATGTGTCTCCGGGCGGTTACAACCTCGGAAATTGGGTCAAGCGGCAGAGGTACACCCGCCAGAATCCTGAAAAAAGCTGCGCTGTGCTGACAGAGGAGCGGATTGCAAAGCTGGATGAAATCGGGATGCGGTGGGAGAAAAGCAACCCGAAGCACTCGTCTAGGCAGGCGGTACAAGCCGAAACCGTTGCAGCAAAAGCGGGTTAAAACAAGAAATTTAGAAACAAACGCGAATTTATGTGAGGAGAAAAAATGGCTACGAATACTGTCGGAATCGATAAGGAAGTTGAAGTTGACCGCAAGGAAAATCTGCGCGACCATCGCCTGTACTGGATCGGGCGTCGGACGCAGGACGTGATCTTGTCATCGCTGGCACTGGTGGTGCTGTCGCCTGTCATGCTGGCTACGGCTATTGCAATTGTTGTGGACGATCCGTCTGCTGGCCCTGTTTTCAGTCAGGAACGTATCGGCCGCAACGGAAAGCCATTTAAGTTCTATAAGTTCCGCTCCATGTGCCCCAATGCAGAGGCAGAGCTGGACGATCTGCTGGATCAGAACGAGATGGATGGTCCTGTGTTCAAGATCAAGGACGACCCCCGCATTACCCGTGTGGGCAAGTTTATCCGCAAGACTAGCCTCGATGAGCTGCCCCAGTTGTGGAACATCCTGAAGGGCGATATGAGCATCGTTGGCCCCCGCCCGGCACTTCCACGCGAGGTGGAGCAGTACGGCGACTACGAAAAGCAGCGTCTGTATGTGACTCCCGGCTTGAGCTGCTATTGGCAGATCGCCCCGCATCGCAATGACCTCTCTTTTGAAGAGTGGATGGATCTGGACGTGAAGTATGTCAAGGAGCGCAGCTTCTGGGTGGATTGGAAGATCATTTTTAAAACGTTTAAGGTGTGCTTGTTAGGGCGCGGGGAGTAAGGATCAACATTCGAAAGTGCTAACCTTGATGCAACGCTGGACGTGAAGGCCGTATACGCCGCATTTTACTCTGAAAATCATGTTTTGTGCAGTAGGTTGTTAATACTGATGACTGCATTTATCTGCGTGGCGTTGAGTAACGGACGGAAATTACTAATATTCTATCGTGTAGACATCATAAAAAATGAATAAATCATTGTGCAGGTTGCAACAAGAATGATAGATACATTTGTGTGATTATTACAAAAAAGACGGAATGGGAAGATCCGGCAAAATAGAGGCGAAAAACGGGTTTACTCAACAGATTAACACTTTGATGTAGAGGGCGGAGAGTGCGACGTATAAATATGCGCCGGAGAAATGCGGAAGAAGATGCAACTGATTTTGTTGAGTGAACCTGTCTGGATAAAGATATGCAGAAAAATAGACGAAATATCGAGAAAAGTATTGATTGTTGGGGTGATTGGATACGGCAGCATAAGAAAACACTTAGCCGTGTGAGCGGTTATCACACAGCGGAAATTAGAGAGAAATACTATCTGTGAAGAGCAGATGTGTACATAGAAAATTAGAGGATATGCCCGATGAGGGCCGGAGGAGTAAATAACATAAAGAATTACAAAATCGCCGTTGCGGGCACTGGGGCTAGAGATATAATACGCGGCTGTCATAATAGGGACAAGGGTACGGCAGAGAATGAAAGGCTCCGCAACCTGAAGTTCATATTTTCTTACCCGAAGAATGAACGATTGATCTTTCTGTGTGGCAGCAATGCCATCCAGAAAGAAATCTCGACCATGAGGGTGGGGTGACAGCCAGCGGACAGGTGCACGAGCCTATCCGCTCTTCGTGTTGGCCGAGATATTGATGAAGAAATTGAGTGGGATTGTGGGAAAGATTTATGAGTAAGAAACTTGCAATTGCGATGTTCGGACAGAAGCGATTATCGAGAGAAGGCGGAGTAGAGATCGTTGTCAAAGAGCTCTGCACTCGAATGGCACAGAATGGTTGTGACGTGACCTGCTACAACAGAGCAGGCCATCATGTGAGTGGTGCAGAATATGACGATGCTGGTAAAACGGAGTACGAGGGAATCCGTCAGAAGCCTGTTCCGACTATTGAACGGCGTGGACTTGCTGCAGTCAGCTCCTCCGTATTTGCGGCACTCTATAGTGCATTTGGAAAATACGATGTGGTGCACATCCACGCCGAAGGACCGGCGTTCTTTGCATGGCTGCCGAAGATGTTTGGGAAAAAAGTTGTTGTTACCGTCCATGGGGAGTGTGAAATAATATGGACAACCAGAGAAAAGCCTGATTTCATGCGGGTTTACGCGGCTTGACCTTTTCACCTCAACATGTTTCTGCCTGTCATGGTGCGTTACGGCCAGCGTGATTTCAGGTGCTAATGGCTTCTGGTTGCGCTCTATACTTAACCCACCACAGCGAAAGCTGATAGAGCAGAAAACAGAATAAGGAGGTACGAAGGCAAGCCTGCGTATAGATTGCTGCTGCAATCTGTATACAGGCTTGTTGTCGTGCAATAAAGGATGCAAGGTGAATAGTGAAAGAACGAGCATGACAATTTAAGGATAAGAACTACTGGGATTGTGCATAAGGAAAAGATAAAAGCATGAAATAACGGTTGGAGAGAAGTAATGGAAGGAAAAATCAGACTTGCGGTTTTCGGACAGAAACGTCTTTCGCGTGAAGGCGGGATAGAGATTGTCGTAAAAGAATTATGCACCAGGATGGCACAGAATGGTTGTGAGGTGACTTGCTACAATAGAGCAGGTCATCATGTGAGCGGTGCAGAGTATGACAAAACAATTGAATATGATGGTATCCGTCAAAAGGTTGTTCCGACCATTGAGAAAAAGGGACTGGCGGCGATAAGCTCTTCTTTTTTCGCAGCACTTTATAGTGCTTTTGGAAGATACGATGTAGTGCATATCCATGCGGAAGGCCCGGCCTTTTTCTGTTGGATACCCAAACTTTTTGGCAAGCGTGTAATCAGCACTATTCACGGTTTGGACTGGGCCCGCGAAAAATGGAAATTTGGCGTTGGATCAAAATTTATTCGGCAGGGTGAAAAAAATGCCGTGAAATATGCAGATGAAATCATTGTACTAAGCAAAGGCGTTCAGAAATATTTCATGGAGACCTACGGAAGGGAGACACATTTTATCCCTAATGGTGTCAATCGGCCAGAGGTTCGGGAGGCAAAGCTGATTACGGATCATTTTGGACTGGAAAAGGATTCCTACATACTGTTCCTCGGTCGTCTGGTGCCGGAGAAGGGGATTCGATATCTGGTTGAGGCCTTCAAGAATGTCAAGACAGATAAAAAGATGGTCATCGCGGGCGGTTCCAGTGATACGGATTCCTTTATGGAGGAATTGAAGGAACTGGCGAAGGGTGACGATCGGATACTCTTTACCGGGTTTGTACAGGGAGCGATGTTGGGGGAACTGTACAGCAACGCTTATATCTATACGCTGCCGTCTGATCTGGAAGGAATGCCCTTAAGTCTGCTGGAAGCAATGAGCTATGGAAATTGCTGCTTGGTTTCCGACATTCCAGAGTGTGCAGAGGTTGTGGAAGATAAGGCATTGATTTTCAAAAAATCGGATGTAAAGGACTTGCAAGAAAAATTGCAAGATGCCTGTGACCATCCTGAAATGGTTATGAAAATGAAAAAACAGGCAGCTGACTTTATCTGCGAGAAATATAACTGGGATGATGTCGTAAAGGAAACGATGAAACTGTACAGGAGAAAATAATAGATGAGAGTATTGATAATAAATAATCTCCTCTAACCGAACGCAGGTAGTGAGATGTACATAGTGAAAATTCCGGAAAAACAGCGTATTTACGGAACTTTTCGAGAGATGAGTGGAGCTGCAAGAGCAGTTTTAATCTCGCTACCTAGGTTCAGCAACAGCAGATGAAATTATCATAAGAACTTTCAGTATCACTACCTACGTTTGTATGGAACACTCTGGTTTATGAACAACACATTGGAAGTGCTTCATCTGAACAGAGGTAGTGAAATAGAACATAAAAGGGAAAATACATGAAAAAACAGATTGCGGTAAGAACAAGAGAAAAATGGGTCGATGATGTAAAAGTCATTGCTTGTATATTGGTTGTGCTAGGTCATTTCTTCCAAAGCATGACGAAGGCAAATATTCTGCCTGAAAACGATTTGTACAAATGGTTTAACACGACAATCTATTACTTCCATGTACCGCTGTTCTTCATTTGTAGCGGATACCTTTATCAGAAGTACAGCAGGGTAAACAGTGTGGGGAGCTGGCGCAGAAATGTAGCGAAAAAAATCCTAGCACTCGGCGTACCCTATGTGACCTTTTCTACAGCTACTTGGGTATTGAAAAAAGTGTTTTCGAGTAGTGTTAATGACCAGATTGGTGGATTGAGAGACACCCTGCTATTTCATCCTGCTTCGCCATACTGGTATCTGTACGCATTGTTCTTTATTTTCATTCTCACACCAACTTTTAAGAGTGTAAAGATGGCTGTAGGAGGCTTAGTTGTAGCAATAGCTATGAAAACCATTGTATTGAGTGGGGGGGGGGTACGGCGTTTACGCTGTATCGACGGTTCTCTCAAACGAAATCTGGTTTGTACTCGGTATGAGTGTTTGTGCGTTTAATGTGCAGCTGAAGGGGAGAAAAGTACAAGGAACGATTTGTGGATTGTTGTTTATGATTTTGAGTGTGGTGGTGTATAAGGCAGAAATTAGTGGTGGTGTGATTCCTTTCGCAATGGGATTGTTGGCTTGTGTAGCCGTTATCCTAATGGTAGCGGGGGGTGAAAGAAGGTTTGGCAGAGGCATGGATTTTCTTGCAAAATACACAATGCCAATTTTTTTGATGCATACGTTGTTTGCGGCGCCAATGAGATCAGTCTTACTGAAGTTGGGTATCGGAAGTTCTGTGATTCATGTGGTGCTGGGACTTGGAATTAGCTTTGTGGGTCCAATCATTGCAGCTTGGATTATGAAGAAAACGAAGTGGTTGGAGTTCTTCCTGTATCCGAATAAATTTGTGAAGATAAGAAATTGAGGAGTAAAAATATGAGCACAGTAACTTTAGATAAAAAAACAATTTTAGTCACAGGCGCGGCGGGCTTTATAGGCTCCAACCTTGTGAAGCGAATCTATCAGGAGGCTCCTTCTGCTACGGTAATCGGCATCGACAACATGAATGCCTACTATGATGTAGCACTGAAAGAGTTCCGTCTGAACGAGCTGGCTAAGTATCCCACATTTACTTTTGTAAAAGGCAATATCGCTGATAAGGAACTGATCACCGAGCTGTTCGAGAAGTACAAGCCGTCTGTGGTCGTCAACCTTGCAGCACAAGCTGGTGTGCGTTACTCCATCACCAACCCGGATGCTTATGTGGAATCTAACTTGGTCGGCTTCTTTAATATCCTCGAAGCCTGCCGTCATTGCGAGAGTCTGGAGCATCTGGTATATGCTTCTTCCTCCAGTGTTTACGGTTCCAACAAGAAGGTTCCGTACAGCACGGATGACAAGGTTGACAATCCGGTTTCCCTTTATGCAGCTACTAAGAAATCTAACGAGTTGATGGCTCATGCCTATTCGAAGCTCTATAATATTCCTTCCACTGGTCTGCGCTTCTTCACCGTGTATGGTCCTGCAGGCCGCCCTGACATGGCCTACTTCGGCTTTACCAATAAGCTGGTGAAGGGCGAAACCATCAAGATCTTCAACTACGGCAACTGCAAGCGTGACTTTACTTATGTGGATGACATCGTTGAGGGCGTTGTCCGTGTGATGAAGAAGGCACCGGACAAGAAGAACGGTGAAGATGGTCTGCCGATTCCGCCGTATGCAGTTTACAACATCGGTAATCAGAATCCTGAGAACCTGCTGGACTTCGTGCAGATTCTGAGTGAGGAACTGGTTAGAGCAAAGGTCTTGCCGGAAGATTACGACTTCGAGGCTCACAAGGAACTGGTTCCGATGCAGCCGGGTGATGTGCCTGTGACCTATGCAGATACTAGCGCACTGGAGCGCGACTTCGGATATAAGCCCTCTACGAGCTTGCGCGAGGGTTTACGGAAGTTTGCTGAGTGGTACGCAAAATTTTACAAATAAAGAAGAATAGGAAAATAAACCGATGAAGTGTGTTGAGGTTTACAAGGAATTATATCATCAGGAACCGTTTGATGTGGCGTTCTGCCCGTACCGCATCAGTCCGCTGGGTGCGCATATCGACCATCAGT